>Ga0172381_10000173_pt1 | contig 77652 bp, 78 predicted proteins | sample Leawel6488metaG_FD_119754 | JGI IMG/M metagenome (GOLD analysis project Ga0172381, IMG submission 119754) | Leachate microbial communities from a municipal landfill in Southern Ontario, Canada - Leachate well 64-88 metaG | ecosystem: Engineered > Solid waste > Landfill > Unclassified | place... | reverse complement strand
GGCGATGGAAGATAAGAGGCGATTTGCGCGATAAGATAGTTATCCAATGAATTCATGAAAGCGGAAGATGGAGGGATATTTGGAGATTTAGTGAATTCAAAAAAGAAGAAATGGATACGATGTCGCGCGCGAGCATCGATTCTAATATGTTGTAATCGATATTCAAAAAGATATTACTGGTCCCGAACATCTGGTAATGTTGCTCCCCATGATTGTGCCAGACTGACCAGTTCCAAATAATGCGACGTCAACGCAGTACCCATCATATCATTGCAGTTGGTTGCGCCCCATCTGAGTGCAAGAGTACAAAAATCATATCTACGCAACCGAGTCGCGACGATAAGCATGCCATTATAATCAGTAGCGCCCCATTCGTGCGCGAGTTCACAAAGCGATTGATTATTACCACAAACCGCCGCTGTAAGCATGCAATTGAAATTAGTTGCTCCCCATGATTTCGCAAGTTCGCAAATTGCGCGATAACCACCCTGCGCGGCACCACGGAGCATTCCATCGTAATCTGTCGCGCCCCATTCGCGCGCAAGGATACAGAGCTCGCGATAATTTCCAAACGCGGCTTTCGCGAGCATTCTATTGAATCTGATTGCACCCCATTCGCGCGCAAGAATACAAAGATCGCGATGACCACCTTCCGTAGCGCGAAGAAGCACCCAATCAAAAGCAGTCGCTCCCCAGGATTGCGCAAGTTCGCAAATCTCGCAATGACCATTGTGCGCGGCGTAGGTGATCATCCAATCGTAATCTGTTGCTCCCCATTCGCGCGCAAGTTCACAAAGCGCGCGATGACCCCCCTCTGCGGCGCCAGCGAGCATCGGATTGTAATCGGTTGCGCCCCATTCGCGCGCAAGTTCACAAAGCGCGCGATGACCCCCGTGTGCTGCCCTTCCGAGCATTCCTCTGTAATGCGTTGCTCCTAATTCGTGCGCGCGAACACAAATCGCGCGATGACCACCGAGTGCCGCGCCATTGAGCATATTATCAAAATCAGTTGCGCCCCATTCGCGCGCAAGAATACAAAGATCGCGATTACCTGCGCAAGCAGCAAGTTCCAGCATCTTATCGTATGTAAGCAATCCGCAGTGTGTGGGCGATACTGTTAAGCGATCAAATGCCGCGGATTTTGTTGCGTTGGGATCCACTATTGAATCGCGGGAGTGCGCAAGAACGCAAAGATCGCGATTACCGATTTTAGTGCCATATAGTAAAAGATCGCGGAATGTTCTTTTCTCCGGTTGCGCAATAATCGCGCGAAACCGCGCGGAAACCGCGCGAAGAGGCGCGTTAAGGGGCGATAGAAGACAAGAGGCAATGCGCGCGATGAGATAGTTATCCAATGAATCCATAAATAATAGGGTCGCGCGAGTTCAAAAGAAAACGCGCGCGGATGATCATTGTGCATCCCATGCTCGCGCAATGATGCAAAGCGCGCGATTCCCCATGTGTTCCGCTGTTTCAAGCATGCCGTTGAAATCAGTTGCACCCCATGTGTGCGCAAGTTCGCAAAGATTAAGCCTTCTTCGCTCTGTTGCGGCAATAAGCATATCGTTGAAATTGGTCGCGCCCCACGCGCGCGCAAGTTTACAGAAAGCAGGTGCGTTTTCCTTGGTCGCGGTAATAAGCATTCTATTGAAATTCGTCGCGCCCCAGTCGCGCGCAAGGATACACATTGCGCTGCGTTCGTACCTTGTAGCGACAGTAAGCATTCTATTGAAATTCGTCGCACCCCATTTGCGCGCAAGTTCACAAAGCGCGCGATGACCTCCCATTGCTGCGCTCGCAAGCATTCTATCAAAATGCGTCGCACCCCATTTGTGCGCAAGTTCACAAAGCGCCCGATGACCACTTTCCGCGGCTTCCGCGAGCATAAGATTAAACCCCGTCGCACCCCAATCATACGCGAGAATACAAATTGCGGTGTTGCCTCGTTGTGAGGCTTCCCTGAGTACACGGTTATAACAAGTTGCGCCCCATGAATGTGCGAGAATGCATAAATCAATGTGTCCATAGCACGCAGCATTTATAATCATAGCATTGTAATCAGTTGCACCCCATTCGCGCGCGAGTCCACAAAGCTCGCGATGACCTCCGCGCGCGGCTTCTACGAGCATTATATCATACCGAGTTGCACCCCATTCGCGCGCAAGAATACAAAGATCGCGATAACCACCATGCGCGGCTCCCCTAAGCATTTCATCGTAATCAGTTGCGCCCAATTCGCGCGCGAGAATACAAAGATCGCGATGACCACCCATTGCGGCTCCCCTAAGCATTGCATCGTAGTCAGTTGCGCCCCATTCAAGCGCAATATCACAGAGATCGCGATCATCTCTGTGCGCTGCGCATTCGATCATAGTATCGAAATCAGTTGCTCCCCATTCGTGCGCAAGAAAACAAAGATCATGATGACCGCCATCTGTTGCGCCTTCAAGCATACCGTTGCACCCGCGTTCGTCAGTTGATTTCCAGGTGTGCGCAAGGACACACAAATCATTGTAACCACCCTTTGCGGCTCCCATGAGCATCCAATTGTAATCTGTTGCGCCCCATTCGTGCGCGAGTTCGCAAAGCGCGCGATTACCTCCGCGCGCGGCATCTACAAGCATATCATCGTAATCCTCATTACTTGCTGGCAACGCAAGTTTGCAAAGTGCAGCACATCCATATTTGACTCCGCGTCTTAGAATTGATCCGCGCGATCTCTTCTTTGGTGGTGTAATAATCGCGCGAAATCGCGCGGAAACGGCGCGAAGAGGCGCGTTGAGAGGTGATGGAAGATAAGCGACAATACGCGCGATAAGATAGTCGTCCAATGAATCCATGGAGGTGAGGAGAATATTTGGGGTCTCCGCGAATTCAAAAAAAATTATTGGTGCCAGATCCCAGTGACAATCGAGAGTGGGGCCGGTGGATAATTTAGTAGCGATGCGCCCCATGATCGCGCGAGATATTCTAGTTCCGCGTAATGGTATTGCGTTGCAAGTAGCAGCATTTCATTGATGTCTGTTGCACCCCAATCGTGCGCGAGAGTGCAAAGATCATATCTACGCAGCCAAGTTGCATTCCTAAGCATTTGATTATAATCAGTGGCACCCCACGCGTGCGCAAGTTCACAAATCGCGCGATAACCGCGATTTGTCGCTGCATCAAGCATTTCATTGTAATCAGTGGCACCCCACGCGTGCGCGAGTTCACAAATCGCGCGATAACCGTGATCCGTCGCTGCATAAAGCATTTCATTGTAATCAGTGGCACCCCAATCGCGCGCAAGTATACACATATCTGGATGACCATTTTCTGCTGCGTGCGCAAGCATCCAATTATAATCTGTCGCGCCCCATACCCACGCAAGTTCGCAAATCGCGCGATGATTACCAGATGCGCCAAATGCGAGCATTGCACTGTAGTTAGTTGCTCCCCATTCGCGCGCGAGATCGCAAATCGCGCGGTGACCTCCGTGTGCTGCGTATGCGAGCATCAATTCATATCCAGTTGCTCCCAATTCGAGCGCGCGAATGCAAATCGCGCGATGACCACCGCGTGCGGCTCCCCAAAGCATATCATCGTATTTAGTTGCGCCCCACTTGATCGCAAGATCACAAATCGCGCGATGACCCCCACGAGCTGCCTTTGTGAGCATATAATTGAATTTGGTCGCACCCTTGAATCGCGCGAGTTCGCAAAGCGCGAGATGACCACCGCATGCCGCTTCAGCGAGCATTAAATTATAATCAGTTGCACCCCAGGAGATCGCGCGATCACAGAGCGTACGATGACCTCCGCGCGCGGCACCCATGAGCAACCAATCATAACCATCCATCATTTCGGCCTGAGGATGTGAATTGCGAATGGCCGCGAGCCATTTATCCGCGAGAATACAAATTGAGAAGTAATTGTATCGCGCGGCAATAGTGAGCATTTTCCCGTAATTTGTTGCTCCCAATGATCGCGCGAGCGTACAAATCTCTGCGCTCCCAATTTTAGCGCCACGCCTCATAAGTTTACTCGGCGTTCTTTTTTTTGGTGGACCAATAATCGCGCGAAATCGCGCGCATGTCGCGCGTAATGGCGCGTTGAGTGGCGATGGAAGATAAGATGCAACGCGCGCGATAAGATAGTCGTCCAGCGAATACATAGATGAATAATATGCACCACCAGCGAATTCAAAAAAATGACTTACGCAATCCATCCGCGCGCTAGAACGCGAATGTCCTCGCGAATGCCGCGCTCGAGCATTGCATCGAAATCTGTCGCGCCCCATTCGACCGCAAGAATACAAAGATCGCGATGACCACAGCGCGCGGCATTCGCGAGCATTGCATCGAAATCTGTCGCACCCCATTCGTGCGCAAGTTCACAAAGTGCGAGATGACCTCCCACTGCTGCATTCGCAAGCATTCTATCAAAGTTAGTCGCACCCCATTCGCGCGCTAGATCACAAAGCACGCGGAAATCGCCGCGCGCGGCACTAGTAAGCATTTCATCGAAAGCTGTTGCGCCCCATTCGCGCGCGAGATCACAAAGCTCGCAATTACCTGCGTAAGCAGCGCGCGCAAGCATCCAATCATAATCTGTTGCTCCCCATTCGTGCGCGAGTTCGCAAATATCGCGATGACCTCCATGTGCCGCACAAGAGAGCATAGTATTGAAATCAGTTGCTCCCCATTCGTGCGCGAGTTCGCAAAGCGCGCGATTACCTCTACGCGCGGCATGCGAAAGCATATTGTCGTAGTTCGTTGCGTTCCATTCGAGCGCGAGCTTACAGATCGTGTACTGACCTCCATGCGCAGCCCATGCGAGCATTGCATTAAAATCATTCGCGCCCCATTCGCGCGCGAGAATACAAAGCTCACGATAACCATCATGTGCGGCGCAAATAAGCATCCGATTCCAATCATTCGCGCCCCATTTGCGCGCAAGAGCACAAAGATCGTGATTACCAACATTCGCGGCTTCTGCGAGCATCCAATTCCAATTAATCGCGCCCCATTTGCGCGCGAGTTTGCAAAGCGCGAGATGACCTCCTTTCGCAGCGTTAGCGAGCATCCGATTCCAATTATTCGCGCCCCATTCACGCGCAAGCTCACAAATCGTGAGATGACCACCGAGAGCGGCATGTGAGAGCATTTCGTTGTAATCGGTCGCACCAAAGTCGCGCGCAAGAATACAAATTGCGCGATGACCGCTGTGCGCTGATTTCGTGAGCATTTTTGTATAATCATTCGCACCATGATCGCGCGCAAATTCACAGATCGCGATACATCCAATTTCAGCTCCATATTTCAGTAGCGCGTTTGGTGATCTTTTCTCCGGTGGATCAAGTAACGCGCGAATTCGCGTACATGTCGCGCGCAAGGGCACATTGAGCGGTGATGGAAGATAGGATGCAATGTGAACGACGAGATAGTCGTCCAGTGAATACATTGTATGTGTTACATAACGATATTCAAAAAAAATAGATATCAACGCGCGCAAGTTCGCGCATCCGATTTTAGAATAGTGCGTGGTGATCTTTTCCTTGGCGGGTTCGCGCGAGCGATTTGCGTAATGAAATAATTGTGTCTATGCCTTTTCACGCGCTAGAAAGAATAGGTACGTATAATGATATTGTGAAGCAATACGACACATTTCATCAAAACAAGTCGCGCCCCACGAGATTGCTAGTTTACACAGACTGTAATTACCCGTATGAGCGGCAGCCATGAGCATTCCATTAAAATCTGTTGCTCCCCATTCGCGCGCGAGTACACAAAGCGCGCGATCGCGATTCATTGCTGCATATTGGAGCAACGGATCATAATTTGTCGCACCCCATTTATGCGCGAGTTCGCAAATGTCGTAATAACCTTTGTTTGCGGCGCATTGGAGCATTTCGTTGTAATTCGTCGCACCCCACTCGAGAGCGAGTTCGCAAATCTCGTGGTAACCTTTGTTTGCGGCGCATTGGAGCATTTCGTTGTAATTCGTCGCACCCCACTCGAGCGCGAGTTCGCAAATCGAGCGATGTCTTTTACGTGTGGCGAATCGGAGCATTTCATCGTAATTCGTCGCGCCCCATTTGTGTGCAAGTTCGCAAATGTCACAATAACCACAATCCGCGGCGTGTGTGAGCATTTCATTGTAATTTGTTGCGCCCCACTCATGCGCGAGTTCGCAAATGTCGTAATAACCGCCGTATGTTGCGCGCAGGAGCATTTCGTCGTAATCCAGATACCTCCCATTGTTCCATTCATGCGCGAGCTCGCAAATCGTACGATAACCTCTTTTTGCGGCGTTTAAGAGCGTCCAATTACAAATAGTTGCACCACTTTCAAACGCGAGTTTGCAAATATCGTAATACCCTCCCTCCGTTGCGTATTCGAGCATAGAATCGAAATCGGTTGCGCCCCACGAGAGTGCAAGCATACAAGACGTAATACAACCTTTCTTTGTAGCGCAAATGAGCATCCAATTGTAATCAGTTGCACCCCATTCGTGCGCAAGCTCACAAAGCGCGCGATGACCTCTTATTGTTGCACTCGCGAGCATTCTATTGAAATTCGTCGCGCCCCATTTGCGCGCAAGTTCACAAAGCGCTAAATGACCTCCCTCCGCAGCGCTAGCGAGCATCAAATCGCACGATTCGTCCCAGGGTAACGAAAACGTCCATCGTTGCGTTTTAGTGAGCGACCCGCTAAGCCGCGTTTCAATCCACGTGCGCGCGAGTTCGCAAATCTCGCGATGACCATAACGCGCTGATTTTTCAAACATTTTTGTGTAATCATCCGCACCATATTCGCGCGCGAATTCACAGATTGTGACGCATCCAATTTCAGCCCCATATTCTAGGAGCGCGTTTGATGATCTTTTCTTTGGAGGACCAATAAGTGCGCGAAATTGCGTGGAAACTGCGCGCAAGGGCGCGTTGAGTGGCGATGGAAGATAGAAGGCGATTCGCGCGATAAGGTAGTTGTCCAGGAGTTCCATTGATTATGATACGCTGCGAAATTCAAAAAAATAGATATTCGCTTGTGTGATATTTGTCATCGAATTCGTGATGTGCGGACATTTACCATGCCATATTTTTTGTGTGCGGCACAATAGATCGCTCTTGATTGACCTGGGGTGTTATAAGATGGTTGTGTTTTGCAACCGCGCGCGATGCAAGGCACGTGCTTATAATCGCGCATACCCTCTTTGCGATGTGTGGCGCAATAAATGCCGCGCGATTGGCCTTCAAAGTTGAAAGATGGCTGTTTTTTGCAGTCCGGAAAGATGCATCGCGGAGTTTTAACGTCGACCATTCCATCCCTTTTATGCTTAGTACAATAAATACCATCATGGCGACCCTCAAAGTTAAAATATGCGTTTGTGTAGCATCCGGGCATAATACATCGCTCGTAACTAGGATTAATCATGCCCGGTAATTTGTGATGGGAACAATAAATGACTGGTTGGCCCACGTAATTGAATGTGGCGCGCTTGAAACACTTGAGACAGCGAGGCATGTGTATATAACTAGATGTCATTGAATTCAAATATTCGCGCGCAGATTACTAAGAATCCACTCGCACGCGAACGGATTGTTCACGCGTAAACCACTAAGAATCCACTCGCACGCAAGAACGCAAAGATCGTGATGATTTGCGCGCAATGCCTCCATAAACATCCAATCGTAATTAGTTGCGCCCCAATCGTGCGCGAGAACGCAAAGATCGCGATTGCCGACATGTGCGGCTTCCGCAAGCATTCCATCATAATTAGTTGCACCCCATTCGCGCGCAAGAACACAAAGAGCGCGATGATTGTGGTGCGTCGCATCTACGATCATGCCATTGTAATTTGTTGCTCCCCAGTTGCGCGCGAGTTCGCAAATCTCGCGATTACCGGCGCATGTGGCTTTCGAGAGCATCCAATCGTAATCAGTTGCGCCCCACGAGTGCGCAAGTTCGCAAATCGCGCGATGACCACCTCGCGCGGCTTTCGCGAGCATCTGATTGAAATCTGTTGCTCCCCATTTGTTCGCGAGTTCGCAAATCTCGCGATGACCACCGAGAGCCGCACATGAGAGCATTTCGTCCGTATCAATTTCATCCATTACGCTCCAGTCGTGCGCAAGTTCGCAAATCGCGCGATGACCACCAAGAGCGGCACGCGCAAGTAATGTATCGCAATCAATGCGCTGATTAGTCACAAGCTTTTTCGCGCACGCGAAGTCGTGAGGTGTGATAATACCTTGTTTCGCGCTATTTTCCAAAAGAATACTGATCGTCATTCTCTCCGGTGGCGCGATAATCGCGCGAAATCGCGCGCATGTTGCGCGCAAGGGAGCGTTGAGTGGCGATGGAAGATAGAATGCGATTCGCGCGATAAGGTAGTCGTCCAAGAGATCCATTGATTATGACGCATGGCGAAATTCAAAAAATAGTTGTCATTAAGTTTGTGGTACACCGCGATTAAGCATCCATTTGCGCGCGAGAATATATTGATCAAGCTGAATTGCATGTAATGCATACACTAACGTCCGATTGTAATCAGTTGCGCCCCATTCGCGCGCAAGAGCACAAAGATCGTGATTACCAACATTCGCGGCTTCTGCAAGCATTCCATCGTAATTAGTTGCACCCCATTCGCGCGCAAGAACACAAAGATCGCGATGATTGCATTGCGCTGCATCCACGATCATGCTGTTGAAATTAGTTGCTCCCCAGTCGTGCGCAAGTTCGCAAATCGCGCGATTACCACTGAGCACGGCCATCGTAAGCATATGATTGTACTTAGTTGCACCCCAGTCGTGCGCTAAAATGCAAATATCGCGATAACCGCCACATGTGGCTTCCGTGAGCATCTTATTGTAGTTTGTTGCTCCCCAGTCGTGCGCGAGAACACAAATTGCGCGATGGCCATATTTCGCTGCGAATATGAGCATCTCATCCGCGTCAAATTCATCCATTTCTCCCCAGTCGTGTACAAGAATGCAAATCGCGCGATGACCACCGGATACTGCACACTCAAGTAACACATCATAATCAATGCCTTGATCAGTCGCTAATATTTTCGCGCGCGCAAAGTCACAAAGCGCGACAATGCCTTGTTTTGCACTATTTTGCAGGAGATTATTGAGTGATATTTTTTCGGGTGGTGCAATAATCGCGCGAAATCGCGCGCATGTTGCGCGCAAGGGAGCGTTGAGTGGCGATGGAAGATAGAATGCGATTCGCGCGATAAGGTAGTCGTCCAATGATTCCATAGATATTGGTAACGCGCGATATTCAAAAAAGTGTGCGATCATTCGCGGCAACAGGAGGAGCTGCGACGAATGGAAGCGAGTAACCACTCGCGCGCAAGACTCGCAATACCATTGCGATTATTTTTCTTTGTCATCATTTCTAACCATTCATGAGGTATATGTTGACCATTTTCTTGCATCCATTGGCGCGCAATTATGCATAGGTCAAGACGTCCGCCATCAGCTGCTCCTTCAAGCATTTTCATGTAATGACCTGTTTGGCCGCTATCTTGAATCCACGTGCGCGCGAGTTCACAAAGCGCGAGGTTATTATTGTACGCTGCATTCGAGAAAATCCCGTTGTAAATTACTGCATTTTTTCCTTCAGCTAAACACCACGAATGCATGAGTTCGCAGATCTCGCGATTTTCAGTTTCGGCAGCAGTCTCAAAGTGTTCGCTGTAATCCAATGCCGCGCCATCAGTCAACACCCAAGAGTGCACCAGTTCACAAATCGCGAGTTGATTGCCATGTATTGCTCTATAGAACATCCAATCATAGGTATGTGCGCGCGAAAACACACCCTTGGATCGCGCGTATTCGCAAAGACCGCGATGACCACCTTCCGCGGCTCCGCCAAGAAGATAAGTATAACTGGGAACATCGCCAATGGCGATCACCCAAGCAATTATGAGATCACAAATCGCACGATGCCCCCCGCACGCAGCTTCATCCAATAGCCTGTCATACTCGATATCCCAATGATTAGCGCGCATCCAATTGTGTGTAAGTTCACAAAGCTCGCGATGACCACCTTTGCATGCGCCATCAAGTATGGACGAACGAGGCTCATACCATTCGCACAGGAGATCGCAAATCGCGCGATGGTTATGGAGCGCTGCTGCATATTGCGCAACCCAGTAATTAATTTCCTTGCCCGCATCTACACTCAGTGTGTGCGCGAGTATACACAATTCGCGGCACCCTATCTTTGCGCCATGTACCATGAGATCATGGGGAGATCTTTTTACTGGCGGATTGAGTATTGCGCGAAACCGCGAGGAAACTGCGCGAAGGGGCGCATCAAGAGGCGATGGAAGATAGAAAGCGATTCGCGCGATAAGATAACTATCTAGTGAATCCATGATGGAGTGAAATAATAAGAGACTCAAAAGATTCAAAAAAATGGTTGTCAAATTAGAGACCGTACATTGGATCACAATCAGAAATCGCATCATCCTGCATTGCGCCCCATTCGTGCGCAAGAATGCACAGATCGCGATTATTTTCGCTTGTAGCTTCCATAAGCATTTCATTAAAATTTGTTGCGCCCCATTCGCGCGCGAGAATGCACAGATCGCGATTATTTCCTCTTGTAGCTTCCATAAGCATTTCATTAAAATTTGTTGCGCCCCATTCGTGCGCGAGAATGCACAGATCGCGATTATTTTCGCTTGTAGCTTCCATAAGCATTTCATTAAAATTTGTTGCGCCCCATTCGCACGCAAGTTCGCAAATTGCACGAGAATTACCAAAAGTAGCGCCCGTGAGCATTTCATTAAAATCAGTCGCGCCCCACTTGTGCGCGAGAATGCATAGATCGCGATTATTTCCTCTTGTAGCGCCCATAAGCATTTCATTAAAATTTGTTGCGCCCCATTCGTGCGCGAGAATGCACAGATCGCGATTATTTTCGCTTGTAGCTTCCATAAGCATCCAATTGTAATTTGTGGCACCCCATTCGTGCGCAAGTTCGCAAATCGCGCGATAACCTCCGCGCGCGGCACCATAGAGCATTCCATCGTAATACTTTGCACCCCATGATTGCGCAAGGATACATAGATCTACGCGACCTCCGCGAGCTGCACCCTGAAGCATACCATCGTAGTTTATCGCACCTCGTTCGCGCGCAAGGATACAAATGTCTGCGCATCCAATTTGACTTCCGCGCTTCATGAGCTTTGTTGGAGTAGTTTTTTCTGGTTGCGCAATAATCGCGCGAAATCGTGCGGAAACTGCGCGAAAAGGTACGTCAAGGGGCGATGGAAGATAAGAGACGATTCGCGCGATAAGATAACTATCTAGTAAATCCATGGTGGAGTGAAATAATAAGAGACTTGAAAGATTCAAAAAAAGAATGGATGACGAATTAGAGAGTGCGTGTTGGATCGCCATTCTGCATTGCGTCCCATTCGCGCGCGAGATTACAAAGCTCATAGTTTTCAACGTCCGTCGCATTCCAAAGCATGCGGCTAAAGTCAGTTGCGCCCCATTTACGCGCGAGAATACATAGATCGCGATTATTTTCGCGTGTAGCTTCCACGAGCATTTCATTGTAATCTGTTGCTCCCCATTCGCGCGCGAGAATACATAGATCGCGATTATTTTCGCGTGTAGCTTCCACGAGCATTTCATTGTAATCTGTTGCTCCCCATTCGCGCGCGAGAATACAAAGCTCGCGATAACCTGCATAAGCAGCGTTCGCAAGCATTTCATTAAAATTTGTTGCTCCCCATTCGTGCGCGAGTTTGCAAATTTCGCGATGACCTCCGAGCGCGGCTCCTATGAGCATCCAATCGTAATGTGTTACGCCCCATTTGTGTGCGAGTTTGCAAATTTCGCGATGACCTTCGAGCGCGGCTTCCATGAGCATTCCATCGTAACACTTTGCGCCCCATGACCGCGCAAGGATACACAGATCAATGTGTCCATGGCGCGCAGCCTCCGGGAGCATCTCCCAATTAAAATTCGTCGCACCCCATTCGCGCGCGAGAATGCATAGATCTGCGTGACCTCCGCGAGCTGCGCCTCGCAACATCCTATTGAAATCTGTTGCACCCCGTTTTCGCGCGAGATCACAAATGTCCACGCATCCAATTTGACTTCCGCGCTTCATGAGCCTCATCGGAGTAGTTTTTTCCGGTTGCGCAATTATCGCGCGAAATCGCGCGGAAACAGCGCGAAGAGGCGCATTAAGAGGTGATGGAAGATAGCTCGCGATTCGCGCGATAAGGTAGTCGTCCAAGAGTTCCATTGATTATGGTGGTGTGCGAAATTCAAAAATGCACATTTTTGAATGTGCGCAATTTATCAATATGTGGTCATGGAATCGCTTGACAGATATCTTATTGCGCACATCCTGAGACACCTTCCTTCGCCTCTCGACGCGCCTCTTCGCGCGACATGTCACTTCTGGCGCAATAGGATTTCGCGACCGCAACGTCGCACAGCCAATCGCTTGCTAGAGATCGGTGCGCGCGCAAATAGTGTGGAGTTATGCATATGCGCGCGCGAACATGGCGCAAGGGACTTTAAATTGATGTTCTTTATTGCATCGGTACATGGTCATCGCGAGATTTGCATTTTAGCGCGCAAATGGATAATTGCAAATGAGGATCGCGTGGATTATGACATTATGTTATGCTGTGTGGCGTACATAGGTCGCCGTGATTTGTGCATTCTCGCGCGCGATTGGTGTCTAGCCGAGGGACGTACGCCAGATTACGATGGAATGCGCTTTTGCGCGAACAGAGGTGGTTTGCTAAGTATGCCTATTTTTTCGCGCGCGATTACCACGCATATTCGCGATCTGATTGATATTCGCAATCATCATTTCGCGGTTCGAATTGCACCTTATGTTGTCCCTTGCATCGAAAAATTAGGTCCGCATAGTTATCCCTAATGTGGTTCCTGTTTCGAAATATGTCCCATCTTGTTTTTATGCGTATGTTGGCGGCGCAAAAGCTATCATATGTCCCCAAAAGATGTTCAATTGCCGGAATCTCATTAATAAGCCATTTGCGCGCGATTTCGAACATCTCTGTGCGCCCGTGTTTCGCGGCTTTATTCATCATAGTGAAGTAATAAAGTCCGTGATCATTCATCATATAAGGACAATATTCTTCCACAGAGCATTGATATATCCATTCGCGCGCGAGAGTGAATAGGTTAGAGTGATTGTATCGCGCGGCTTTATTAATTAATTTGTATGCTAGAATCAATAGATTGGTTCCGCTGTTAATGAAAGTCATGGCTGCGAATTCGCAAAGTATACAATTGCCTTGCTCGCATCCCTCGCGCCATATGCGATCATTTGTCGTTTTCGCAGGTGGTGCGATAGCGCGCGCGAATCGGCGACATGTCGCGCGCAAATGTGCGTTAGTTGGCGATGGTAGAAACTGTGTGATATTCGCGAGCAGAAAGTCGTCAAGTGAATCAAAGAGAGCCATGTATAATGGTGCGCAAATCATCTTAATCGCGCGACAAACGGAGGCGTGATGAACGAAAGCGCGACAAACGAAAAAAAAAGAGGCGCGCCAAGAATCACGCGCGCGCGTTCGGAGGTGAACGCGCCAAGATCTTGCGGATGATAAACCATAACGTAGTTATTGTCTATCAGTTCTATCCTCGCGACCGCAAAGTGCTGCATCACAGTGCGGAAATGTGCTTCAGATGGCGCGAGCGTGTGATCGCTTGTACACCAATCTACGAACGAATTGTACCATTGTTCGCAGGGAATGTCGTGCTTCTCGCGGAACATTTGAAGCTCGCAAGTGCTTGCGCGACCTAGGAGCATCGCGCGCAGATACCGAACAAGTATGCTGGGTTGTGGAGATTCCATGGATGAAATAATCTTACGCCCGCGATATTCAAAAAAAATACGCGCGCGAATATACAAACATGTCTTTCTCGCATCGCGATCAAAGCTTATTTGATATTCCGGCCGCAACATACATTGGCCAAAGTATTTACACTGCGAATATCCCACATATTGTGTGTCTGACGGTTAATGGAACAGATATGACCATTGGCGCACCAGTAACAACTGGCGGAGTGCAAACGCTCGATAACAAGTCGCTAGTTGCGGATCACACGTATTTTATTGATAGTGTAACTGCGACAAAGCGAATTCGCTTTGATGCTACTGGTGTAACCGCGGGTGCGCCAGTTATTATTTCATCCGCGGGATCGGGAACTATCATTCTCCCAAATCCCGCGGGTGGCACCGCAACAATTCTTGCGGACGCAAGCACGCAATCTGTGAGTGGCATATGGTCATTTACTAATGCGGCCGCAAGCACTAGTACAATTACTGGTGCGATTGTCGTGTCCGGTGGCGTAGGAATCGCTGGTAACACGCATATTGGCGGACGCACAACAACTGTTGGACTCACTAGTTCTGGCAGCGGAATTTATATTTCTGATCCTACCGCGGGAACACCATTTGTTGCGTGCTTGAATACCACAATGGTTGCTGGAAACGCATATCAATGTTTGCGCGCGGGATATGCAACAAGTGAATATAACGAGGCGTGCGTCAATTTCTATTTTGATGGGGTTGGATCCGCAAGTAATCGCGCGGATCTTGGAGTGTATGGACACGAAGATATCATCAAAATTACGTCCGCAACTGTTGATATTACGCCGACAACAGTTTCTGGATCAACGACCACAGGTTCATTAATCGCGCGCGGAGGTGCAGGCATTGTTGGTAATTTGTATGTTGGTGGAGATGTGCACGCAACGAGCGCGACAGCATCCACTAGTACAATTACTGGCGCACTAGTAGTTACTGGTGGTGCTGGAATCGCTGGAGCTACATATGTTGGTGGAGATACGCACATCACGAGCGCGACAGCATCCACTAGTACAATTACTGGCGCATTAGTAGTTACTGGAGGTATTGGATGCGCGGAACGCAATACTGCGACGAACATGACATGCACAACCGCACCAAGCGCACTGACTGATGTCATGCGTTTAAGCGAATTTACTGTAGTAATTGCGGGCGCGTATACTTTTGCGATGAGCGATGGGACCGTAGTCTATACTCCAAGTTCGACAATTGTTGCTATTAAATACGGAAGAATAGTGTGCTTGAACATGTCTCGATTTTCTGCGACAAGTGCAACACTTACTTGTCCGTGCAACGGAATTTCATTGGCAACGGGTTATAATGATTCTTACGTTCCAAGTGATACATACATGGTAACATATGGTCGTAATCCGGGTGGAGCACAAACAGTATTTCCAGGAATCCTAACATTAAATTATCCTGGGGCTGGAACAATGATATACTCGCTCACATTTAACTGCACGCAACCAGCCGGATTTGCATGGGATGGCATCCGCATTTGTTATATTTCGGTGTCGTGAGCCGTATAATCCGCAAAAAAGATCTTACTTATCCAATTAATTTTAACATATGCTCGTTGCGTGCATGAATCGCACATCGTGCGCACTCCTTGAAGATATCCTCGCGGGCTTGGCCATCTTCTGATAAATGCGCGAGAATGATTGTTGCAATTGCCGGGCTGTTGTACGTAAATGTCGCGAGTAATGAGTTTGCAAGAGGTATTCGTATGCGCGCAAATGGGCATGTTGGTTGCAAATATAAATCAAATAAAACTTGAGCGCTTTCGGCGCGATCGAATGGAATTGCAGAGGATAGAACAGATATCCATTGCGTACTCGTTGTTATAAGGTGTTTATTTTTTGCGAGTAGGAACCGCATTGCGCCCACATTTCCGGCACGACAAGCCGCATAAAATGCTGATAGAATAATAGCATGAGTATGATTTGCGCGGAAACATGCTGCGTATATTTTGTCACTAATTGTACTTACAAACGGGATCCTGCCCATATACAATTCGCGCACTAAATCAGTATTGTTACTAGAGCACGCCGCATCTAATAATATACCCCGTTTTGAACGCAATCTGCCCATAGAATGCGGATATTGTTTGGCGTATTGGCTAATCGCGCGTAATATATCCGCATTTCCCGCTCGGCATGCATTCAGGTAACTACTGAATATATAATGCGCAAATTCAGTAGGCACCTGCGCGCGAATGTACTCAAGGATGTAGATTAGCGCGCGAATATTTCCGCGCGCGCAAATACCAGAAAGGAACGCATCCCACGGGATTGTGTGTGGGTTTAGTTCACTAGTAAATTGCGCAAATACATCTTGAATCCAGTATTCACCGATTAGTTTTGCAATTTGCTCATTTCGCGCGCTCGCGCGCGCAAACATTCGCGAATAATGTGGATATGCTTGGAGTATTTCGCAAAAATTACGCGTAACGAAATCTACATTTTCATCTCCGTGCCACTTGCTGCGTAATTGTTTTAATTCGCTGTGCTGTGGCGCGAATGATGACGAGATGTGTTTATTGGAAAATTGTGTTCGCACAACGCCGCCATAATATGATTCGCATAATAATCGCGCGCTATTACTTGCTGCGCGACCCGCATAGGGTGCAATTGCTCGAATCATATCAACATCGCCACGATAAGCGGCATCGTATAGACTTGTTGCAATCCAATTCCATTGGAGATCACTTTTCCATTGCTCGCAGAAAATACGCGCAAGGGGTGCCGATGCAAGATCATAAATTGCGCGCCAATTCTTATGGAGGTTTTCCGTGCAAAGGAAAGCCCGCGCACGGGAAATTGCAAGAAATAATGGCGCAAGGGCAATCTTGGATTCCATATTCACACACATGAGATTAATCTGATCAATCGCTTGGGCGTATCGCGCAACTTCGGTGATGCAATATCCGTCCATGATTATATTATTGGTGGAATGTTCATTTTTTCCGCACTTGGCATGCCCTTGATTATCATTACTTACCGTTCGTGTATCCAAAAAAAGAGTTTTTTTCGCGCGCATCATATAAAGTGTGCGAACAATGGAGAATATTTGGATCATAGCAATCATCGTTGTTATCATTATCTTTGTGATATCGTGCGGAAAAACTGAAGGATTTGGGCTGTGGCGCAAAGATACGTTTGTTGCGCAATATGGCATAACGCGCGGTTGAGTGCACGCGAAATCATCTTTTTTTTGCGCGCGCATCAACTTGATATGCGTTTCGCTCCCCATTGGACTGCTGTTTCGCAAAGTATACGATCGCCGCAACTTGCAGCAGCGGCAAACATACCATTGAAATCAATCGCTCCGTATTCGCGCGCGAGAAGACAGAGGCTCATATTGCCGGCGAGCGTTGCTCTACGCAACAATTCGTCCGCATTAGTCGCACTACACGCATACATTATTTTACTAGTATCATAATTGCCCGCCTTTGACGCAGTGCGAATCATAGTATTGTAAATAGCGGTAACTAGGGATGGTTTTGTTGTATCTGTTTCCAGCGCAAGACGCAAAGAAATCGCAGCGGAAATTTCGGAATTCATACACTTGGATGCGCGTTTTGCTGCTTTTTTCAAATCTTTCACACCATATTCAAGCGCGAGATTGCATATTTTGAGAGATCCATATTTTATCGCTTCGTGTACCATGAAATCCGCATCAAACGCGCGACCACTCTTTACGCACCAATCGTGCGCGAGTTTACATATGCTTGCGCTCCCATAAGAAGCCGCGCGCGCAATCATGTAATTGTAATCCATAGAATCCAAATCGCGCGCAAGTTCGCAAATTTCAGGGTAATATGGAATCGCGCCATCCAATATTGCGAAACAAATATTCTCAGATGGGTTCATTTCGCGCATCAATTTGCACGCGTACTCACAAAGATCGCGATTCCCCTTTCCCGCCGCACCGGTGACCATCCAACTATATTTTATTGGTATTTTTTCACTATTCGCCCATCCGCGCGCGAGCTCGCAAAGATCAAGATGGTTGCCGCGCGCTGCACCATACAATATATTATCATAAGATACATTAGTCATCTTCGCATCGCATGCGTACTTGTGTATGAATTCACAAAGATCGCGATGGCCACCGCGTGCTGCATCCATAAATGCCACGTTTATAGTGCGCGCGTCGAGAGTCATACCTTTCGCGAGTAATAGATCGCAAATTTCGCGATGACCGCCACGAGCCGCATTTTCGAACATAGTACGCATGAGGGAGATATCCATACCTGCGATAGCGCGTTCACATAGCGCACGATGACCTCCGCGCGCTGCACCAACACCCATCTGATCTTCGGTTATTCCGCGACCGCGCGCATATTCAATCAACTCTGGATGGTTACCGCGCGCCGCGCCATAAATCATGTAATCTCTGTTTGCGCCCCATGAAATTGCGAGATCGCAAAGCTCGCGATTACCACATTGCGCGGCTTTTTCTAGCATTGAAGTAGCGCGGAAATTCGGGTTCTTCGGGTCCCACCATGCGCGCGCGAGTTCGCACATTTCGCGATTACCATGTTTCGCGCCTTGTATAAGCATATCGTTAGCATCAATCTCGCCCATGTCTCGCGCGATTACGCAGAATGGTAAGTTTTGCTCCTTCGCGGCTATTTTTAGCATCTGGCGACTATTAATCGCGCCATAATAACATGCAAGCGTCACAAGTTGTTTACTCGCGATATGAGTCCCGAGAATGAGCAATTGCGCCGCGTTCTTCTTTGTGAATTGCGTGATACTCGTGTCCATTTTATAGTATTCCCGTGCGCATTTAGGTCGCAATTAATCGCGCACACACGAAAAAAGAGGTAATCACACGGTGTGAAGTTGCTTGGAACTCGCGAAAGACTTTATCATTTCTAGAGTGCAACGCGTATCGTGCAAAAGCGCGTTCAAGATGTATTCGCGTGACCCGCCAGCCATAACTTTGATGTTACACTTCAGAACAATCGCGCGCATTTGGCACACTGTCAAGCGCTTAAGAATGCTATGTTTTTCCAACATACGATCTATGCCCATTTGGAACGCGGGTATAGTAACTGTAATGTTACTCAAATCAACGATCTTCATGGCGGGTGAATGTTTGCACGTTGTACACAGAATCACGGGCTTAGGATTCCAAGATACCGGAAGTACCAGTGGCGCTGCTAAAATACTATAACCGCAAATTACACATTTATTCATTGGCCGCACCGTAAGAGATACAATTGGTGGCATAGGTCCGCGCGTAAATTGCAAAAGTGTGGATTCTGGAGTTGGCGTGTCGCGCGCGATCGTGCGCGTAATAGGTCGCGCGAGTTTGGTTAATAGAGCTGTACTTACTACTGAGCCTCCGAGATTCTCTGGTCGGAATGCTGACCGGCATGAATTGCAATAAGAGCTCCATTCCATCTTCGCGCTGCATCTTTCGCATTTACCACACGCAACGCAACAATGTGATGGACCTTGAATACAAATATGACATTCCTGGCAATGACACGGCCACATTGGCATGCCAATGCGCGCGCATTGGTGACAACGTATTGTCTCATGCGACGCGCATACAACACAAATTCCCACGAGACCTTCTATAGAGTGCGTATACCCAAGCAATGGTGCGCAAAACATGCACCTTCTGCATGTTTTGCATGAAGATTGGCGCGATACTACGCTCTTGCAACCAAGACAGCGCACTCTTGAAGTATTGATTGTCATCATATCCGCGATATATATTCACGAATGCGAATTCAATTATTTTTTCTTTGCTCGCGCAAAAAAAAACTGCGGAGCTCAATCACAACCTATTTCGCGCAACCATACACGCGCGAGATCGCAAATCGCGCGACACTCTTTCTGCGAAGCCGCAGATAGCATTTGCCGGTAAGCACGCGCAGCTCCTTTCCGCTCACTTCCCATCCATTTGCGCGCAAGTTCGCAAAGCACGTGATGACCACCACGCGCAGCTCCGCGCAACATCATTCTATACCCAGTCGCTTCGTGCAGTCTTCTGCGCGCGATAATCCACTCGCGCGCGAGTTCGCAAATTTCGCGGTGACCTCCGCGCGCGGCTGCTTCCATGGCACACTCATATTCGCCCGAATCATCTATGGAGTACGCGAGTTCGCAAATCGCGCGATGACCACCGCGCGCGGCACTACACAGCATTCCCATTGAATCGAAACCGCCATTGCTAATTGCGAGGTCGCAAATCGCGCGATGACCTCCGCGTGCCGCACCACAGAGTGCGCTTTTGTAACATCGCGCGATATTTTCGCGCGCGAAAATCTGTTCACCATTTTCGCGGTAATGATAGCGATTTCGCGCGCTTATTGCCCGAGCCTTCTCTAATTCAATTGCGCGTTCACAAATCGCGCGATGACCGCCGCGCGCGGCTTCATAGATCATTTGCGTGAAATTACTCGCTCCGCGCGCGATCGCGCAATCACAAATCGCGCGATGACCGCCGCGCGCCGCACCGCAAAGCATGCTATCATAATTGCTCTTGCGCGCGAATAAATCACTCATATCGTAATGGCCACCACGCGCGGCTGCATAGGTCGCGCGCGAGTAGTTGCGCGCACCATTTGCAATCGCGAGATCGCATACATGCGCATCACCGGTCCGCGCACCGTATTTAAGGAGTTCATGCGCCGTCATTCGCGCGGGTGGTGGTACGAAGCGCGCGAATCGCCAACATGACTCGCGCAGAGGTCCTGTAAGGGCACTTGGAATCGCGCGCGTAATGTGTGCGAGAACAAAATCATCAAGTTTCGCAAAGAGAGACATAATAATACTCATCAAACGCGAATTCAAAAAAAAGAGCAATGGTCATCATGCTTGTGATTCCGAGAGCCATTCATTTACTAGATTGCGATGACATTCATCTACTGCGCCCGCAAGCACTGCGGAAATATCAGTATTGGGGAACCATTTGCGCGCAAGATCGAATATCGCGCGATTTCCGCTCGTCACGGATGCACGGAGCATCATGTATCCCACCGTCTCAGATCCAGGTTCTTCCTTTCGCATCAATGTACTTTCATCTATTGAGCCCCATTCGCGCGCAAGCTCGCATATTTCACCATTATTGGCGACAGCGCCAACAATGAGCATCATTATAAAATTGCGCGCGCCAAGTTCCCGCGCACGCTCGCAAATCGCGCGATGTCCACCTCTCGCAGCTCCACAGAGCATTGGATCCGCAAGAGAATGCTCGTGCGTGTATAGTATTTCGCACACTTGCGAATGACCGTTGCACGCTGCTTCGTTCATTGCGCGATTAATCAAAGTTGTTGGAAATTCCGCGAGCGAGTGGCACATTATCATCTCGCAAAGTTTGAGTTGCCCACCAGCTGCTGCGCCAACGAGCGCAAGTTCACTCATTGCTCCCCATTCGCACGCAAGGCCACAAATCTCGCGATGTCCATTGTATGCGCCGCATTTGAGCATCATGTCAATGTCGCTTGTTGGATCTTGGTTTGCAGCGAGCATCCACTCGCGCGCGAGTTCACAAATCTCGCGATATCCATTGTATGCTCCAAATTTGAGCATTAAGCTAAAATCTGTCGCGCCCTGATCGCGCGCCAAGATACATACTTTCTTATCTCCAATTGCAGCTCCATGGATTAGTAGTTCGTTTTGCGTCATAGTTGATGTTGTAGTTCCATGTTATATGATTCTTTTCCCCTTCAAATCAAAAAAATGGCGCGTCTCACTCCCTCCCCCATTTCTATTCGCGGAGAAGCTCTATGAGCGATGCGATCGCGAAATGCACACGCACTGGCGCGCCACGAATCGCGATCGCATCGCGCGCACGCGGATCAACAAGAATATGGTGTATTGGAAGGTTCGCGCCGAATGTTTCTGCGGAAAGTATATTTTGCTCTAGATCCGCCGAACTATCACCAATAATGAAGTCGCATGGCGCGCGATAACAAAGAGGTTTGCCGATCATACGCACTTCCGCAAGCTCACCATATGTCGCGCGCAAAAGTGGAATAAGTGAGCCCATATCCGGAATCATTAGTGCGCCAGACTCACCAGCACTCAAGGCGTACTCATCACTGCATTCGCGCGCGAAATCGCACCGCGTGGATGCATCCGCAATGCAGATGCGCGCGATTAGGCCTAGTTCGCGCGAGCGCGCGACAACGCGCGCGATTGCCTCATAATCGCGCAAATTAGGCCATGGAACATTCAGAATTGCGCACATGTGACATTGCGCGAATCGCGCGTCATCTTGCTCGAAAATTGCGCTCGGTACGCGCTCCAGAATGCGCGCGCGCATATCTGGCGTTGCGATAACATAACAATATTCCTCCTTATCGCGCGAATACAGCAACGAAAGTGCCTTAATGTCTGTCGCAAGATGATCAATTGGAGTAATTATTTGTGCTTGTCCGCATTGTGCGAGCGCGCGGAACGCATCCGCACTTACATTGTTCGTCATGACGATTGCGCGCGGTCCTAGCTTCTTTAGGAGAGCTAATCCTGCCTCAGAGATCTGTTCGCCACATCGCGCGCGCAACGTGCCGTCCAAATCAATTATTACGCTTCTTGCGCGCGCGACAAGATAGCTCAAGTTAATCGCGCAAATCGCGCGAATTACTGCTTCATTTGCGGCGCGCTCCTGAATGCAAATGCGACACGCATGTGCGACTTCCGCATTCTTATTGCGTATTTGTATACCAAATCGCGCGAATTGTTCCTCTACGCGCGCGGGATCGCGACAGAAGATGGAATAGAAGTTCCCATAGCCAAGCGAAAAGCCATAAATTGGCGCGGTTGGCATTGTGCAGTGCGTAAGCGCGTCCATTAGATAATCGTGTTCGGCATTGAAGCTGCAAAGTGCGAGCGCGAATTCCATTGGATGATTGAGTGCCCAAAGCGCATATGATGCCGCGATTTCGCTCACATCTTTCATATTATGCAACACAGACAAATGTTGCGCGACTTCTTGTGATGGTGTCGCGAGATAGCCAATGCGCAAACCCGCAAGACCATAGAACTTTGAGAACGTGCGCACAATAATCATATTTTGCGGAGTGATTGGCGCTGGTGTAGAGAATTTAGGTCCCGCGAATTCTATGTACGCTTCGTCGATCACAAAGATAAATTGCGGAAAATCGCGCGCAAGAGATTCTAGCGCATCTTTTGGACAGAGATAGCCGAGCGGCAAATTCGGGTTCGCAATGTAACAAACGCCACCACGCGCGTATTTTGCAAGTTCCGCGCGCAATTGCGCGGCAATATCGGTCTCGTAGTTCACCATTTTGGGTGGCACAGCGCACGCGTTAGTCATGAAATGCAATGCGTGCGGGTATGTTGGCGCGCTCGCAATCATAACTGCATCTGGGTGCGCATAAGTATCAAAAATGAGTTTTAGCGCGCCATCAGATCCGCAAGTCAGTATTATGTGCGCTGACCATTGGCGCGCAAGAAGTTCGCGCAATTCGCAAGATGCGGTGCTCGTCGTTGCACCGGGATATTGCCACAATAGCGCAGGGTGTATGATATCCTGCGCGGATGGATATACGTTCGCGACCGATGGATTCTCAAGGACATCCAACTTGTAGACAATTCCCGGCTTTTTGGCGGGCAGTATATAAGTTGTGCCCGCGCGACAAGCTTTACTAATCAGATTTTGCATTATATATGCTTGATGAAAATTCAAGTCGCATCGCACAGTTCACAGTTGCGATTATTTTGTATATCCTTGCGTACTGGTATTCGTTGAAATTCGCAGTTGCGCTTAATGATTGCCACACGGACGCATGCAATAAACTAAGGCGCGCACATGAGAGCTGCTTGTGTCATGTGCGCGCGAATTTGTCGCCATTGCGCGGCGATCAATATTACATTGGTGCGATGGATGCGAAAAAGCGCGAAGAGCTTAATGGTTGCGCGATGACATTCTGGTCCGCGAGTCATTTCTACTTGTATCTACTGCTTGGGTTCTTTGCGCCTGCTTTGTTCTGGGAGACGTTCATTGCGGGAGTTGGATTTGAGATATATGAGAAGTACGCGTTTGACTGCCATGATGTTCTGGACGTCATGTACAATAGTGCGGGATTTCTGCTAGGTCGCGCGGCTAATAGATTGGTAACGCGCGCTGGGCGCCATAATGATTGATGTCGCGCGCCCGTTAGTCGTGACTTCTTCCGTTGGTCGTGGCTCCCGTTGGTCACGCGCGACTTTTTTTTGAATCCGCGCGCGATTACTATTCAATCGAACATGGCTACCACAAATGGCACAATTGTAGCCTTGGATACAGAAACAACCGGTCTTAGAACGAAAGAGTCGCGCGTTATTGAAATCGGTCTTTGCGCGTTCACAGATGGCGTATTAGTGCGCGAATGGTCTGCGATAATTGTGCCTAGTGGATTTACTATTCCACAAGCGTCAATCAATATTCATCACATTACCAATGAAATCGCAAATCGCGATGGCATACCAATTGCGCGCGCTCTTGATCAAGTCGCGGATATCCTGCGCGGCGCGACGATAGGAGCCGCGACCAACGGGAGCACGACGATAGGAGCCGCGACCAACGGGAGCACGACGATAGGAGCCGCGCGCTTACTCGTGGGACACAATCTCAAATTCGATGTGGCAATGCTCTCGGCCGAAGCAGGACGTATTGATCATCCTCTTGCAGCAATAATGTGCGCGATTTCGCAATTTGATACGTGCGATTGCGGGCGCGATATTTGGGGGCGCAGAGCAACGCTAGATGCACTATATTTGCGCGTCACTGGCAACCCTATGGGAACGCATCATCGCGCTCTCGCGGACGCGCACGCGACGTATGAAATCTATGTAGGTCTTCGCGCGCGACTCGGCGCAGTACGCGAAACACTATGGACATTACCGGAACCATCTGAGGAGCAAGCTCGCGCGATCAGTGAATTTCGCGCGGGTAATAATATTCTAGTGGATAGCGTCGCAGGTGGCGGCAAAACAACATTCATTTTGCATCTTGCGCGCGCTATTGGGGATATGCCCATCTTAGTGCTCACATATAACCGCAAATTGCGCGATGAGACGTTCGCGCGCGCGGCATCCGCAGGATTGTGCACAACGGACGTTTATACGTATCATGGCTTCTGCGGGCGCTATTTCGCGCGAACGTGCTGTGATGATCGCGCACTCGCGAAATGCGCGCGCGAAGTGATACAAACGGAATATCGCGCGCTTATTGTTGATGAGTCGCAGGATGTCACACCGCTTTACTACAAGCTAATTCGCAATATTATTGCGCATAATAGTGCAGGTATTCCTCGCATTGTGATCATTGGTGATAAGTATCAATCCATATATGCATTTGCGGGCGCGGATGCGCGCTTCCTGACAATGGCGCGCGAACTGTACGAAATGCCATTCGCGCAATGTGACTTTAGCACAACTTATCGCTGCACAATTCCAATGGCGCGCTTTGTAAATGCACTAATTGGACACGAGCGCATTCGCGCGATTCGCGATGGCGCGCGTGTGGGACATATGATTGCGAACATCTTTAGCATGGAGATTCCTACGCTTATTGAGAATCGAATTCGCCAATATGGTGCAACACGCGTTCTTATTCTTGTTCCATCGTTTCGCGCGAAACCGTATGCAGGAATCGCTAACGCGTTATCCGCGCGCAACATTGACATATACGCGTCAGGATCAGATACGCAAGAACCAGTGCGCGAGGCAATGAACGGTAAATTAGTTATGCTTACTTATCACCAATCTAAGGGAATAGAGCGCGATTGCGTATTCGTGCTTGGCTTTGATGCGTCTTACTTTGTGTACTATTGTAAAGATGCGCCAAGTACAGTTCTCTGCAACGCGCAATACGTTGCGCTCACGCGCGCACGCAAGGAGTTAATTGTTGTGCAAAATTGCGCATGCGCGAATTTGAGCTTTGCAACGACCGCTCTCGCTCAATGTGCGCGGATAGGCGCGCGAAACCTGCGTCCGCGCGCGATGCCGCACATTGACTCAAAACTGGGAATTACGCGCTTTGTGACGTACAAATCGCGCGACACGATTGCGCGCGTGTGGAAATTAATAAAACCGATGCGCATCCAGAAGGCGCGCGATGTTATTGATGTTCCAATTGTCGCGCGCGGGCGCAACGGTTGCGTAGAAGAAGTCTCTGATATTACCGGAACTGCGCTCCCATTGTTGTACGGGAAACAATGCGGATGCGCGAATGTACTTTGCGGTAATGAGTCTACACTTGATGATCGTCTCGCGCGAATGATGCGCGAATACCGCAACTTTTATTGCCCGCAGTGCACGACTTTGCGCGACACATTGCGAACTGCCGCGTTATTGAATGCGTATGCATCGCACTATGAGCATAAGTTGCGCCAAATCGCGTCTTGGGATTGGCTTACCGATAATATGGCAAATCGCGCACTCGCGCGCATGACTACGGTCCTTGGCGAAGGAAATAAAGGTGTGGAACAAGAAAAGGTAATCTTCGGTGAGTATGGTGGTCTACAATTGGTTGGTATCATTGATTGGTATGATGCGCGAGCCGCGCGGCCTATTTGTTATGAAATCAAGTGCGTGCGCAAGTTGCGCGATGAGCACTTCTTGCAACTCGCATGTTATGCGTATATTTTGAGTGAAGCGGGAATTTGCGCAGATTACAGGCTCTTTAATGTTTTCTCCGGCAAATTATATTCAATAACCGCAAACCAGCGCAATCTTAAGCGCGTTATGGCATTGCTTGCGCGCGACCAATCTGTGGGGAATCTAGAGGACGCGCTATTTGTTGATTACGCGCGCGAAATCGCGCGCTAATACTACTTTTTTTTGAATTCGTGCGCGGGAAGCATACGAATGGCGCTCTTTGATGTACTTGATGATTATCTTTTGGTGGGTATTGCGAAATATTTGCTATCGCCGCTTGATATCGCTTTGCGCGCGACTTGCAAGCGAATGCGCGCGCTTATTCGCGCACCATTGGGAATGACGCGAGAAGAGCTATTGCTTTATGGCGCGCGAAATGGGGATGTTGAGGTATGCAAACTCGCGCGCGAATTGGGCATTAGAGAATATTATGCGCACAATATGACGCAAGTGGCCGCAATGAACAATCATGTCAATGTTTGTATGTTCGCGCGCGAATGGCTTGCGAAGATGCCGCAAATGTATTCAGCTAATAACGATTATTTACTTTATGGTGCGGCAAGAGGAGGTCATCGCGCGCTTTGCGAACTCGCTTTGAATGGGGGCGTATTCTCTTATCAATGGTTAATGCTGGGCGCTGCAGAGGGTCACCACATAGATCTCTGCGAGTGGGCCATAGAGTTAACTCCGGTGGATCAGAGTTATTGTATGCTCATGGGAGCAGCACAGGGCGGTCATCGTGATTTGTGTATTCGCGCGCGCGAAATGAGCGGGATTATGATCGCATGTAACGATATGATGCGCAACGCGGCTTCGCGTGGACACCGCGAAATATGTGAGCTCGCGCGTGAATGGGGCGCGCGAAATTATGGCGAGATGCTAATAGGAGCTGCTGAGTGCGGAAATCGCGAAATATGTGAACTCGCGCGCAAATGGTCAACGCAACCACTGCCATTAGATCTAATGTTCGATCACGCGTTTATTAACGGTCAATATGATATTTGCGATCTTGCGAACAAATGGGGTTGCACACGTAAGTGGCGCGCATGAACTTTGCAATTTTTTATTGATCAGTGCGAAGATGAGCAAAAAAAGATGTTTTATTGCGCGCGAATACATATTTCTGGGTCGCTCTCCATGTATTAAAGGATCGCACACATTTTATATAAATCTAGCAGGATTCTTTTTTTGCTGCAGGAAGATCAACCGTCATCATGATTCATCGTGAGGGATTTTGGTATAGTTCGCGCGAACCAACTTTACCAATGCCAGTTGCGAATGTAGCGCCAGTAGATACGGCTTTCTTGGATAAATTGGCCGCGATTATTCCATTTTGCGATACAATTGATATGTGCGGGTCGTCCACATGTCGCTTGTGTGGCGCTGATAATGAGAGCGCGGAATTTTACATAAGTGATGGGCGCATTATTTACGCATTTCCCGCGGGTATTTTCCATTACTACACCGCGCATCAAGTTCATCCACAACCAGAGTTTCGCGCGTTTATCATGGAATTGGATGTTAGCGCGCGCAAAATGGAAACATGGGCATCAAAGATTACGCGACTTGAAACTGGTCAATACAAAATAGAACCAAACATGTATACGCCATCATTCGAAGAGAATTTTATGGGTCTCGTGGATGGCATGAAACACATGAGATACACATATTAATTCGCGCAAATTTACATCCACTCATATGCGAGCAATTCGCACCTGTAACTCCCATTCATTCGCGCGATATCGCGCATCTCAGTGTGATCCAATTTGAATTGGAGGAGAAGAGATTGATCATGCGCGAGCTTGCAGATTTCTGGGTAATCGTGGCGCGTCGCAATGTAAAGTACAATTCTTAGAATGCGCGAAGTAATACACGAACGATCCGCGAGCCACCCGAGCAGGAACTTGCACACGTTGTAATGGCCGTATATTACAATTTCTTCCAGTACATCCTCAATATCTGATACCGGCAATGCATCATCCCATTTGCGCGCGAGTTCGCAAAGCTCAGGATGATTAGCGCGCGCTGCAGTGATTAGCAGAATAAACGCGCACGAGATGTCATCAGTGTTTTTTGCGCGCGCGATCTCGCAAAGCTCAGGATGATTGCCGCGCGCGGCGCCCTTTAGCATACTTTGGTAGTGCACAGAATGGCCACTGGCGCGCGCCCACTCGCACGCTAGATCACAAAGCTCGCGATGATCACCACTAGCTGCCTTATCAAGCATACTATCGAAATCCAATTGTGGCGCATTCGTATGCCATTCGCGCGCGAGTTCGCATAACTCGCGGTGACCCCCGAGTGCCGCGCCTTCGAGCATGTATTGCTCTGGCGACGTTTTACCGCGAATTGGGAGACTTTGCAACCATTCGTATGCGAGCTCACGCAATTCGCAATTACTGCGACGGGTCGCGCAAGAAATCATAGCACCGAAGTCGACGTAACGCGTTAACGTTTCGCGACTTGTATCTTGCATAATCCATTTGTGCGCAAGTTCGCATATTTCGCGATTCGCGGCGATTGTTGCGGAACTAAGCATTCTGCGCAAATCAGGCTGGAATGGTTCGTTTCCCGTTCTGAACTCGGATCCTGGCCGTTGCATACACCATTCGCGCGCGAGCGCGCACAAATCAGGGTGACCTGCGCGAGCGGCGTGTGCTAGCATATTATTGAGCAATGTTTGACGTGATCCATGATAACCAAGATGCCGCTCGTATGCCATTACGCAAAGTTCACGATTACCCATGTTTGTCGCATCGTAAAGCATTTTTTCTATTGCATTCGCATTGCACGCGAAGAGCGCGAAATAACACAAATCTGAGTCTTTTGTTTTCACTCCGAGATCCAGAAGTTCATTAGGTGTGTGCTTATTCGCGAGCGCGGCGCAGCGCACGCGGATATCATCGCGGAACATTGCAACCAGGTAGGGATTCATTATATGATGCACGCGCGATTCTAAAACAAAACATCACAAATAGTCGCGAATTAAATCACAAATCGCACGATTACCACGTTTAGCTGCGTGGCGAAGAGCGCGACGACCCGACATGGCACCAAGATCCGATGCAACGCGACAAACTTCAATATGACCATTTGATGCGCCAGTGACGAGCATATCATCATATTGCGTCGCTCCGCGCTCGATCGCGCGCAAACATAGTGACATGATACCCTTTTGCGCCCCCACATGCAAGAGATAATCAGCGTCGTAATTATACACATATCGCGCGCAAAGTATGCGATCTTGTACAAGAAACGCGAACTCTATTGCATCTTCGCGCGTTGAAATGTTATGTGGGCGCGCGATCGCGGCATGCGCGCGATGACATGTCAATCGAAGCGCGCGAATATTGTTCGTATTAAGAAATTGCGCGATATTACACAACACAAATGTATCCAGATCCGAAAAAGACATGGTATGATTATTGCGATTAGCGTGCAAAACGCGGAAAAAAGATTCTAGCCGCGCGTTATCGTCACTGTTGCGCGCAACGCGCTCCAGATAATCAATATATGCGCGCTTCAGTGTGCAACCAAACTCTGGCGCGCGCGAAAGCACTCGTATTCGCGCGAAAATGTGTGATTGCGCGCAATCGCGCAATGATGAATAAAACAAGGAATACCACGCGGATCCAAGAACTCAATGATTGCGCGTTGAAAGATCTCGCTCATCATTGTATTATTGCGACGCGCGCGATTCACTTTTCCGCGCGGAAAAAAACTATACACTATCCAGAACTATTGGAGAAATTACGCGCAAAAGTTGCGCAATTGTTTCGGTTGTTGCAGTGCATCCAAACTCGTGCGCGCGTTGGACGATATACCCATATGATTTTTTTGAATAGCGCAATTGCTTGCAGAACGCGCAAATCCATATATCCGGGCTCGCGCGCTCACCGCGCTCATAGTGCGCGCGCAGTTCATCAACAACGGCAACTAGAAATTCATCTTTCCGCGGAAGAAGGCGCATAACCTCATCCATTGACAAGTCGCGCGCGAATTCGCGCATGATGCGCGGACAAGAGAGCAATGCAATATCTTGGATGGATAAACGCATCTCGCGCGCGCGCATATACTGTAGAAGTCTCTCGCATCGCCCGCCACGTGGATCGCGCGATAAACTCTGCAACACCCGTGTACAATCTTGCTGGGAAGGATTACAACGCATTACTTTTTCGAAAAGCATATCACACCCATTGCGCGCGATTTCCATCAATTGGGTGCCGCAGTAGTCGTTGAATTGCGCAATGTTATCCGAAGATAATCTCTCAAGGCAACACACCAACTCAGGCTTATTTTGGTGAATCGCAAGATGGAGACTCTCTTTCACCATGTCCCAAATATTTTCGTACCCCAAGAGCTTGCATTGTTCGTGTGTTGCCTCAACCAAACCTATGTTATTACTCGCGCACGCACTGGAGAATATTATACGCAAACATCCTTTCTTTGATGCGTATGGCAAGAATTGCGCAAGGAAGGTATCCGAAAGGACACACCCGGAATATCTTGCGCACTTATAAAGAATAACCGACCATTGTATGCCATGACATCGCGGATAATATTTCATAAACAGATCAAACATATCGTATTTACATGCAATTCCTCCAATTTGTGTGACCAAATCGCCACTCGGTTCCATAATGCGCAGAAAATAGAGCGCAAGGATGCGCGACCCGTGTTGATTTGCCAAGTGAAACAAAGATGCAAATAAATTAATGACTTGGTACCCGTGCGCAACCAATGCTCGGTGCATTTCCGCATCTCCGCGCGCGATATGCACAATTGCGTTTTCGCGCGCGAATACCCGATTGCGCGCATTCGCGCAATGATAGAGGAATGGCGCGAGATCGCGCGGCTCAAGAAACTCAAGAACTGTTAGATAGAAGTGTTCAAGAGACATGAATGGATGATATCATTTCCGCACACGATTCATTTTTTTTTTGCGCGCGAGCAAAAGAGCAAAAAAAAAGGGAGAAAGCGCGCGCCCTTTTTATGGGTTTTACGTTTTCTCCTTTTTTTGCTCTTTTTGCTCGCGACCACTTCCTCCTACCACTCTATTTCCATATCCTCAACGCCGTCGTCCCCAATGGACACAGTGTTAAGTTCCTCCGCGAGTTCGTCTATTTCATCATCCGGAGACGATGAATATGGACTAATTGCGGCGCTTTGCAAAGCATCATCAGTCTGGTAGACTGGCGCGCTTTGCAATGCCCATGCTGGATGATGATTTTGAATCATCATTGAGCAGAAGGCTTCTCCAGTTGGAATCCCGTTGCAAAGGGGAATCCACTGTTCGATGCGAATGATTTGATTGCGATCCATTGTTATGGTGTTACTTAGAGAGTGCGAATTCAATTTTCCGCGTATCTGCGCCAGCACTCAATGAAGTCAGTATCGCCCATATCGCGCGATGAAACATCTATGAGCATGAGTCGCGCGAAATCATCACATATTTCGCGCGTTAACCCGCGCAAGACGCGCAATTCGCCAGTAAACACATTGAATAGGCGGAATTCTTGCTGTTTAAGTGGATCAAAGAATAGAAATGCGTACATCGCGAGTTGCGCGTAATGCTCATCTTTGAGTTGTGTCGCGCACTTTATCTCGTAATAAATTTCGCGCGCATCTGCACATTTTACAATGCAATCTACTATTCCTTGAATGATATTATCATCAATCGAGCAATCCTTATGCACTTCAAATTGCGGAACACCCGCGTGCGAGTCAATTTCCGCATCAAGGCGCGTGATTGCGCGCGCCATATCATCTTCCGTGATCCAATTCCAGCACGTGATTTGATTAGCCTTGTGAAAGAACCCGCTTTGCACAGCTTGCGAAAATGTAGCGAATTGCAGTTTGCCTTCAACGGTATTAAGTTCGCGCGACGGCCAATATTGATTCAAATGCGCGGTCGGAGATTTTCCCAGAGATTTTCCATAGTTTTCCAGCATAATTGAAACCATATCATGTCCGCGCGCGATCGCGGAACATAGTGGAATTGCGACTCCAGTAATATCCGCAACCATTTCAATGCATCCTTCGCGACCCTTAGTCAGCATAAACGGCTTTAATATTTGTTCTGGCTCGCATAACACTTCTTCATGTATCATTTCATGCGCGCGTACGAAGATTTTGCCTGCCTTGTGGCTTACAATTGATACGACACTGCGCGCGTAGATTGACCCATTTGGGCGCGAGCTAACGGCCGGGCCATTAAATCTTTCAACGATCGCAACTTGTGCCGCGCGCTCACTGAAGAATCGCATTGGCAAGCTATGATTATCGCGCACAACAATAAGCTCATTGCGCGCGCGAGTGAGCGCGACATACTGTGCGTTGCATAGGCGATCGCGCGGCTCATTTCGCGCGATATTATCATAATATGTATCCTCAAAGCCAAGTACAATGACGCATTGGCGCTCTAGTCCCTTGGATTGATGATACGAAAATATGCACAATTTACCGCGCGTTATTTCCTCTGGGGGTGGTTCTTCGCGCGTGTTGTCGCAATAAATAGAATATTGCGTGTTCCTTGATAGATCGGATACAATGTTCGCAATCATGTGCGATTTGGATGATGGCGTGAGAACGAAAAACCTATTGCTCCCGTATTGTTCATATTTCGCGCATATGAGCGCGCGAAGGTGAGGAGACTTCATATCAGTGCAAATCATGCGCACGCGCGGTCCTTCTCGGTGCGAAATGATGCGTTCATATCCAAGAAGCGCGTTAATGAATTGCGCCATTTGGTTAGTGCAGCGAAATGTTTCGCGAAATTCACATCGCGCGAAGTTACCAATACCAACAAGCTCCGAGAAATGCACAAACGCGCGCGCATCCGCGCCAACATACTCATAGATGGTTTGGTACTGATCGCCAACAACACAAATTTGTGGTTGCGTGCGCTGTGATTGAATTACGCGCATGAGAAAACTAAAAAGGATTGGCGTAATATCTTGCATCTCATCAATGACAATTATGCCATATTGCGCAGGATCACTGATCTTTTCGCGCGAAAGCGCGTACATTTGCACATCATTGCAACATGGTTGCGCGTAAGCGCTCGCACAATATGCGTGAAATGTACGCACAAGAAGATGAGTGATACCCGCGGCACGTGCTCGCGCTCTTGATTCCACCTGAAGACGCTTATTGTACGTTAGGAAGAGTATCGCGCGATTCCGCGCGCGTTGTGCAAGATGCAAAATGAATGTTGTCTTGCCGCCCCCAGCGACACTGTTCACTAGAATATTATGACCATCAGCAAAGAGATTGAGCGCTCTCTCTTGTTCCTGCGATGGTTGCGGGATTGCGATGGGCATTGATAGCTATATATGCACGCAGAGCTTATTTAAGCAAAAAAGAAAGTTACTTGCGCGGCATGCGCTCGATCGCGCGCCTCTCTTCCGATTCAAGTCCAAAACGACAAACCATGCGCCGCATATCACCCATGCATGCCAATGCATAGGCGCGATATCCACACTCTGGGCAGCAACAACTCTTTGGAACTAGTCCAGGAATTGCAGCGGTGTATATATCGCAAAGTTCGCACACAATGGTGAAATAAGGATCCATTTTTGTAATTTTGCGCACGCGAATTCAAATTTAATGATAGCAACTAAGACTGCTGTAAGGTACTGCGCCCGCGCTGAGACTCTTCTTTTTGATTGGCGCGTGTTTGACGCGTATTCGCGCGCGGACGCTCTCTGCGCAACCATTAGGAAAGCGTATGATAATCTCATATTTTCCCGCGGGAACAAAGATCGTTTGCGCGGTTAAGCATTGCGCCTCTGCGAATAATGGTCCTGCGAAATTGCGCGCGTTTTCGCGCAAAACGACGCAATGCAAATCAGTACTCACTAATTCAATGTTCCATGGCACGTTATTAACCACTGCGTCAAGCATAGTTAACAATGTTGCGCTTTGAATTGTAAATAACTCGTCGCGCGAAATGGATATTGAGCAAGGTTGCGCGACAAACACATCATACCAAACAATGTCCATTGATGGGAGGGTATATCTAGAGCGAATATTTGAATACGTATCGCAACACATATAGGACGTAAATGGCAGATCCATGGATGATCGCGCGCGTACTATCGTATCTTCCTTGGTGCGATCGCGCGCGCGCGACAAATATTAGTGTGCAATGGCGAAAAATAGGTGAGAATTTCGCGCGCGCAATTGTGCACTTGAGACAGACAAGTTTGGCTTGGATTTGCGGAAAATGTCATATGATCTCACTCAATGATTTTCGCATATTCTTTCGCGCGCTCGAACACCCGCGTCTAATTCAATACGCACACGATCTTAACGCACGGTCGCGTCGCAATCAGACATCATTTCTCTATGATTTAGCCTATCGTGGCGCGCAGGATAACCAAGCAGTATTTGTAGAGCAAATTACGAGTCGCTTTGGAAACTCCATCACATATCGCGCGGCATATCGCGGCGCACGCGAGGCGCGGAATTGCGCACTGATGCGCAAGTATATGGATGTAACTACCACTGATGGAGTAACTAATGCCATTAATGACGCGCTAAACGCACGCAACGCGGAATTCCTCGCTACCTCTGGATTCACGCGCTACCAAATTCGAGATGCCCTCTTCGTGCACCTCAAAGGGAAGCCAATAGAGCTCTTTAACATGTATACGCGCGATTGGAAATCCGCAGAGCGCGATGAGTACGCGCGCGATTTCCTTGAGAATATTGTCGAACGTATCGCGCGCGGATATGGTCGCTTTCGCGAGCTTATTACGTTTCTTGAGCGCGCGCAACAACCAAATCTCCGGTCGCGGGTTTCCGATCCGGGAGTGCGAATGCAATTAGCAAGCTACTATGGTGATCGCGCGGAAATGGAGGCTCTCTTGCAGCGCGATATTCGCTTAGTTGACATTGGAATAAGAACTGCGCGCGACATTGAAACAGTGCGCTACCTTTATGCAAATGGCGCGCGCGATTTGGACGCGTGCGCAGTAAGCGCAGACGATATGTTTTCCAAGAATGACAGCGCAAATTGGGTGCGCAGATATGAACCAATTATTATCTTCTTGTATACACACGGCGTTAATCGCGCGTTAGTTAAGCGCGGGTCAGACGCACTATATGAATATGGTGAACACTCAGCCATATGGCGATCAAGGGAGTGGACCGTTGGTGGAAAATACATGGATTGATCGCGCAAATTTCTTTTTTTTAAGTGACAGGTCGTCAAATATATGCGATGCGCAAAATATATTTTATTAGCGGACCGCTTGACCTGGAAGAGGACGAATGGCGCGCGTATTATCAACCTGCGATTGATGCTGCAGTAGCGTCTGGCGCGCGATTTGTCGTCGGTGATGCGCGCGGATGCGATACGCGCGCGCAAACATATCTGCGCGACACGCACGCGCGCGTAACTGTATACCATATGTTCGCGCGACCGCGCAACTTAGTCGCGCATTTTCAAACGCGAGGTAACTTTAGGAGTGATGAAGATCGCGATGCGGCTATGACGCGCGATTCGCACGCTGATATCGCGCTAGTGCGCGACGCGGAGAAGATTCGCGCGATATGCGCATCGCGCGGGCTCGCATACGATTCCGCGCGCATTAGTGGAACTGCTCGCAATATACAACGACGCAAAAAAGAATTCGCGCGGCATCACGCCCACCAGAGTGCTCCAAGCTCCAATACTTGATCGCTAGTTACATCAGGCGCGCAATCGCGCGCGAGTTTTTCAATCGCGCGCGACATGATCATTGGTGCGTCGCACATGCATTCCTTGCGCGGAATATATGGTGAGCGCAACTCGTGTATGAACGAATCCAAACTTGCGCAAAGATTGAGCATGTGATGCATATTTGGCGCGCCAAAGCGCATTCCTTTTGCATACTCGCCAAACGCACGGACGCATTCGCGGTCCAGAGTGCACGCGGTTTCGCGCCAGTAAGCATCAAGAGTTGATCGTGGGCAAAGTGCGTAATGAAGATCACAGTGCGCCTCGCGCAATTTTCTGCTAATGGTCATCCATATGGCCATTCTCGTCCTCAAGTTGGATATTGTGGAGTTCATTTGAGATATATGTACATGCGAGCGATTCAATTTTTTGCGCGCGCGACCAAAGCAAAAAAAGAACTCACGCGCACCAGCAATGCGATGCGCAAAGTATAAGCTGACACGCGGCATCATCTCCAATGGGCGACGTATCGCGCGCGATCATATCGTACAGGACGCTCGCGAAGTTGCGCGTATGCGTATACCCTCCAAGAAGGATTAGACGCGCACCCGGAGTTCGCGCCGCTACTTCGCGCAAGAGTTGGTCTCCGCGCGCGCACGTATTGATCCGCGCAAGGATGTCGCGCGGACCGGTCCGCGCGAAGAGATCTTCCATTGCGCACCTATCATCATCACTTACAAGGTTTCGCGCGCTGCGAATGCGGCGTTGCAGGAATTGCTCTTTGCACTGTATAGTTTGCCAAATTGTAGTTACGATGGACATAGTTGTATGCTTTACGCGCGAGAATTCAAAAAAAAGGGGTGAGAGTAACTATTGATCATAGTTACGAGCTTTCGCTCCTTTTTTTGGGTTTTGTGATTTGTGTTATGTACATTGTTAAAGTGCATAGCTAATCGCGGCACAGAGGTTCGGATAGAACACCTGTGCGTGCGAAACAGTATCACGGGTGGACTGGTACTTGTCCGCGAGAATGACGCAATCAAACATCTGAAAGTTAATACAACGGGACATGAGATGTTCCGCTGCGTCACTTATCAGTAGTTCGGCTGAGTCCTCTTGGAGAATCTGCGTGAGATTCTCGTGTACCAGAAGCAGTGTTGCATCTATGATTGACCATAGAAGCGCGGCTGTTTGCGCGGGCGCGTATGCGGCGGGATTGATCCCGTACGCGCACGCGAATGAACCCGCGACTCTCGCTGCCTCATACCACACTGCGGTATGATGGCCAGGATCATTGCCGAATGCGACAATGCGATAGATCCTGAAGAAAAGTGCGGAAGCTGCGTCAAAGACGTAGTCGCGACTTTTGAGGCCAAGTGCGATGTCACTGTGAACAGTGGCTGACACGTTCCACGATGAGAGCATTTCGGACGTCATGTACGAAACAATGGTGCGAAGATCGGCGATTTGGGGAGTATCCATCAGAGATGAAAAGATACTTAGAAGGCGCGAATTCATTTTTTCCTTGCGCCCAAAAATGAATTCGCGATCCGCAAACACTGGAATGGCGCCAATTATTCGCTCATCAATTTTTGGTACTGGTTTCATGTCATCGTGCGCGCTGACTGAAAGAGCGCGTATCCCGCGCGGCGATGTATTGCGCACAATTCTCACTCGCGCGCGATCCGATGCGAATTTCCACTCGCTTCATACTTGCGCCAACATGTTGCGAGCAAGATATTTCGCAAGTTTCCTCGCGCGCGCAAAACAGACAACTGATTGGATAATGTTTGCGCCAGGAGTATTCGTACCAGTTCTGCGTACGCCGCGCGAACCTCTTGCGACTCTTGAGGAATTTATTGCGTGCTATGACGAAGATTATCCCGCGCCATTTGATCTTAATGGTATGTCCGCTAATCTTTGCCGCGACATTGCGGCTTGTTTCGCGCGCATCGCGGGTATGCCCGCGCATTTGCGCGAAATCGTCGCGCAAGCGACGCGCGTACTCATTGAAAGCGGAAATCCGTCTTCGAGTAGTAATGTATATTGGACGTTTGCGCGCGCTCACGATCATCCAGATGTGTATATTGGCACGACATGGATCGCATCGCGCGATAGTGTTTGCGCAATCAATGCGCTTGAGTGCGATGGGTACTCTGAAGATGCTGCTATTGATAATTCAATTCTCAGTGCACCAATTTGCACGAACGCGTATACAAACTTGAAACTGCAAGATGCAGTGAATGCAATGGATCAGAGGGGAATCAAAGAGTATCGCGCGGCGTATATCTTTCCCATTGCAGTCGCGCATATTCGCGCGGATGGTATCATAACGTTATTCTAGCGCGCGAATTCGCTCTTTTTTCGCGCGCGAAAAAAAGATTGCGTGCGTCGCGGCTCCTATCGTCGCGCTTTATTTCGCGCTCTCATGCTCCTTGTGTACTTGACACGGTAATTCGCGCAATACTTTATCACACCTTGGACTTGCAAGAAGCTCCTTTATGATTTGCTCGCGCGAATTAATCATGCGCGGTATGTCGCAAGCGCGCGCGAGATGGTGTAATGATTCTATCGGTAAGCGCTCAAGCATAATTGCTACTTCGCACGCGCATTTTTCTTGCAATGCAGATAATTCGCGCGTACGTTTTTCCTGTGGTACAAATGACTCGCGCGCACGTACTTTTTGCATTACGGAAGCGCGCACGCTAGAATAGCACGCGCGACAATAATCGCTACCCATGATTGGCGCACTACATTTTGAGCATTTCTTGCATCCTGCGCACGTAATCGAGCCAGTATCATGCACACTTACGCCACATTGTATGCAATGACAATTCCAAAGCATTTTACCAAGTCGCGGACATATGGGACAATAATCGCTCTCTTTTGGTCCGCAATCAACGCAAACGGCCATTATACCACGCCAAGACTGAACGTATCCATATCTAGGTGCGCATAGCATGCACTTCTGGCACCACTTACATATGTGATTGATCGTTTGCGCGCGCTTGCACGATACACAGACCAAAGGATTCTCCATAGTCATGTTTATATGTGGCGCGCGAATTCATCTTTCTCCTTCGCGCGCGAAAAAAGAATCATGCAAGCCATTCTCGCAAGATGGAGCGCGCGTATTCATTTTGACCTACCAAAGTATTCAATTCATCGCGCGAGACCTGTGCGCCATCTTGCATGCAATAGAGCGCCATATGCCATTGCGCGCGCGAACACGCGTATTGCACACTTGCGACAAGCGTTGCTTGTTTCATTTCCGCGGATACCCGCTCTAGTATCTTCGTTATTATAGTCAAGTGAGTCGCGTCAATTGCCTGACGAAGCGCAACTTGAATGCCATTTGTTGCGAAATTCGCGCTGTGCATGTTGAATAATGGATCCACAATTCGCTCACAATGACCTAACGCAGCCAGCTGTATCATTTGTTCAATATTTACATCCGTGAAAATAGCTGGATTCTTCTTGCGCGCATATTGCATTACATCAACGCGATCGCGCGCAGCAATACATAGCAACGCGTTTTGCGTTATGTCGCGGTAATACTTGCGAACAATTTTTATGATTGCGAAATCGCCACTTCCATATGCGTTGGGCGCAATGAACTCCCATCGTGGAACAGGACCAAGCTCAATAAGATACTTTACAACTTCCGTGCGCCGTTGTACGCACGCGCGAATAATGCCCTGCTCAATGTTCACACTATTCGCGCGATGATCAAGCACAAATTTCACAACATCCAGCTTGCCGCCCAAACATGCTCCCAGGAAGAGATTTTCCCAATCAAGCACCAGATTTCGCGCGTAACATATTTCGTTAATGCGCGCGAAGATGTCACTGTGCGCTTTTCTGCCCGTCACATACATTACATATCCAAGTTTGTCCGCGATGTTAGAATTTGGTGCCGCATCTCCATCTGACACAGCACTATTTACCTTGCCTGTTGTAATAATATCAACATACATCTCAAGCAAAGACGTGCGATCTTTCGCGCGCGGTTCGCAAAGCAAATTAAGATGTCCGCCATCACACGCTTCCATGAGTTGGTCAATATCTGTCACGAACGTACTTTCCCATGGAAGTATGATTCCGCGTATCGCGCCAATAGTATTTCCGCGATATGCGCCACGCATGCCCCAAACGGGATCCAGTTGATAATGGTCGCGCGCCGCGAGTTTCATTATTTCGCGAATCATGGGCACATGACCACCTCTACACGCCGTATAATAAAGCACGTCCCATTTTAGTATTGCCTTTACGCGATTCATGATGCAATACATTGCTTTGATATGCCCAAAGCGAATGACATGGTCTAATCCATATATCAAACTTGATGATGAGATCAATTTGCGCGCGCAACAGAACCCAATAATAGCGCACGAGCCCGCGCGGCACGCGCTTTTCCATATTTGTATGGTTTCGCGCGACTCCGCGGAATAAATGATCGCAAGCGCGGCGCGCAGATCGCCAGAAGCCTCCAGTGAGAGTTGGCAAACACCTAGTGCAGTATACTGATCGCATGGGTCCATGTACTGTATTATCGCTTCCCAATCGTAACAATTCATTTCTTGATGATGTATTACGCGCGCAGATTCATCTTTTCGCGCGAAAAGATGAATACAAAGTTGCGCTATATAGGAGAGCAATGGAAGAAAAGTTCACATATCGCGATGTGCAAGATCTATGTCGCGGATGTCAATGGAAAGGCGCGGGTATTACATTTCGCACGGTACGTAGTCCGCGCGGACTTGCGCTCGATGCTCTCAAAAGCGGAATGCAAAAGTACATTCGGCGCGCGGAAACTGCGAAAGCAGTCTTTTGCGCGCGCGAAATACATATCATTGCGACAAGTTCGCTCGAAGAAGGCGAAGCGGTCCGTACAAGTGGCGCAAAGCGCATTTACACAAATCTTGTGCACCGTTTGATGATCATTCTCATGGAAGATTGCGGACCATCTGCCGCGCTTATTTTGCCACAATTTGCCGCAGAACAAGTGCATGCTGGTGATGGTCGCGCGCCAGTGACCGCGCTCAGTTTCGCGCGCGAACGTGGCGCAATTTCGCGCATGGCCGCGATGCTCGCGAATTCGCCGCATTCGCGCATCTTTTCGCACTTAAAAGCAATAATATATTCGCCAGTATTTCCGAAGCGCGCGAATGTCCGCGCGTTATGCCTTGCGATGCACGAGAGTATTCCATCATACGGTGCATCCATTCAGCGCATCGCTAATGCAATACAAGACGCAAAGAACGCGCGCGATGTTATGATTGATTTGCGCGCGTTCACTGCTGAGATTAATCCCGCGACCTTCACAACGAATAGTGCGAATATTTTGCGCGCGTGGTCATTGCAACTGAGCAATTGTCGCGAGCTTGATCTTGTACCGGGAATGATGATCGCGTGCGATATTTACGCGCGATTAGCGCCAGTCGCGATTTCGCGCGCGAACTTCGGTGCGATACCAGTGCTAACTGCGCTAGATGATTATGCGCTCGATCGGCACACAACAGAAGGGCGCGGACGCATTTCGCGCGCGGAATGGGCAACGCAATTCGCGCGCGAAGGTGCGCAAGTCTTTAACGCGGATCCATTTTGGCACTGCGCCGAACTAGAAGAGTTTTACGCGCGATCAAAGAGCGCGCTCGCCCCAATTCAACGCCCCATTAATGCCTTCAATTCATCTTCGCGCGAAGATGAATTACTTGAGCCAATTGTGCGCGCGCAACTCGTAACTGGCGCTAGTAAGACTGACACGTATTTCGCGCGTCTTCGCGCGCCAGAAGATACCGTGCGCGCGACCAGATTGCGAAGAATTCTCTCACCGGGACCTATATTCGTGAAGGGTCCTCTTCCGCCCGACATCATCCAAGATGCGATTGATATTTCGCGCATTAAGCGCAGTGTGTTTTCAGAGCTAGTATCAACGCGCGTTTTGTATTTTATGTGCCAACCAACCGCCCTTGTAAGTCCCATTGGATTGCGCGCGCGATCGAGCGCGCAATGCACCGGTATGCTATTATCCGCGAATGTGGCGCGCGGACTCGATGGTGACATACCGCGGCGCGTGACAAACTCAAAAGTGTGGCCAGATACGTGCGTTGTAAACTGGGATGGAATCGCGCTCTCGCAGGAATCACTTGCGAGTCTTACGGCCGCGGAATCGCGCGATGTTCAGCTTATTTACTTATTTCGCTTTATTCTTGCGATTGGTGATGGTGCATTGCGCAATTTGGTATTCGCGCGCGATGGTCGCGTCGCGGGAACTGATGAAGACATGATTAAAGAGCCAGCATGCGCGACGTGGTGCGAGTTCCTGGCGACATTGCAATCTTCGCGTCTTGTCGCGCTCTTGCGGGACGCACCGGCGCAACAGCGCGCGACAATAGATCAATGGATTGCGCGATTTGCGTTGTTGCGCGAAACCGCGCCCTCACATGTTTCGCGAGTGAATCTCGCGCAATGTTACGAGCGCATTGAATCTCTCTCGCGCGAAAAAAAGACGCTCGTAAATTAGGAGAGTAATACGTCTTCTTTTTTGCGCCAGCATATCAAGTCGCGCGATTCGAGTGGCGCGATTTCTGGAATCGCGTGTGTAGTACGTATTTGCAAGCACTCGGTAATGGTATATGACAAACGTGGAACGCGAGGAGTGGTGCGGGATGAATGGCAATCCATGTATATACATAGCCCATTGAAATTCAAAAAAAGATGACCAATGCCCATTAGTTAAGTAATGATGTGCAATACAAATCCTGGAGTTTCCGCATTCTGGAGCGCTTGCGCGCGACGCATCATGTCCTCGCGCGAATAATTAGGATTACCATTCCAATTTTGCACAAGATCATAAACATCGCGCCTATTCATGGCGATTGCGCTATCAAGTAGATATTGAAAATCACTTTCATTTAACTGCATACCATTTCCGCGCAATTCCGCGTAAATGTGTTCGTAAAGCGCTATATCTTGCTGTTGCACGCGAGCAATGCGATGAAGATTATTTGGTACCATCATAAGGAGCACGCCATGCCGTTCAAGTTCTTCGCGCACGAAATAGAACATTTTTAATCCGACTTTGGCAGCGCAAACAAGTACTTTATCCCAATCAATTATCTCATCCATCCACTGAATAATCAATGGGATAAATTCGTAGCTTTGCGTGCGTATTGCATTTTTGAGAATCTTTGGTTCCGGTGAAATAATGTATGCGCGCGCGAAATCGTAAAGCGCGCGATTTCGCGCGGATACAGCCGCTTGCATGATGTATGGTGCGACTGTAGCACATTCATCGCGATAATTTACAATGAGCATATCAATGATGGAGCAGCGGCGCGCGGTAATCGCGCAGCTCATAAGATAACGTATTATTTCGCGCGCGCCAATGTGTGCGTCCGGAGATCGCGCGCGTATCTCCGCGAGAACCTCATATTTGCCCGCAGAGTCAGCAAACGCACAAATAATCTCCGCGTATTCGCGCGCGATACTGATTGGCGAGATTCGCGCTATTACGTCGCGAAATAAATCATAGGCGTCGCCGCGAATCGCACCAATCAATATCTCCAGCAAATCTTTTTCATTTGCGTACTGGGCTCCGAAGAAATCGCAAAGCGCGCGATCACCACTTTGCGCTGCATATCGCAAATAAGATGATCGGGAATCGTCTTCTCTTGCAAGTAGATTACAGCCACGATCGCGGACAAGAGTACATATCTCGCGATTGCCATTAGCCGCAGCTATACTCACCATTTTAGTAAATATTAGCGACTTTGGATGGATAGTCATGAAATCAAGCACAAAGGTGCACAACTTATAATTATTTTTGGCCGCTGCGTTTTCCGCAATAATACCAAGGACGCACGTTTGCATGATCACACTTTCACTTTTTCCAGACCAATCCAGCGCAAGTTTACATATCGCGAGATCGTCACCGCGCGAACCAATTTCAGCGATGTCGCAATCAATATCATCATAGACTCCATACGGGACAATTATGTACATGCGTTGAAGCATCTCGCCATATTTCGCGCGCGCGTATTCACAGAGATCGCGACAACCAATCTCAGCCGCGCGACATATAAGATCGCGGCTCTTCATTCGAATTGGCGCGCGCAGAGCCGCGCGAATGTACTTGCATGTCGCGCGGAAGGATGCATCGAGTGGCGATGGTAGAAAATGCGCAATTTGCGCGATTAAGAAGTTATCAAGTGCGTAGATGGTTGACATCATATATGTTGGCGCGCGAGATTCAAAAAAAAGGCGATTTAGTCATCATAACGTGATGCAAGTGCGCGAATACAACTTGCGTCGCGATCGCTCAACTCTTCATGATCTTCGCGCATTTGCGCGAGTATCAAATCAAAGAGATACTTATGGCGGCTTTGACCAGCGAATGTCGCGCGCAGAAGCGACGCGTATGATGCACGCGGTCCGCGGATGACGTGATAGCGTTTCATGCTCGCGCGCAAGAAATTATACATGTGCATACATCCATTGCGCGCGGCACAAACAAGCAGTTTGCTCCAACGTATGCGCATATGATGTTGCATAAACCAATCCAAGAGCTGCATTAGCGCGATTACGTGCGAAATACGCACTGCGCGCGCTAGGTGCTTATACGTTGGGCGCGCTCCGCATTCGCACGCGAAAGCGCAAAGAGTGCTATTTGTTTCGACTGCAAATTGCAGTAGCGCGTCAACGTGACGTTTGCAAAGATCGGGATAAACATCTATAATTCTGCGAACTACTGGTACAAAGTGGTGTGTGTTAAATGTTCTTAGTGCCCGATCAAATGCGTCTTCCACGATGTGCGCAGCATCATTTTCGCATGCCCAATTATGGAAGATGCTAAACGTACAATAGTTCGCAAATGGATTGACGCGCGCGATAATCATTTTCGCGAGCTTGGCTGCGACTCTCGCGCTCGGCATTCGCTCTGTTATGTATTCAATGACATGGAACTGGTCTTTTAAAACCGCATCGCAAAGCATTAATCTGAGCATTTTCTGCTTGGAGATGTACCCAGACCACTCGCGAATCGCTTTGCACATCTGTATGTTTCCCTTTCTGGCGGCAACGCGAATGAAGTTCTTGTAATCAATTGATACGCGCGTGCCATGCAGCCAATGCAATGCAAGTTCAACAAGATCAAGATGTCCTCCAACTATCGCACCATAAATCATATTCGTGATGCACCCTTCATGCTCACAATGTTCACGCGTATAGTCGTGCGCGCGCTCACATATTTCGCGATGACCACCTTTTGCCGCGCCAATGAAGATCGCGCCCATCACCAGCACGCTCGGATCAATCGCGCGCGCGAGCGCGAACTCACACAGATAATAATGATCATATCGCGCGGCTGCGCGTGCCATTATCGCTTCAAGGTGGTCTGCGAATCCGCCATACGCAGAGAACGCGAGCTCGCATATTTCGCGCGATCCAATGCGCGCACCATACTCCACGAGTGCAATGCACGATCTACGCATGGGCGCGCGCAATAGATTGCGAGTGTACTTGCAGGTCGCGCGAAAAGATATATCAAGCGGTGATGGCAGGAATTGCGCGATTCGCGCGATCAAGAAGCCATCTAGTGAACAAATAGTCGCCATTTATGTTTGCCGCGCGAAATTCAAAAAAAGGATCAAATGTTGCGCTTATCACGCTCACTCAATACTTCGCCCGCTTCATACATTTGCGCGAGTATTAGGTTGAAGAGTGGCCCATGGCAATGCTGATTATCAAGTGTCGCGCGCAGAAGTGTTGCGTACGATGCGCGTGGGCCGCGAATAACATGATTTCTCTTCATGCGCGCGAGTATGAACCCATATGGTATCACATTTCCACTGCGCGCGGCACAAACAAGCAATTTGCTCCAATGTATGCGCGCATGGTGGATCGCGAACCAATTTACGAGTTGTAATAGCGCGATTATGCTTGCAGTGCGCACTGCGCGCGCCAGATGCTTGTACGTGGGACGTGCGCCATGTTCGCATGCGAATGTGCAAAGCGCACTATTTGTTTCGACTGCGTATTGCAACAGCGCGTCAGCATGACGTTCGCAAAATTGCGGGTGAGTATTTGCGATTTCGCAAATCATGTGGGCTACGCGTTGCGGATTGTATGACTTTAGGATTGCGATGAACATTTCATCCACAACGTACAATACATCATTTTTGCAAGCCCAATTGTAGAAAATATTGAATACATTGTAATCCACAATTGGTGCGCGGTGCACACTAAACATCGTTCTAATCTCGGAGTATACCTTTTCGCGCGGTATTCGCGCGATTATGTACTCAATGAGTTGACAATGATTCCCAGTGACCGCACCACGGAACATAAGTATGGGCATTTCCTGCTTGTTGATGAAACTATATCGCGCATAAATCACTTCGCACATTTGAAGATTTCCTGTCTCGGCAGCCATGCGAATGAATATCTCGTAATTAATGAAATCGCTCACGTGTCCCCAGCCTAATATGAGTTCAACGAGTTTGATGTGTCCATTTATCACTGCATAACGAAGCATATTTGTGATTGTGCTCACATATGAGGAGTATGTGCGAATACTAGTGCGCGCGAGCTTGCAGATCTCGCAATGACCACTAATTGCCGCACCAACATAGATGTGGTGAAGTATCAGTTCAGTCTCAGCGATCGGTACGCGCGCACGCGCGAATTCGCACAGATCATAATGATTGTATTGTGCAGCTGTGCGCGCTATTTGTATCTCAAGATCAATTGTGTCTCCATCACGCGCGGAAAGCGCGAGCTCGCATATTTCGCGCGACCCGAGTCGCGCACCATGCTCCGCGAGTTTGATACGCGATCGGCGCACAGGTGCGCGCAATAGATTGCGAGTGTACTTGCAGGTCGCGCGAAAAGATATATCAAGCGGTGATGGCAGGAATTGCGCGATTCGCGCGATCAAGAAGCCATCTAGCGAATAAATAGTCGCCATTTATGTTTGCGGCGCGAAATTCAAAAAAAACCGCGCGATGCGTCCTTCGCACCTTAACGCACACATGGACCGCACTCTTGATTGCCGTATGGATTTGGTGTACCCAATGTCACTTTGGAAATCAACTGATCGCGAAGCATCTCTTGTATATCAAATTCACCTGTTTCCAACGTTGGGATGTAAGATTGTTCCGCAATTACTGGTGCGTCTTGCTGCGGAATTAGGTCACGAATGGTATTTTCCGCAATAGTGAGATTAACATCAATCGAGGATGGGTTGTAGGACAAAGGATCATTAATATCCAATTCCACTTTCGCGTCTGTTTCAGATCGCAGAATCGTTACCTTGCGCGAAGGAGATGAGAGTGTGCGCGCCAAATCCGCAATAGTATCGCGCCCTTTCGCGTGAAATTGTGCATTGTCCTCGGGACACAATCTAATTACGATTTCTTTAACATTGGGATGAACCGTTAGTTGTCCTATGAAAATCGCGTGATGCGTGATATTCAAGATCAACCTAACGCAATTAATCGCGGGAAGTATTTGCGCGAGATCATCGCGCGCGGAACATAGATCAAAAACATACACAACGCTTGGTATGGAAATTGTCATTGGTATCGTGACTGGGAATGGCGCCATCTTGCGCGCGTACCATACTCGCGCGGCATCGCGCGCGGGTATGACAGTCATTATTCCGCGCGATTGACGCGTCAAAATGGCTTTCACGAAATCATATTGCGTGGGGGTCAATCGCTCATGAGTGTGCTCCAAATCCATTATTTGCTCTACAATAGTGGGTACTGATGGCGTTGACACACTGGCCAGTGTCGCGATTGAGTTATCTTTGTAGCATGTGATGCGATAATCAACGCGCGCGCACCCCAGCGCAAGAGACACAATAAGATCAATTGAATTCTCATCCGCGCATTTCTCAATAGTGTATGATTTTGCAGTGACAGCCACACATATCTTGTCCGCGGTTGCTGCACCGCCATTAAGATCATCAATGGGAATCCTCATCACATATTGCGCGCTACCCGCAGTTTTCACAACTGTGAAAGATACTTTCGTATCATCTTTCATTGCCGAAACAAATTCGATACCGTCCATCGTATTGATTCAAAGTATACAATCGCATGCGATTTATATCTAAATGCATTTCGCATGACAATCCCCGGTGCATTTAATCGCGCACGTACTGCTTTTGAACTACCACCTATCAAAATGCGCGGTAATCGCGCGGAATGGCGCATTGCGGTTTCCGTTGCCGAGCATGGTACACACATAATTCCAATATCGCGCGAGATGCGCGCAAATGAACCACTAGATGCGTCTATCGTTGGCGTTATTACATCGCGCATTGATTCACAAATCTTCGTGCCGACCTATGTGTACAAGGGAAAAAATATAGGACGCGCGAATGAAACTAATGTATTTTGCCAGGCATTGCGCGACGCGTATAGCATCCATTTGCGACATTTGCGCCGTGCACAACCAGCGCGCGTCACTCCCATGCTCGCGCGAGTCGCGCGCGATGACGACCGCGCATGGACGCGCGAAGTATACGTCCAGCGCAAATATAATGGGTTGCGCGCGCTTGCGACACTTGATCGCGCGACACAGTCCGTCATATTATATGGGAGGCGCGGATTGATCTTCACTGGCTTTCCGTACATCAAGCAGGAAATTGCGCGCATCATTGCATCACTACGAGATACGCGCCAAGTATATTTGGATGGCGAATTGTACAAACATGGTTTACCCTTGCAAACTATTTCCGGTATTGCGCGACGAGGCGCGACGATAGGAGCCGCGACCAACGGGAGCTCGACGATAGGAGCCGCGACCAACGGGAGCTCGACGATAGGAGCCGCGACCAACGGAAGCTCGACGCAAGATCTCAATTATGTTGTTTATGATGTCTTTTTCGCGCGCGACACCGAAGCGGATGATACGCTTTTCAGCGAGCGCCTCGCATCTCTTCGCGCAATCGCGAGTCTTAATTTGCGCGCTGTTATAGTCGCAGAAACATTCACGTGCGTGGGAGAGTCGCGCGCGCAGGATGTACGCAACTTATACGCGCGATTCTTGCGCGAAGGATATGAAGGCGCGATTGTGCGCCTAGACGCGCCATATGATCATTCAGGCGCGAGTGAATATCATTCACCGAATCTTTTGAAACTAAAGCCTCTATTCGACGCAGAATTCACAATCGTTGATTATGCGCGCGCAGAAAAAGGGCGCGCGAAGGGCGCGCTCCTCTTTGTTTGCGAAACTGCGGGCGCGCGCTTTCTTGTGACGCCAACGGGCTCAATTGATACGCGAAAAAGAATGGCGCGCGAATTCGCGCGCGCGACGACGCGAGGCCGAACTGTATTTGATACGCATTGGCGCGGCAAACCACTCATTGTTATGTATGAGGAGCTCTCTACGCGCGGAATACCACAACGCGCGCGCACTGATGGCATTATACGCGAATTTGCTTAGTTATCTGCCGCATCGTAGCGCAAGACAAGAATAGTATTTCCCTCGTGTTCAATAACCGAGAGATGGGAGACATTGCTGTAAATTGAGCAGTGCGCAAATGTGCAAAGTACATCAATAACATCAAAACACGCAATACCATGTCCCGCGCACATTTCAAAACAGATGCCATCGCCAAGTGCAGTTACACCTGACGCGCGCAAAATATCCATTGCGCGCGCGTTCTTCTCCTCTGTCGTATGTGGCACGAAAAACTGTGGAGTTGAGAGTATATCATAAGTAAACAAGCAACTGTACGAAGTATGCAAGATTTGCGAAATTTGCTGTTCAATCGCTTCTACATGTTCATTGAGTCGCGAAGTGCATACCGTGCTAATAATAAGATGTGTTACCCAAGAAACAGGACATTCGAAACTCATTGCGCGAGATATATTCCTACGTAAGGCACCTTCAAAAGATGAAATCGCGCGCTATATATAATTGCAATGGCCGCAGAGGATACAGTTGCGCGCACAGCTCTTGAAATCGTTATCTATGATAAGCCGAGAGTCGCGCGCAGATTCTTCCAAAGTTGTGGCCTCGCGCGCGACTCTGCGCGCGATTTAGCGCTCGTTATTCTTGATCTCGCGCACGCTCCAGAAACAAGGTGCTTTTGCTATGCGTTTATTGATCACTTGTTGCGCATGAATGCGCGCGTTATCCAGTTATTCTGCGTAATGTCGCGCCACCTCGCGATCGCGCTGTTCGAGCGTGCGATCGCGCGCGGAATCATGCTGGATCTCGCGAATAAGCTTTCCACGTGCTGCATTGAGATCGAAGATCCAATCAAGTGTGTGCATGGAGCAACGATCGCGCGCGGCAAGTACGAAGCGCCAGTATTCGCAGCTATTATGCTGGGAATATGTCGCGCGCCCGCGCAAGTAGTTGCGAATCTCCGCGCGCTCTTTGAGGATCATACTCTTGTAGATCATGCCGTGCGCGCTCTTGATGATCAAGAAGATGTGCCTGCGGATCTTCTGGAGGAGTATCTCGCGTTGCGCTGCGTGCGCCCAATCGCGATTGCGCGCGCGACTATCCTAGACGCGATTGCCGCGCCTTACGCAGATACAATCAAATCGCGCGATCCAATATCCATTTTGCGCAGTTGGTATTGCGTAAATGAAGCATGATCGCGCGCGAAAAAAAAGGGTCGTGATCCAAGTATTTTTTGCGCAATTAATTGATGAAATATTGAACGCAAATGAACGCGACAGTCGCAATTCCGATACCAATGAGACACGATACCATTAGAATAGTTGTCGCGCTCGGTTCCCGGTCATCGCGATTAAAATGCACGCTCGAGCGCCCAGAGTCTTCCATAAGATGCTTTGGTATTTCGCTCCAATCATCAATTTCGCGCACGCACGCGCGCGGATTTGCTCTGAGAAATTTGGTCGCGACCTCTTCCAGTAACTTGCATTGCTCTGGATCATGCGCGTCTTTCGTGTCTTCGCGCAATGCGAACCATATATCATCATAGCAAAGATAAGCCATTGTATTGCTATCATTTGGGTAAATATCAAGGAATCTCGCAGGTTCGTATTGCGAATCACGCAACATAATAGCTGTGCGTTTTGATACGCTAAAAATATTCGCCATGTTTAATATTACCACAAGACGTATGATTCAATTTTTTACGTCTAAAAAAAGACGCGCGATTAGATCATTCTTTCGCGCAGAAGTGCGGAAATACAAATTGGATGGTAATCGCTGGGGCGCGCGGTATTCCGGCCGCGCGGTGAACTTGTGAGAACATCATGCAAGTTGCGCACATATATTTCGTCATTGAGCGGTCCCAGAAACGCGCCCATTGCCGCGCCAGCAATCGCAGCATTTGTATCCGTATCAGTGCGACCTGGCGCGAAAATGACCCAATTGAGCGCGCGCGTCATTGTGTCAAATTGCGTAATGCAATAAATCGCGCAGTACAAGGAATGCGTGTAGAGCCCTTTGTTCTCCGCGAGATCGCGCGTTCGCGCACCCATTGCGTCTTCATAAGCGCGCACGAGCAATGGGTATTGTGTGCATTGTGGATACATTTGCCAGCAATCCGCAACGATATTCGCGCGTTCTCGACGCGCGGGCGACGTCGCGCGAAGAAGCGCGCGAAGTATGCGCACGTAGAACAATTCCGCCGTAACGCACTCCAGCGCAGGATTTGTGAGCGAGCAATCCGCAATGACAGCATCGCGCGCTTTAATGTCCGAAAGGAGTGCAAGTGGCGCGCATCTCATTAGCGCGCCATTTGATAGCGATTTCGCGCGCATATCAGCGCGTGGATGCGCGCTTACGAAGCAGTTGCGCGTATTGCGACCCATAAATGGACATTGAGTCGCGGCCCACCGTCTGTATTGCTCGATTGCGCTATGCACGTCGTACACAAGATCTTCTTGCTCAACACGCATCGCGCGCAAAAGCGCGATTGTCATTTCAGTATCATCAGATATTTGTCCGCAGGGATAAGTGTGCGGCACGATTGATCCCCATTGTTTGCACCCATTGGGTTGCGCGATGCAATTACCTTGCGCGTCTGCGGTGGGATGGTTGCCCACATGTTCATATGGTAGACCAAGCGCGTCACCAACAGCCACGCCATGAAGCATTGCGAGATAACGTTCATACATTTTTATAAAATTCGCGCGCGATATTCACTTTTTTTGTGCTCACTTGCGCGTTATCCTCACAACTCTGCGTTTGACTACATCAAAGACAGATGGCGATTTGTTTGTCAGAGAGTCTTTAGTTGCGTAATACGCAATGAGGATAATAATGACGATGATGACAATTACTATCGGAATTCCAATCAGCAAAGCGGTCTTGAGTGTTACCATTGCGCTCGTATATATTACGCAAAAAATATTGCATTACGCAATATCCGGCACGTTATCATTTATCGCGGTTCCATATGAGAGCGCGCCCCATTCGCGTGCGAGTTCACAAATCGCGCGATGATGGGTGGGTTCGCGCATTGCGACCGCAAGATTGCGAATTTCAGGATTGTGGCTCGCAAGACCAGCGATGATCGCGCGCTGATCATCAAGTGGGTGATTGTATAGGTTCGCGAAGAAGCGCGCTTCTTCGCAAATCTGTGTGAATCCGCGCATTGCGCCCTCGCAGAACATATCTGTAAAGTTGCGCGCGCCATTGTGCGCTGCTAGATAACATTGCGCGCGATCGTTCGCAGATGCTCCTTGAATCAGAGAATCCATTGCGGATATACCTATGCTATGCAAATTCAAAAAAATCATGCAAATCCAAGTCTACTGCGCGCGTGATTGCGCACTTGCATGTCAGTCGCGCCCGCGAATGGCACACCAAATACCATGCTAACGAGAGTCGCACTATTATATTTGATGAAGTTTTCCGCAACTACACCAGAAAATGTTTGCGCGGACAATTGGCGTGGAAGTTTGTATTTTCGCGCGGCAATTTCCTCGCGCGTTGATGGCATTACACCAAGAATAAGCGCAAGACCATTAATTTCGCAATCACTGAGCCTATTTAGTTGCGTAAGAAATAACGGATCCATTGGCGCGCGCGGTATGTCTTCGGACGGTATATTCTCTTGAATCGCGGTTCCTACCGTTGTGCCAGTATTGCGCACTATATTGCGTATTTCGCGCGTCGCGGCTCCCGATGTTGCACTTTTTGACGTCGTGGCTCCCGGTGTCGCGGCGGGGGCACCTTTAGTAATTCCCATGCGCGCGAGTCGCGCCTTATAGCTCAGCAAGTTTTCCTTACCCATAGAACGATTGCAGGATGCACAAACAGGACGCAAATTTTCCACTGTATCCGGCCCACCACACGCAACCGCGATAACGTGACCATACTCCACGTTTCCATCATATTGGATTGGCGCGCGCTCACACACGAAACATACACCGGTCATTTGATTACCAATGAATTGTATCCAAACCTCTCTCCGCAGAGCTTTCGGGAGTGCTTTGCGTTTGCGTTGCATTTTGATCTTCTATTTTGACTTTCATTTTTTTTGAATTTTGCGCGTGCAGTAAATGATTGCATTGGATGATTATCTTGTCGCGCAAATTACATTCTATCTTCCATCGCCGCTAGATACACCTCTTCGCGCGACGTGCGCGCGACTTCGCGCGATTATTAAACCGCCCACGAAGAGATCGCCAAATGAATTGCTAACGAATGGTGCTAAAATTGGTAGTGAAGATCTATGTATATTCGCGCGCTCTTGTGGCGCGAATAATTACTATGAAATGCTCTGCGTTGGCGCATTACACAATCATCGCGCGATTTGCGAGTTCGCGCGCGAATGGTTGCGCGAGTGTAACGAAGGTGTATCTTATTTCGCAATGATTAATCATGCCGCGCGAGGTGGACACCGTGCTATTTGCGAGCTAGCAGAAAAGTGGGCGCGCGAAAACAACGAAGATCCCGACTATGATTGGATGCTTGCGGGCGCGGCAGATGGAGGTCACCGCGCGATTTGTGAACTCGCACGCGCGCGACTAATGGGAAGCGCAACACCGCTTTACAATCTAATGTTAGCAAGTGCGGCTGGCGGGGGTCATCGCGCGATTTGTGAATTAGCGCGCGAATGGATTTTAGACGCGCGACAAAGTGTAGACTATAATTGCGCGCTTATTAACGCTGCGCATGGAGGTCACCGCGAGATTTGCGAGCTCGCGCGCAAATGGATTTTGGATAGCGGTCAACGCGTGAATTACATTCGAATGCTTGAGAGCGCTGCTGCGCGCCATAACGCGATTTGTGAGCTCGTGCGCGAGTGGATTTTGTCTGATGATGGCAATTATGATACAATACGAAATGCGGCGGAAATATCCGATAATTATTATGTTCGCGATCTTGTGCGAGAATGGGAGGGATTACCAAAAAATCAATGGTGGTCGTGCACTCTGCTGTGAATGTCGCGTGTCACTCATTAAATGTGCGTGCGACGTTGACCATTGTTTTAGCTTTCCAGCGAATATTGCGCGCAGAGAGTGCAATAGCGAGTTCGCGCAAAGCATGCACATCGTATAGCGCAGCGAGACGCGCGGATTCTGCATCAGTCGCTCCTTTTTTGAGTCCTGACATTGTTCCAATCCATATTGTTTCCGTAACATAAGGACTAATCGCGGTTATGACGGGGAGTGGGTCTGATAAGAATGGCTCCATGCTCACTGATGTAATGCAGCCGCGCGCGTGCAACATTTTGAGGACGTCTAGTCTTTCTGTGTACGGTGGAGCGCGCGGTTCCCAGTAATTAAGAATCTCTTGTTTATCGGATGTGATTGTTAATCGGTATATCACGCGCGCCTTATATGCATCAAGTGCTTCAGCAATTGGCGCAATGCAATCCATGCGCGGCTTTGAAACTAACATGAGACTATGCCCAGCAGCGAGCATGCATCGCGCGCTCTTAATGTAATCTCCAAGAATCGCGGGCACAATGTCATGCGAGGATGGAAACATGAACAATTTTTTGCTCGCGTTTGACCTCCATTTTTTGCTCGCGCGCTTGTGCACTTTGGGCGCGTCCTCAATCGCGCGCATTTCTTGTGTGCTAAAGAAGCGCGCGCGCAATGTTTTCATGTAACAATAGCGACAATCGTTAGGACATGGTGAGCCAATATCCATAATATTAAAAACATGTTCACTCCACTGGCGATTGTGAAAGGGGAGTGTTGTTCTCTCAAATTCTGCAATATCTTCCTTTGATACTTTCGCAGTAAGGATGCGAACAAAATTCGCATGCAGCCGTTCGTTGATCGAGTAGTAATGATCCATATCCGCTTATAATCACTAGAGCGAATATTCAAAAAAATGCGCACTTTTGAATTCGTATCATCAATACACAACTCTCCTATGGACACACTAGACGACTTTCTTATCGCACGCATCACTAGCTACCTTCCATCGCCCCTTGACGCGCCTCTTCGCGTCACAAGCTCGCGGTTTCGCGCGATTCTTGATCCGCCACAGAAAAGATCGCGCGCTAAACTTCTTGAGTATGGCGCGGAAATCGACTGCGCGGACATATGCATACTCGCGCGCGATGAATGCGATATTGCCGCGTATGGGAATATGCTTCTCATAGCTGCGCGTTGTGGACACAAAGAGATTTGCGATCTCGCGCGCAAGTGGCTTTTAGAGAATCGCGCGCAAGTTTCGCAAGCAGATATGGTGAGCGCAACAATACAAGGAGGTCATCTCGCGCTTTGCGAATACATATTTAGTTGGTATGATGAGCCGCCCGATTACAATTGGATGCTTGATATCGCAGCGCAGTATGGACACCGCGCAATTTGCGAGTATGCGCGCGCGAATATGCTAAAGCGAAATATGGTGCCGCGTTACGATCTGATGCTTTCAATGGCTGCGCGTGGTGATCATCGTGACATTTGTGAACTTGCGATATCGTGGGGCGCGAGGATTAATAATCCAATGCTATTTGGGGCCGCTTGTGGTGGTCATCGCGATATGTGCGCGCTCGCGCGCGAATGGATATTGAATGCGGGTATACTTCCTGACTACTATCACGCACTCGCGTGCGCAGCACTGGGCGGTCATTATGAAATTTGCATGCTCATACGCGAATGGATTGGTGGCCCGTGTTATTGTCACGAAATGTTATATAACGCAGTGTGCGGTGGTCATCTCGCGATTTGCGAACTTGCGCACGAATGGGCGCATATCTCTCGCATTCGCGCGCGTTACAGTTCTGCGCTTGATATTGCTGCGTATCATGGTCATCGCGCAATGTGTGCATCATTGCGCGATTGGGCGAATAGTGATGGTGAACTAATAAATTATCACCTCGCGCTTGAGTCTGCGTGTGCGGGAGGACATGTTGATCTTTGCAAGCTTGTGCTCGAATGGATGCGCGATGCGAATGAGATACCAAATTACAATGCGCTGTTTGCGGATGCGACGACTGCTAATGATACGACGGCATGTTCTATTCTGCGCAATTTAGCGCGCGCGGATGGTGTACAGGTGTGAGTGCGCGCGGAAAAAAAGCATTCTTTTTTATGCGCGCATCCACTGACCACGCGCGAGTTGTTTGCTTCCCTCGGGCGTCGCGAGATAGGCAAGAATGTCATTGCGCGAATTACCATCAAAGTATGCAACAAAGTCAATCTCAAACCAAAGGAGCGCGCTATTCACATTCGCAAGGTTGCGCGGGAAATAGCACGACGCAAGGAAATCCACGATTACGCGCGCGGAAAACTCGCTGCTGCATGCAGATTGAACTCCCGCGCGCAATATCTCTAGTGCCATCTCGGGTTCGTGCAGAATGTAGCGCATATAGAGTCGTTGCGCGCACATAACATCGCACTCATGGCACGCATTAAGAAATGCAAATCGCAAGTAATGCGCGCTGCTGTGCGCGCTCTCGCGAAATAGTTGCGCGTCAATCGCGCGATATCCATGATAAGCTGCGCAGCAAAATGCGCATTGTGGCGAGAGCGCGCGATCATGTAGCTTCGCGCAATCTTCATTGTCTTCGCAAATGAGCAATAGCGCGCGCCAACATTCCGCGCAATTCAAGTATGGGAGATCACTGCGTAGCGTTTCCAGATCCATTTGCGCGAATAAACTGCGCACAGTATAACAAGCGGCAGGCGAGTGATCCGGGCAGCATGCATCGCGAAATGCATTGCGCAGAAAGCCCGCGGGCATAACATATGGTTCGTGATTGTGCGTATCTTTCATTGCGTACGCGTGTTTGCGCCATTCGCGCGGCAATGAATTCGTTGCGTGATGGATTGAAATTGTCGCGTGATCTATTGTGTCGTCCGCGACAATTTCCATCATCATGATACTTACTTTCCGCATCTATTATTCATTTTTATGCGCGCCCGCAGTATCCTAATCGCGCAATAACTCTCGGAAATAATTTGCGTGACCTTAAGCGCGCGAAATCCATGGGATGTACCTTTGTGACTTTGAATCCGCGATCGCGCGCGACTTACGTGATGGCATCGGTTGTGTTCTTGCGCGAACAAAAAATGAATTGTGTTAAACAGAACATCTCCAAATATGGCGTGCGCGCACTGTCACCTACCCGCGGACCAACTTTCGCGATGCGCGCGGTGTGGGTGGTGCGCGATTTGTTCTCCAAAACTCGGAATAGTGCACACAACAGAGGGAATCGCGGGCCTATGCGCCCTTTGCGCGCAAAAAGAGACAATTTGTTGCGACAAATGCCCGCGCGTCGGAGAGCAACTTTGGCATTGTCATTGCGCAAGTTGCGAAGAGATCATCGCAACCGCGCGAATGTGTTGCGCGAAATGTGCAAAGTGCGCGAAATGTTGTGTGCTTACGCCAGAGAGCTCGTATTGCGAGCAATGTTGCGCGACATTGTATCCTTCTATCTCCACGCTTCTTCGCGCGCTAAAGGTCACGCAGTTGCGCGCGGTTGCGCGCCGTATGGGTGCGCATTATAACGCGAGATTGCATAAAACGGATATAATACGGATTCTTTCGCGCCATCCTTTGTGCACAAAGGAACTTATCGCGCAAATTCCATGATCTCTTCTTTTTTTTGCGTGCGCAAAGAGAAGTCGCGCACGCAAAAAAAGATCACACTGTGGGCATATTAACGCGCACAGTAATCGCGAGCGCATTACCCTCCCAGAAGTACATTACTGGAGGATCCTCATTGAAATTCGAACATTTCATTGAGTTCGCAATTGATTGCGTGTAATGCAACAACTCACTCGCATCCCTTTGGCCATCGCGCGCAATCGCAAATTTACTTGCCCATTCGTCCAATTCCACGCGATTGCCATTCGCGTGCGCAACATCAAAGAGTGTGCGCGCGTACGTATTTCCGCGCGATGCGTTTGCGAGCGCGAGATAAAGCGTCCAGCGCACGCTTTGTACGTCTGCGTCCGCGAATTCGCAAAGCGCCGCGAAAGATTCAAAGATCGCAATTTCACACACGAATTCGCACATTCTCGGCGCGGAAAGGAATATTGCGTCTGACAAAAGATCTCTACATTCTGGTGATGCTTGTTCGTATAAGCATTTGCACATGTGCTCTGCATCTGGCTGACAACTCGGGGAATTTGCCGGCACTAAGCGCACATATGAGTGCGCATGAGTGCGACAATACGATTCAATGCAGAGTCCGCGCGGATTTATTACGACAGAGCGCATGCATTTCTCCGGATTAATTGCGAAAAGTTCGCGCGCGAACAAGGGGTCGTGCGAAAGAGGCATAATGCATCCACTTGCGGATGATGAAGTAAGTTTCTCACTGAGGAGTTCTATTATGTCGCGCATTATATGAATTCGCGCGCGAAATTCATTTTTCCGCGCGAATTCATTCGTCAAACATAAGTTTTCGCGCGCCCGCGCACAGTGCGATCATATCCGTAGTGCTATCCAAACTAAGGTTATGCATGCAAGTCGCGATGGTTGCAATGGGGCCCAGCGTATCAAGAAGCTCATCATATGAGTAGATAATTCCTCCAGCTTCCGTTTGCCAGAATCCATGCAACTTTCCGAGGGTTGCGTCAACATTTTGAATTCCTAGTTTTGCAAGAAGCGCGTGCGCCTCATAGAGTCGCACTTGATTGCGCCGAATACCGGCTTGCGAAACTGGCGCCATAGATGACTGTGCGCGCTGGAAATACGTGATTGGATGCTTAACAAACCACGCGCCAGTGAAATGCGATGCGGGCTTTAGCCAATCGCCATTCTTGATGAATGCGAATATGAGCGGATCCGCGATGCCACCAGACATATAGTCGCACGCATCCGAGCGCCCACCGACCGGAAATGACGATCTTTCCATCACAATGCGTTTGTAAAGAAGACACGCACCACAAATGTTGTTTGTGTCCGGTGTTGTAACACTATGAAGTTCGCACTTATGCTTTTCCTTTGTGCATTTTGCTGGATCTATTGGTTGTCCGGGACGATCACCGCGCAATGGTCCAAAGAGTTTCCACGCGTCAAGGCTCTCCAGAGAGCGCTGCACACCCGCTTCAACGAGTGATTCAACTCGCGCGATTTCCTCGTCACTTATTTGCGTCTCCGCGGTTGCAGATTCCGTTTGGTTCATCATTGATATATTTTTGCGCGCAATTGTTTTTCAATTGGCGCATCCATTCGCCGCACACTATTTCCGCGCGACCCGCGCATTGACTCAAAAGCGCGTAATCAATGCGTGTCATGCTTGTGCGCGCACTATCGTGCGAGCAAATGGCGCACTCAACGCGCGCAAGCTGGCGCAAGAGAGATGCCCAATTGCGCGCAATTGGCATATAGTAGGCGGAATCGCGCGCGAACGCGCAGAGAATCGCGCGATGTACGAGCGCGATCGCGCGCGCGGATGCACCAATCTCGCGCTCATTATAGCTGAAAATGCGCGCTCTCAAGTCTTGTTTCTCGTCGCCAGCAAGCGCTAGAATATCAGCAGATGCACTACCGGCGAAATTCATAACAAAGCGCCACATGCAGTTCGTTATGTATGCGCGCAATGCATCTTGCGTAAAATTGCGCACAATATCTACCGGTCGCAAAATGGTTGCGGGAATATCACCCATTCCAGGCGCAACGTGCGCGATATACAGTAGCGTTGAAACGCGTGCGCACATGAATGCGCCATCATCGCGCGGAATATCCAACGCGCGCGCAATTCGCGCGATATTGAGAGTGCGCCGCGCGATATCTTCTGTGATTGGCCCTTCAAGGATGACTGTGCGCGTTCCATTGAATCCAATGAATGTATCGGCGCGCAATTGCGCGCGAATGAGCCATCGCGCGGCATCGACCGCACTGAGCTTAGGGTCGCAAAAGAGCGCGCTACCAGCAGAAACGCGCGCAATTGCGCGCTCCTCCGCGTTGTCAACGACGCAACCGGCGCACGCGCGTGCGCGCTCAATCAAATCATTCGCTACTTGTTCTGGAATCGTTGCGCGAATCGCGCGCGCGCATTGACATATAATGCGGCACATTAGTTCGCGCTTATTAGCTGTTTTCGGTAACTCTGGTGGTGGTTCAGAAGTATCGCGCGCGGGCAAGAGATGTGGTCGCGGATCTGAGATGCGCAAGACAGTGAATATTGCAAATCGCGCGAGATTTGTTGCGACTGGTTCTTTATCTGACCACTGTACAAGTTCTTGCATATTTCGCGCCATTTCGCGGCATTTACAATACGCATGGAGTCGCGCGACAATCCGCGCAACATCAGTAACGTAATCCAACGCGCGATAATCACTCACGCGCAAGAGTTCTTCCACGTCGTCGTCGCGCGCGCTGTGGTGCGTAAACATGCGCCATGCGCCAATAATGGGCATCCATTCGCGCTCCGCGCACATCATCTCCAAGACGCGCATGACCATTTCCGCGCGATCCTCGTTCGCGCGCGCGACTAGAATTGTTTGCAAATCGCGCGTAACTGGCTCCCATAGTTTATAGACTCCAACATTTTCCAGAAAGATATTCATGATACATAGAACGAGATTTTCGCGCGTATGCCAGCGCCTTGACGCGAGAATTTCGCGCACTAGAGGTTCACAAAGCGCGCGCGGAGATGTACCTGTGAGACGAGTTCGCAAGAAGGATGTTGTTAGTGTGCCCAAAAGTGCTGTCATGTATATTTGGTTTGCGTCTTTGTGCGCAAAAAAAGACACATCGCGCGCTCACGCGAGAACAAGCGTCCATGATGAATTATCCGCATCAATAATCGTCTTGGATAATTCAAACGTAACACCACTAGTTGCGACGAGTTGCGTGTAATTCTCCAGTTTTCCCGTTTCTTTGTTCGCGATCGCCGTTTGCAAACTGAATACGCGGAATATCATATCCTTTGATGTTGGCACAAGGAGAATTTGCGGATCAACTGACGTGCTACTTTCATGCACGAATATGAGTCCAACATTACCCCAGCGCTTTATTGTGACTTGCGCGGTCGGATATTGTAGTGTTGGATACTTCAAGTTCGTCAAGTATCCCTTGAATGTACCATTTTTGAGCGCGGTCGTAAATGCAGTGTTTGATGCGGCCCAACTAGGGAATTTCGCGGGCATTTCCGCAAATACACTACTTTTATTGTGCGCAGCAAATCCAAATAGTTTGCGCGCGCGATCCATGCGCCCCATTGCGACTGGAGTGAATTTCCATGTTGCGGATGGCGATGTTGGATCACCAAGTTTGATTGTTGCGAGTTTTGTGTCTTCATCCGTTGTTGCGTAGACGCGCGACGACGTTGCATTATCAATCACCTCATCCGCAGTTGCGCACGCGTATAGGATTAGTTCCTGCGATGAGACATCTTTGGTGTCATAGAGAAGTCCGGGAACAATGATAAACCGCCCGCCGAACTCTGGGAATGGTTTTGGCGCGAGAACGCGCGTTTTTTCGTCGAGCGCGGTTATAATGCTGCGCCCAGAGATTTCTGTGAGCACAAGAGGTTCGCCAGTTTGTGGGAAGATTGCGCCAAGGTTTTCCTGGTTAACAAAATAGCCGAATCTGCTTTTCGCGTATATGCGTTGCAATTGCTTCTTTTTGTAGAGGAGATAAGCAAGGATTATTACTATGATGACAGCTAAAATGATCCACCAATTCATCATTATTGAATGCGTATATAACTTGCATCCAAAAAATATCCGCGTGCCTAGTAAATAATCTTAGTTGCGCCGGATTCGAGCAGGATGAGTGCGAGTGCGCCATCACTGCTCAAAATGAATGATGTGATGCCACAAGGCATAATAATGCGCGCGCGTTCTGCGTTATCGTGCGCAATAATGAGTGTATTTCCATCGCGCGATACGCGTGTAAACATTCGCGCGCTCGATGCGCAATTAGTGTCCCATACGGTACCGGTTACGTCGCACGCAAGTTGTGTGACTGCGTCTGCGGGCGCGACTACTTCCGTTGTCGCACTTGTGGATCCTAGAGTCGCGCGCACGATCGAATCGGCCGCGATTGCGTAGCATATCGCGCCATCACCACTAAGCGCAATTGGCGCGTGGAAATCTTGCGAAGTAAAGCGGCAAACCCATGTGCCATCATCAGACGCATCGTATACCGCGCTTGCGTTCGCTGGCGCACGACCAGCGACAACAAGAGTGGTTCCGCGCGAATTAAAGCGCAAACCTGCGATTTCTTGCGCGCGCGTAAGATGCGCGATTTCGCGCGCGCGCATTGCGTAGAATGGCTGGCGAGTATCATCTAGCGCGAATATCCATATCTCGCGCTCGTTTGCAGTCGCGAATACGCGCGCGCATGCGTTGATCGCGCAAAAGAGTCCCTGGTGGTGCGTAGCGAGAACGCAAGATCCAACGACTTTGGGACACGCGCGCTTCCATGTCGATTCCGCGCGATAGAATACGTGCGCGCAACCGCGCTCGCCAGCATCCATGGCATTACAAATGATTGCGACGCACCCGAATGCATCGGTAGCTGCGGATGATGCTATTATCCCTTCGATTTCCGCGCATTCCGCGACTCGCGTTGGAAAGAATGCATCCGGGAAGCTAAGACATGCCCAACGTGATGAGTTATGCTTAATGATTTTCATCGCGCCATCAAGCCACGCGCATCCGCAATCAAAGCGCAGAAGTGCGGGAATATTAGTTGTGTTCATTTCTGTGTTAATAAACTGCGCGACTACGCCATCTTGCGCGCGAACGTCCACGATACCGCCTTCGCGCGCGCTACATACGAAGACGATAGCAGTTGTCACAGTGTGCGTTACTGGAGACAAATCCGCGGTTATGCGCGCGCTAGAGTAGCTAATTGTTCCATTGAATGTCGCGCGCGCGTTAAATGTTACTGCGCCATTAAATGCGATTCCGCGTGCATCTTGCGCGTGAATTTCGCGCGCTGATATGGAATCAAAGGACGCATTCAAGAGTTGCGCGTCCACATATTCCTTAGTGGCAACCGCAGTCGCGAGATCGCGCGCGCCCGCATGCGCGATATCTGTTGTGATGCCAGTAATGATTGCGGATGGATTTGCTTGGAAATAGAATCCTCCATCTATGCAAACGCCCGCGGACCCAATAATGAGGCGCGAGGAACCAGTAGACGTGAATACGAGTCCGAGCGCGGATGATTGAATTTTCTGATTACCGATTGTTATGGTTGTATCTGGCGCGCAAATAACAGGGCCGTTTACTTGCAATGCACCCTGACTTGTGAGTTGCGTGCGCGCGACAATTGTATTTGCGCTTATTGTTTTCGACATTAATGCGTATATCAATCCACGTATTTTCGTCCTAATGAATCAAGGGCATACCATTGTGTGCCATCCGATACAAAAGTAACTGCTTGTTCGCTCACGCGATACGTTACGTCGCGCGCAACAATGAGCAAATTGTACAATGGGTGCGCAAAGTACTCACACACTGTGCCCGCGCTCGCATCTGGAAGTGTAATTGTAGCTGCGATATCGGTCACAATTGGCGCAATTTGCGCACTAAGTTGACACGGACCCGCGAATGTGACTGGATCGGAGATAGGCGCCGCGATTGCGAGCGTGTGTGCGCGCACTGTGTCTGCGACCAACGGTCGCGCGATTTCGTGTGATTGCGCGCAATACTGTGCGATAGTACGCGCGAATGCAACACTAGAAGTCTCTTGTGCGCCATCAAGGGTTTGCGCGCACGAAGAGAGTATCGCGTGATCCGCGCATAGTCCAATCGCGCCAACATTAGCATTTGGCGCAACCAGAATTGTTTGCGCGCCACACGTGATGCCCGCGCTATCAACCGCGAAGTTATAGCCCAAATTAACGTGCGTGAATCGCGCATCTTTTCGGATGAGAGTTTCACCAAAAGATATCAGACTAGATTGCGCAACAATTGAGTCTGCGGAAACGTAATTCGCCATTAAATCGCGCGAAATATATATGATGTACTATCTTCTTGCTATTGTTGTGGTGATCATAGTGATCATATTCATGAGGTCGCGCGCGACCAGTGAATCCATAACGAATGTGGATGATTTGATTATCCAATTCGACCGAGTCAAAAAAAATGGTGGGAACATCTTTGATTTTCGTCGCGCGATGAACGATAGCAGTTTCCCACCGTACAAGTACGCGCAATTAGCGACATTGTACAAACAAGGCGCGATGACCGTTAATAATGTCACGCGAATCCTTGCATCTGCGGATTAAATGGAGGCGCGGATGGTGTGACGTCTTCGGCACTTTCGCCGTCATCTGCGGAGGTCGCGAACGCGTACGCAACAGCAATTATAACAATTATGAACATGAGCGCGACGAACCCAATGATGAGATACTTTTTTTTCGAAGATGTCGTTGTTGCGGTTGTTGTGGGAATTGATGTTTGAACCTTGGTTGTTGGAGTCTTACTTGTGGTTATTGTTTGCACAGTTGTCGCGGGCACAGTTGTCGCTTTTGCTGCGGTTGCGGCAGCAGCGGTCGCAGCAGCGGTTGCGGCAGCACTTTCCGCGCTCGCAGTGCATGACATTTGCTGATTAATCGCCTTCTCTTCCAGTACGATATCGCGTCCTGCCGTTCCGGATATGTCTACGGATTGCGCACAAATTGAGCATACAAATTCGCCAAGACTAGGATAAACTGGCGTTTCTGGCTTGTTAGGTGCGACATTCAAGTTCATGTTGGTGCACATTGGATCGCAACCATAGCGCTGCACTCCTCCGCGCGCGCAACTACCGGAACATCTTTGCGAGTATAGCGCGGCTGCAGAATCATAATTGCCTTTGCGGCGCAAGTATTCTACCATTAGGTCGTCATATGTTTTCTGAGTTGCGGCTCTCTTGGCGATTGCTTCCTTGAGCAGCGTTGTCATCGCCTTACATTCGCTAATTGCCGCTTCTGTTGCAGCCGAAGTTTTGGACATTTTATGTGCGGTATATATAACGATAAAGATTAGCACCGACTAAGATCAAAAATGGGTGTCGCGGCATCAAAAAACACGTCTACTACAGACGTCTTTAATAGTTCACTCACGGAGAACCTCAATTCGAGTATGGTCTCCATTGCGCAACAATCTGTCAGCACAGCTGCGCCAACGCAAACAATTAAAATTACTGGCGTGGCAGGGCGCGATTTTGTTGTATCCGGATTGGAGCAGAAAATTGTTGTGAACATTGACGTGCAAAAGTTCCTTTCGAATGTTACTGAGACATCACTCAAATCAATGATGACGAGTGCTCTGGAAACAACAGCGAAAGACAACCAAGAAGTTGAGCATCAACTAACAATTGGCGGGAGTTACGCTGCGAATACGAGCGCAGTAACCGTGCGCAATAACAATGTTAATCGCATCGTCAACAGCTACTCGTATAGCCAATTTGTTTCCGATGTTCAGCAAGTTCTCGCATCCCAGACCATTGATATTTCCGGACTTGCGGAGCGCGATGTAACGATATCAAACTTGAGTCAGTACATCAAAATTGAGCTAATATCCAAGCAAATCGCGGATAATATGACAACAACGTACAATAGTATCAAAACTGATACGTCTACCACAACCACGAAAGAAACAACACAAGCCACATCCTCTGGAATTTCTATGGCATGGCTTATGTCTGGTATTATTATCTTTGTGATTATTGTTGCGGTAATCGCGGGCTTTGTGTGGTACTTTGGTGGCTCGGATATCGTTAAATCGAAACTGGGTGGACATGAAAGCGCGAAAATACCTCCGCTTACTTGATGACCGCGCGCGACCGATTCGCTGGCGCAACATATGGAATACCAAGAATTTCAAAAATTTGCTCTTCGCTCTGCAAATGAATCAACGTGCCATTTGGCGCGCGCAATTCATATTGATTGAGCGAAAAGCCTTTCTTTTTGCATAGTTCGCGCATCCAAATGTTGAAGCTTTGCGAACCAGTAAAATAGAGAAGCGCGGAATAATATGATTCGCGCGCGACATGTATAATATCAATGGAAATTACCCAGCGAAAGCGCATAAGAAACGAATATTTCTGGTCTCCCAGCGTTATTATGTCCACAAAGAATGGTTGCGCACTCATTCGCGCGTGTAAATTGTGCAGGAATTCGTGACTATCTTGCGCGCCCGCAGTAAGAATGTCAATATCGTTAGATTCAGGCGCGCGCCTTCTGTACGATCCAGTTGTTTCTATAATCACATCGCGCGCGCACTTGAATATTTCCGCGAATATGAGCTCAGAAACACGCGTCACATCCGCGCGCGGAATGGCGCGCTGAAGATCCGTGTAGTAGCGCAATCCAAGATCCTGTAGGCGCGTAAGAGTAATCTCTTGGCGTTTGACGTGATCCAAGAGTGTCGTGCGCGTTGTTATTCCGCGCGCGATTAATGATTTGATGGTTGTTGGACCAAATCCGAGCAATTTATCAAATTCAAGTGATGCTTGAATGCCAGGGCGCGCGAGAAGTTCATCAAGCTCGCGAATATGGCCAGTTGCGCGATATTCCGCAATCTTGGTGCTAATATGTGTTCCGCCCATACCAGTTGCATTCGCGCGCCGATACGCAAGCGCGCGATATTGTTCGCCCTGCGCGTCTGCGATTTTCGCAAATAGTTCAAAGGCAGCTGTGAGAGATGCGTATTGCGCGCTCATAGTTTCCTCACAGATTGATCAACGATATCGCCGTTGTTTATATTGTATGAGCGAACTTCGATCTTTGGGTTGAATGCAACTTTCTTCTTGCGCGCGACACTCGGAGGCGCAACAATCGGTGTCACAGCAATTGGTTGCGCATCACTCGGGGGCGCAACAATCGGGATCACAACAGTCGGTGGCACATCATCGTGTTCGAATGGCATAATAGGTACAATATCCGCTTGCGAGACGCACGCAAGCGGAGTATAATCGCGCGCAATTGGTAATGGTGACGCGCGCAATTTTGCAATAAAAACGACAACAAGAATAACAAAGAGAATTAGAATTTCAATCATTACGTTTGGGTGGCGCAGTATATTCTTTGATCACAAGTTCTTCATTTATCGCGGTTTCAAACGCACCAAAATTCGTTTGTATTGCGGATATGGGTGTCGCAAAGCTCTTCAACAGGCGCATTACGTAAATGTGCGCAACACCCGGCAAAAGATGTTGGTAATTGAGTGTACCGAAAAATGCGCGCAATTCATCAGTCATAAACAAACTTTCTATGATTATGCCTTCGAAGCTCATAATAAATGTCGCGTGATCTGGTAACCATAAATCGCTTGGTTTACGAACAGAACTAATAACGCCCTCTTCTGGTATTTCACTGTGACCAAAATCTATAATCTTGACGAAAAAGCCAAAGAATGGTATATTCCATTCGCGATTATCCATTTTGTAGCGCAAGTAGTGGCGATGATTGAGGTATTTTGCGCCATCGTGCGCGAGTTTGATCATAATATTGTGCACGTATAAATCGCCATGGCGGAATCGCGGCCACACGCGTTGCGCGACTTCTAGAGTGTAGTAAATTTGGAATATAATCGCCTGTATCATTAAATCGCGCTCTGACGGAAATAATGGCGCATACCGCATGATGTATTCTTTGATATTGAATTCGCAGAATTCGCTGAATATAATCGCGAATTGATCTTGCGCCATACCCGTGTCCAAATACGACGCAAACGCGCATAACAAGCTTTGCGGACGCTTGTCATTATTCGCGTGCCCTAATAGCATCTGCGTGCACTTCTCCTTGTCAAGAATAAAATCGCGTACGCCAGTGCAGCGCGAAATCGCCAGGATTTCTATAAAGTGCGGGCTATATCCGCGATCAATAATCTTTGTCTTAATCGCGCGAAATATATTGATTTCTGCATCTACGACGGGACTTTTAGATCCGCCTGGTTTCTTCCACAGATCATAAGACAAAAATGTATAGAGCGCAATTTTCACAAAGAATTTAATATCCTCGACCGCGCAACTATAATTTCCAGAGGTTCCAAAGGAGGACATTGCTTGCGCTTCGACGATATGTTTGGCTAATTGACCAATATTCGCGCATCCCAGGAGTTTTTTGATTTCCGCAGCCATAACGAACAATTGAATTTTCGATAGCGGATATATAATGGCGCTTATACTTGCGAAAGGACCAAGTGAGAATATCAAGCGCTTGTACAAGAAGATTGAGCGCGAAGGATACACATACAAACACCCCTGTGGAATGACCATCGTTATTCCGTCACAAAGTGCGCATGTTTGCGCGCACGGCTATTTACCCGCGAATCTATTTGGTCTTAAGTATCCTTCTCCGCGCGAAATATCTGATGTGATTCTTTACTATGATCCGCATGATCGCATTCCGCTCGCGGATGGCGCGCTCATTCATCTAGCGCGCACTTATTTTGATGATCCGCGCGGTGAAGATCAGCTTGTGCAACCACAACTGACCGAAAGATTGCGTCTGATTCCGCGAGTGTTACACATGGTGAATTCCGTAGATAGTCCGCACTATATCTTTCGCGAACGGTGCGTAATGATCGAACCAGGATCAATTAGGGATGCGGTGTGTCATCAGTGCCATAAGAAACTCACGAATGTGCACTTTGAGAAACTTTATACCAAAGGAACATATTGCGAAGAATGCACGCATGGCAGCGACTCAACACTTGTTGTACGCGGTAATGCGGATTATCTCGCAACGCCATCTCGCGCGGGACAATTCTTGATAGATCAAATTGCAATTCACTTCAGTATTGAAATGATCCTATTTCCTGGCGAAATGCAACTTATTTTCCTCATTGGGAACGATTATTATATCAGTCGCATGCCAATTCCCGCGCGATACATGCGCGAGTCATACAGCGCGCGGAAACGCCTGCGAATAACCAAAAAAGTAATTGCGGATGCGTTTAGCGAACATCCAGCGCACGGATATCCGCACGCAGATGAAGCATTCAGTGAGTTCCTTTCCGAAATAGCAGCGTAGTCGCACAGCGGAGCTCCTTTTTTTGCGCGCGCGATTAACTCGCTTGCATCCAACAATAACCGCAATTCGCGCATTGGATTGCGAGAGATGGCGCTTCGTCGCTACTCCGCGTCTGCACTTCGCGCACGTACGTTTGGCGCGCGTTACACTTCCTACAAGTATGCACACTGGATGTCTTTTGCTCAATCTTCTGTTGCTTGCGCAGCTCCATTTCGTCATGTTCCGCGCGCATCACGCTCGGGCATAACGCGCGCACATCATCGCGCAATATTTGCGCCAAACGGCACGCGTGCGCGCGACCCTCCAAGATTCCGCAAATCAATTCGCACTTATCATCGCGCAAAAGATCCGCAATTTGATACGCAAAGTTCGAATATGCAGACATGTAATGTTCAATATCAACTGATTCTTGTAGCGCTGTTTGGCGACATCCGTACTCCATTTGTGACGCAATGTAGAATGTCGCGGATCGCTCGCTCTCCGGTGTCTTGCAGCGCGTGAATTTCTGTACCATTCTTGCACCTTTTTCGCGCGCATAATCCGCAATTAGTTTATCGGCATCCATAGCACGCGTGCGCATTAGAGTGAGCGCGCCAAGTACGCGCGAATGAAGCGTATTGATAATAAGTGTGCGCGCTTCCATTGTTCTCTATATGCGCAATCTATTGATTCAATTTGCGCGCGATCGTGGCAATGTCGCGCGCGGCTTCTTCCGCGGGATCAGAGTTGCGCTCTAAGATAATAGGTGCGCCTCTCTCGCGCGCCCATTCAATTGCGGACATATATCCATCTTCTAGCGCCCAAATCTCTCCATCTCCAAGAGTTGTATGAATATCTGTGTGCGTACCTATTGGCTCCGTTGAGTCATTCAAATGCATCGCGATGGGTATATCCGCGCGAATTGAGTGTAACCACGTTGCGCAACTTTCGCGCGTCGCGAGATTCGCACCTGCGGCCCAAACGTGCGCAGTATCCACACATAAGCCAATGCCGCGCGGAGGAGCATCTCCAAAGATCGCATTGAGCGCGCGCGGATCCGCGAATCGCGCGTCATATGACATAGTTTCAATAAAGATGCGTGGTTCGCGCACGCTCTCCACCTTTGCGATTGACTCAGAGAGCCGCTCGATCACGAGCTCATTGCCCGCGCGCTCGAAAACGCGCGCACTACAGTGTATAACCACGTCAGCGCGGCTTTCGGCGCATGCTGCGACAATCGCGTCAACGCGCACAAATACATCGTCCGTCAAGGATTGTGCGGACCATGGAATATCAGTATATGACGCGTGAAAGAGTATTTCACCGCGAGTCCGCGCTCCCAGTTGCTGCGCAATCTCGCGCGTGATGTTGAGATGCGAATTGCGCGGTCCGGATACGAACATTGTGACACATGGTGTTACATAAGGCGCGTGCGTTGCGATGAATTCGCACGCTGATTCTATTGTTGCGGCGTACGATACTTTTTTGCGCGCGTGGAATCCAATGACAAGAGGATTCTGCATTTGTTATATAAGAGTGCGCTAATATGGAAAAGAACGACCAATTGTGGGAATCTGTGTTACACGAAAATGAGCGCGCGCTTCTTTGCGACGAGAATACAACTCCCCCTAGCACCGGATGGGTAATTGCGGCGCAAATTATGAACGCGCAGGATATTGCGACATTCATTGAAGTAACCGCGCAATCGCACAATTGCAACCCAAGTGACATTTCGTATTTCTATGAGCCAGTTGTGGGTGATGATGGGCGCATTCTCCTTAGTGAACTCTCACTGGTATTTGTGATGACATCTCTCACGAATGGAGTACTTATTGATCGCCAAATACACACTATTCGCGTGGTTGTGCCACAAGAAGTACAACAACGCGCGCGCGCAATGCTCGAAAGTCAAACGGAAGCACCAAAGTCGCGCGCGCGCAAAGGTCGCACAACTAAAAAGGCCGCGCCTAGTATATAGAGATGCCCGCGAATACTGCGCTTGTATGCACTGGAGGTGTCGTTCTCGATTGCGCGTACGCCACGCAAATTCGCGCTTATTTGCGCACTCTTACATGTATCTATCGACCGCGCGTTGGCGCGCCAAAACAATGCACTATTTCGCGCGCGGTTGATCAACCAAATGGAATAAAGATTCTGCTGTTGCCACGTAGCGCGATTCGGGCGCTACGTGACGCGCGAATTCCTTTGTACGTTCAGATGCCGCATACGCGCTCATTTCCGCGCGAAATCGCGATACCAATGGAATTCTTATATGACGACCAACAACTCATTGTCGCGCACATTCGCGCGCTCTGGCGCGGGAAAACGCGCGAATTTAGTCGCGCGGCATCCGCGTGCTTAAATCTAAGAGCAGGATACGGTAAAACATTCGTAGCTGCGGGCATAATCGCGCTCATGCGCGCGCGAACTTTGTATATAGTGCCATCGCGCGAGCTCGCGCGCCAGACGTGCGCGGATTTGCGCGCGTGCTTTGGTGAGAGTGTTACAGTTGAGTATGCGACGAATACGCGCGAATTGCGCGCGCTTGCGGATGATGAAGCGCGCAACACACTCATTTGCGTCGCAGTTATCAATACGATAGTGCGCGCCTATCCGCGCGCGGAAGGACAGATCGCGCGCGCGTTTTCGCTCGTAATATTTGATGAAGCGCACACGTACTGCTCATCAAAGCGCATTAATATCTTTTGGATTGCGCAAACGCGATACATGCTAGGAATGTCCGCAACGGTTGGTGATAGGCGCGATGGCTTTGATTTCGCGCTCGCGCATCATCTTGCGCCAATGATTGATGCCGCAACTGATATTCCGGGATTTGCGTACGGCAACACTCAATTCCAGTGCCAAGTGCGCGCAATTTACTATCACGCGCGCGATGAATATGCGCAAAATTTGCGCCATGAAGCTACTGACCATGTGTTCGCGCACTACATGTACGAGCAATTCGCGCGCGATGGTGCGCGAAACGCGCTCATTGTGCAGACAGCGCGCGAATTGCTCGCAGAGGGCCATAATGTCTTCATATTTGCGGAGGAGCGCGCGCACGTGGAACTGATTGCGCGCGATATTGAGGCACTTGCGGGGGCTCCGCGATGCGTGATATTCTATGGCGGAGTATCAGACGATGAGAGGCGAGTCGCACTCTGCGGTGACGCGCGCGTGATTGCGGCAACTTATGGATATTCTGGTACTGGCGTATCAATTGTGCGCATGACTGCAATGATACTCGCGACACCGCGCTATTCTGGTATGAAGCAAATCGTTGGGCGAATTCTTCGTCGCGGATCTGATATCGCAATTCCGCGCGTCATTGTGGATATCGTGGATAAAAAAACTTGTCTTGCGCGCCAATTTACATTGCGGAAAAACGCGTACAAATTTTACGGCGCAACGTATGAAAAAAGAGTTGTTCGCGCGGATAATTAATCTTCCGCGAACGCCGCGTGACATTCGTCGCGTATTTTTTGCATGGTATGCGCGGGCAATTTCTCCGCATATTCCGCGAGCAACTTTTCCGTTGATTCGCGCGTAAGCTCTCCATTTGCTTGCGCGTGGCCTAGTTTGTTGAGAATCTCCGCTCTATACGCGTCCGCAGTCTTAATTGCGTCATCTGGTAGGTTTTCATCAACTGCATCAAGAGACGCAATGTAGCGCGAAATACGCCCGACATTGCAAACTGTGCCACGCACACCCTCCGCACACTCTGCGAGCGCGTTGAGCAGCGAATCATGTAAGTTATCCTTGACACGATCTTCTTGCGTATAAAACGCGCGTTCCATGACAAGGCGCAGAGCCTCAAGTTCGCTGATTTTGTATCGCATGCAATAATCATTGGCTTGTGCGCGCCGCAATGTGCGCTCTATTTGTTCTTTTTTCGCGTGATCTCGCGCGGCAACAATGTGATTGATTTCATCAATGCATGCGATATCATCAAATAGATGCAAATCATGCGCGCGCAAATACGTGATGCGGCGCGATACTTGATCACCGAGCGCGGAATCATGCACGTTTTCTGGATCTGGTGCCCACGCGACGACAGGAGCCGCGACGACAGGAGCCGCGACAACGGGAGCCGCGACGACTGGTACGCGCGTGGGTGTGTTATCCACTATGTGATATTCCACGGCAACTTTCGGAGGCACAATGGGCGCAGCAATCTCTTGCGCGCGCCTATCAAGTGTATCGTCACCAAAGATGCGCGCACGATCGCCTCCGCGCGCGTTCTCTTCATTGCGCTTTTCAATGGCCGCATGTATCGTCGCGCGCGCAAGTGATGATGTCGCTTGTAATTGTCGCGCGATTTCTTTGCGATGCGCGCGCGTTTCCATGCGCGCAAATAATTTGTCTTGGAGATCATCTTGATAATGCAAAAGAATTGTCGCGCGCGTAAACAGCTCATCAGAATCGAGTTTGCGAACATCGCGCGTTTCATGCAGGTACGCTTTGCGCTCTTCCGGGTTATCTAGCGCGACAATGCGCTCGTATTTGCGTCGTTTGCGCGCGCGAGGACGCGCGAATGCAAGAATGATTGCGACAACGAGCGCAATGAGAGCTACGAAAAGGATAAGGTGCGCGAATGGTGTCATAGTCGCAGAGCTTTAGTAATAGATGTAAGACGCTCCGTATCGCTTGAACTTTTGTTCGTTAGCATCTTGCGGAACTCTGTATATTCTACAATATTACTTTCGGGATTCGCAAGAATATACTCGTTGTACGTCGCGGTTGTATGATTCCAAAACCAATCGCGTAAAGTGCGCGCCTTCTCTTCTGGAGTTGCGAAATCTTCCTCTCTATTGTGCCGATACGCACGCCAAATGAAGAGAAAGACTAGGATAAGTGCGCACGCGAGCGCAAGTGATACTATCATTAAAATTGATTCGCAAATATATATTATTAGCGAAACTTATGCCCATTGCGCGCACTAAAACGGATGATTTGTTGTTTGCAGAAGCAATCGCGGACATGGAAGATGATTGGGTCACTCTAATGCGCGAAACTGGCCTAATGGATGATGCGCGCGCGATTCTTGCACGCATAGAGCAGAAATATGACGTAATCGCGGATACAATTTGTCCTGCAGCCGCGGATATATTCGCATTCGCGCGATTTCCGCTCGCAAACGCGCGCGTTGTGATTATAGGCCAGGATCCATATCCTAACCGCGCGCATGCATGCGGACTCGCGTTCAGTGTCCCAAATGGAATACCAGTACCTGCGAGCCTTAGAAACATCTTTGGCGCTCTAGTGTCGCAACAGCTTATGCCGCGCGAGAGTGCGCGAAATGGCGATTTAAGTACGTGGTGTCAGCAGGGCGTAATTCTGCTTAATACTGCGCTAACAACAATCGCAGGAAAGAGTGGCGCGCATGTTGATGAATGGGCGCCATTCACGCGCAAACTTGCTGCTGAGATTGGTCGCGCGCATCCTGGTCTCGTGTATCTCCTTTTCGGGAAAACCGCGCGCGCTCTTGCGTCACAAGTGCCGTCAACGTGCGCATATTTGGAATGGTCGCATCCTTCACCACTTTGCAGATGTAATCAAGATGCGCTTAATCCGGAGAACTTTGTGAATTGCCCGCATTTTCGCGTCGCAAATAACATGATTCAAGCGCGCGGTGATACGCCTATTAACTGGGATCCATCAGCGCGCGACCAACGGGAACGCAATAATCGGAAGCGCGCACCCACGCGCGAATTAACGACGATAAGTGGATCACTGGAGAAAATCATGTTGGACCCAGATGATGACTTAGTGTGCCCTGACGAACGAACGTTGTATGCATTTGTGGATGGCGCGGCAAGAGCCAATGGAAAGAAGAATGCGTCCGCAGGATATGCAGTCGCGGTTTTCAATAGTATTGAGGAATACTTAATTGTTGGCACTGTAGAACCAAGCGCGACCGCGCCACCAACAAATAATCGCGCGGAACTCATGGCATTGCGCGATTTGTTCGCACTTGTATCAACTGAGAACTTTATTCGCGACGTTCGCGACATGCCTTTGCATATTGTGTATGATAGCGCATATGCCGCCGGTTGCGTGCGCGAATGGTATGAAGAATGGTGCGCGAAAGTACCGCAAGAGATCAAAGCAAATCTTGATATTATTTCAGTCGCGCACGATTTTCGCGCACGCGTGGAAGCTGCGCGCACAATAACATGGGAGAAAGTTAAATCGCATACGCGCGAACCTGCGCGCGATGCGGATGACTACGCATGGTATAAATGGCGCGGAAATAAGCTCGTAGACGCGCTCGCGAGCGCAAAAAATTAATGATCCGCGCGAAAACGCGCGCGCTGTGATTCTCTTTTTTGCGCGCGAAATGTACCCGCATCTCTTAGATCCAGCAATTCAGCCATGCAACTTGTCGCGCGCTCATATGGATCATTGGGTGGCAATACTAGCGGACCAGAACTCCCAGTGATAAATTGCGTTTTATTAATGTCATGGCGCGGTGCAACTGGCGCGCGGTCATCGGTATCAATGTCCGCGCTTGTGAGAAGTCTACCAGCGCGCACTTTATTTTCGAGACGCGCGACACGTTCGTGATCATCACTGAATTCCGTAACTTTGTCCGCAATGCCGAATTGGCGCGCGATTATAGACGCAAGTGTAATGATTCGCGCGACAACGGATGCAGCCGCGAATGGATCGCATCTATTTGGCGGAAGTGTTCCTTTCCAATGATCATTGACGACACTTGGATCAATAACGCAGATCTTGGGCATATTTTGCGGAAATGCATGGTGAATTGCTTGTACATCGCGCTCACTATTGTGTTGCGCGCACACGATCGCGGCATGAAGATGCGGATTATAGCCCGCGCGCAATCCATCTTGCACATGGATGGGATAATCGAACCGTATGCCTGTTGTAAGTTCCATTGCGACAAGACACTTGTATATAGGGCGCAAATCGGATACGTGCGCGTTCCAGCATCCCGCGAGTTCGCGCGTTGTAGAGCCAGTGAATGTTTGGAAATCGTGAATTGTTGCGTAGAAATATTGCGAACACGGACCCGGTTTGCATCCAGTCTTTCCGGGTAGCAAATCTGCGCGCGCGCATACACACTCATCGCGATGTTTGCGCGATTGCGCGCAGTAAAAGCGCATTATTGTGTGCGGACCGCAATATGGATGATCGTCATCAATTTCAATGCGCAATTGTGGCTTGTTGATGAGCGCTTCTAGGGATTGCCCATCATGTACTGCGCAACATAGCGCGCAAACTGATTCTAGTTGTTCTTGAATGGGTACATACATTGGAACGCTGATATGCGCGCAAGGGTGAAAGCGACGAAAGTCACGCATTTGGAGGGCATTATATGTGAGGAATGCGCTAGCAGGAGTCGCCATAAATCACTAGGATTGTACTTCACCATCGCTCATTCATTTTTTGCTTGCGTGCGGACAATTGAATATCCGCGCGCGAGTATATAGAAATGGCAACAGAACCGATATTTCGGCGCGGCATATCGCTCTATGATTATCAGGTGGAAACTATGGATCGCATTATCCAGATGGAAGCGAACACGGCCTCAATGCGCGGACACATTCCACTTACTGAACCTTTTGGATCCGGTAAAACCTTTATTATTCTTGGGTTAATCATGAAGAGCCCTGTGCCTGCGATAGGACCAGTTATGTTATGCGGTAGCGCAAGTCGCGATCCATATGCGACGCTAGAGATAAAATACGCGAATCAGATCATTCGACCAAGCGCAATTATCGTCGCGCGGAGTGTGTATGCCCAATGGTTGCGCAATTTACGCACGTACACTACTTTGCGCGTGTTTGAAGTGAAAGATAAACCAACCGCGCGGAAACTCGCGGTTATGGCGACAAATGGCGAAACGAATGATTATGATGTTGTTCTCATCAAGTATGGTAAAACAAGTGGAATCGCGGATGGAAAATGCGAATTATGCAAGATCATTAGTGGGGAAACATTGCCACTTGTGTGGGCGCGCGCGATCTATGATGATGTGGATTTGATTGCGGAGTCAACGTGCATGCGCGCGATTAGCTCCATATTTGTTACGGGCGCAACTGATTTCAAATATTATAAGAAACAGAAACCGTTTGAAAATCCAGTCGAACACGCGGACACGCGCGACTTGCTTGTTGATTTACCGCGCGTTAGTCATGTGTTTTGTTCCGG
>Ga0172381_10000172_pt1 | contig 77672 bp, 72 predicted proteins | sample Leawel6488metaG_FD_119754 | JGI IMG/M metagenome (GOLD analysis project Ga0172381, IMG submission 119754) | Leachate microbial communities from a municipal landfill in Southern Ontario, Canada - Leachate well 64-88 metaG | ecosystem: Engineered > Solid waste > Landfill > Unclassified | place... | reverse complement strand
TCCGAACTCGCTCGCAGAATCTTGCCAGTACGATTGGTATCGGCGCATAAATTCGCTGCGCCGAGGGATTTCCACTCTTTTTAGCGTCTGTGCTGGAATTACCAAGCACGCCACTAAGAGCCGCCCGCATTGCCGGCCTATCCGCCATAACGGCGGACGAAATCAAACTAAACAAAATCACCAGAAGGAAACATTTTGTCCTCATTTTCTGAGAACCTCCGCCCTTATCAGGGGCAAGCGCCGTAGCGCTGTATTTTTTGCTCTCTCACTATCGTGAGTATGGACGTACTATATCACAATTATGCTAAAAAGTCAATGGTCTGAGCGTAACCACTCTCTGTTCCTGTTGTCATCCTGAATGAAATGAAGGATCTAGAGCTTGTAACTTGAGCTCGAAATATATTAATATTAGCTTCGCTAGAACTTGTCCTGAGCTTGTCGAAGGATTCTTCGCTCACGCCTGCCTGCCGGCAGGCAGGCTCAGAATGACACCTTGAAAGGTTTTGGATTTGCGGTCTCGTACTTGCACATCCGTATACTTGTGACCTGTCGCCCCGCATGCTACGTGCTACATGCTACTCACCCCATATTTATAATCCGGACCGATTTGACCGATTCCCGGCCGATCTTCTTATTAAGATGGTCTATGAGGGTTTCCTGCTCCATTGCCAGTTCCGATGACGCAGAAGAGGACAAGACAGAAAGCTTTAAAACGCCTTTAGAAAAGGAGATAGCAGAGAACCGCCCATTTCCCCATTTGTCAGCCAAAAAACAAACCTCGGCGCTTGTAGCGGCGCCCAGAAGGCCTCGTTTGGCCAATGCCGGCCGTAAAAATTTGTTTAATTTATCCATAAGTTTCCCAATCAATAGGATAACTGATTTATCTAATAACGAATTGATATTAACGAATATTCGCCTGCCTGCCGGCAGGCAGGTGTGATTAGTTATCAGAACGATCCGTTATCCTATTGGCCCTTTGATCTCAATTATGTTCGCCTCTTTTAGCAATTCTTCCGGTACATTTTCCTTTTCCGTCGTCGTAATAACTGACTGATATTGAAGAATTAATTTAGCCAAATGGTCACGTCGTATCGAATCAAATTCAGAGAAAATATCATCTAAAAGCAGTATCGGTTTTTCTCCTCCGCGCTCCTCATTCCGGTTTTGTTCAAGATAACTAAGCTCAGCCATCTTAAGAGCCAGAATAGCCGATTTAAGCTCCCCCCTCGAGGCAAAATTTGCCATATTCTGATTGTTAAGCGTAAAAATAAGGTCATCACGGTGCGGTCCGTAAATTGTACCCCCATATGCAATGTCTCGTTGCCTTCCCCTCTCCAAATTGTCCAGTAAATCGCCCTCAAAATTGCTTAAATATTTTAAACTAATTATATCTTTATTGTCATCAGAAATCTGCTTGTAAATAGTGGGCACTTGTTTATTTAAATACCTTACCGACTCCCCTCTTTTTTTTGAAATTATCTCCGCTTCCCGGCAAAACTCCTTATCCCAAAAGGAGAGTTCCTCCGGGTCATTTAATCCTTTGGAAATATTTTGCAGCAAACTGTTTCTTTGTTGACGTATCTTTTTAAAATTTGATAAAGCGGTCAAATATCCTCTATCTACCTGACTAATCATTATGTCTAAAAAGCGGCGGCGATCGCCGGGAGCACCTGTTATTACTGCCACAGTCTCGGGGGAGAATACAACGGCCGGCAAATAACCAACAAAATCCGCAAGTTTTTTTGGAGTTCCTTTTATCTTTACCTTCAATATTAAGCGAGGCATGCGCGACATAAAGATCTCTAATTCGTCCCCCACCACCCTACAGTACTCGCTATCAATATTTATTATATTTCTCTTGTCATCCATACGGAAAGAACGGCAAAAAGACAAAACAGAGAAGGCCTCTAAAATGTTGGTCTTCCCTGCTCCGTTTGGCCCAAAAACTATATTTGTATGTCCAAGCTTAAATTCAGTTTTTTTATGGCTCCTGAAATTTTCTAATTTTATAGTTTTAAGCATAAAATTACATAAATGGATAGCTAATCCACCTAATTTCGATTACAGTCATTGCGAGTGTTCTTGCGAAGCAATCTTAATAACGGATTGCCGCGTCGCAAGTCTCGCTCCTCGCAATGACGATCAGTTTGAATATTAATTACATTAGTTATTCGGTTGATTCGCTATCCATTCCTGGCTATGAGTCGAGCTTTAGTGGCATTATAATATAAATGTAATCCTTGTCATTTTCTGACTTAATAAGGCCTGCCGTTGCGTCATCATTTAATTCCAGAATTACTTTTTTCCCATCATTTACCGCTAATATATCCAAGACATAGCGCGCATTAAACGCAATACTGAGCTCTCCCCCGCTTGTCTCAGCGGAGATTTTGGAGACTGCCTCTCCTGTCGGTGACGCCATTGAAGAGATAGAGACTTCATCTTTTTTAATATTAATTCTAATATTATTGGCAGCGTTTTTGGCGAATAAGGCTGACATTTTCACTGCTGAAACAAAATCGGAATGATTCATTGAAACTTTGATTTTGGATGAAGTTGGTATTATCTGTGAGTAGTTTGGGAATGCGCCCTCAATCAGTCTTGATACTACTTCGGTGTCGCCTATTTTAAACGCAATTTGATTTTCGGTTGATGAGATTTCAACTGCTTTTTCCGGTTCTAATGTGGACATCAATCTTAAAACCTCTGTCATGGTTCTGGCCGGCACAATAAATTTTTGCTCCCCGGCATCTTCTTTAAATTGAAGCTTTTTCTCGGCCAAACGGAAAGAGTCAGTCGCTGCCAATGTCAAAGATTTTCCATTAAATTGAAAATATATTCCGGCTAAAACCGGCCGTGTTTCATCATTTGCCGGAGCAATAATTACTTTCTTAATCGCGTCAGAAAAATCTTCATTCGCAATTTTTATTACATTTTCAGACGTCAAAAGGGGAATTGTCGGAAATTCCTCAGCAGAAATACCGGTAATGGTTGCTTTATAATGCTCAGATTTCAAATGAAGAACATTAACAGCATCGGACTTAGTCTCAAATGTGATAGATTCGTCATTGTCATTAGTGATGAAATCAGATAATAACCTGGCAGGAACAGTCAATTGGCCATCCTCTTCAATTTTTCCCAGAGCTAGAGAAGTGACTGCTACCTCTAAATCTGTTGCAGACAATTTTATCTTGCCTTTTTCGGCAATTATTAAAACATTCCCCAATACCGGTAATGTGGTACGGGACCCAACAATACGGCTGACTTGATTTAATGCTTTTGCAAAGTTGCTCTGTAATACTGTTAATTTCATATAATTCCTTCCTTTATTTATTGGTTATTACTTCAGATTATCTAAATTGTCATTCTGAACGAAGTGAAGAATCTACAGACCCTTCGGCCACACCTCAGGATGACATAATGAATGTTTAGTTGTTGTTGTCGTTTATCCACAGTATTTCTACGTTCTTGTGGACAACCCCATTAAGTATTTTGTCTATTTCTATAGCTAGAGATTACAAATTTTCTATGACTGATGATTGATTGTGGATAACTAGATTTTTCAGTATTTTTCCTTGTTGAAAGATGTGAACAATTAGTAATTTATGTGGACAATATTACACTCTATAAAAGTTATCAACATTTCCTTATTACTTATTCCCTCTTATCTTCAGTATTCTCCACCAATCTATCCACAGTTCCTTTAGCACTTTATTAAATCCTACATACAATAATATTACTTTTACACACTATCCACAGGCCTTATTATTACTAATACTAAATATATAACATATTTAATTCTATTTTCTTGTTGATTAAATCAATTTTCCTGATTAGAAGATAATCTTTCTTTTATCTTAAAAATATCTTCTTTTATTTGTTGATTTTGAGAGATATCTGATTCTATTTTTTTGCATCCATGCATTATAGTTGAATGATCTTTGCCTCCAATTTGTTTTCCAATATCGGGAAATGACATACCAGTCTCATGACGAAGAAAATACATCGTAATTTGTCTAGATAAGACAATTTCTTTTGTTCTTTTTTTACCTAATAAATCTTCAATAGTAGTTGAATAATATTTAGCAATCTCACGAATTATATATTCAGGAGTAATTGTTTGTTTTTTCTTTTCAATTATTCCTTTTAGAATATCTTCGGCATTTTCTAAATTAATATTACGCTTAGTTAATTCGCAGGTTGCAACTATTTTAATTAATGCTCCTTCCAACTCTCTAATGGAAGATTGTATATTGGCGGCAATAAATTCTATAACATCATCACTAATATCTTTGTTTTGTGATATTGCCTTTCGCTTTAGAATTGCTTGTCTTGTCTCTAAATCAGGAAGACTTATATCTGCCACCATTCCTGCTTCAAATCTAGTCTGCAAGCGAATTTCTAGACCTTTAATATCCTTTGGATAACGATCAGAAGTGAGTACAACTTGTTTTTTGTTTTGATGTAAATGGTTAAAAGTGTGAAAAAATTCCTCCTGAGTAGTTTCTTTTCCTGCCAAAAACTGAATATCATCGATTAAAAGAATATCAACATTACGGTATCGGTCTTTAAAATTTTTAGCCTTACCACTACCAGATTGGACCGCATTTACAAAATCATTAATAAAACTTTCTGAGGACACATAGAGTACAGTCTTTTGAGGATTTTCTTTAAGGAACAAATGTCCAATTGCTTGCATCAAGTGGGTTTTACCAAGTCCTGAATTTCCGTATATATAAAGAGGATTATAGATTTGGCCGGGATTTTTGGAAACGGCCATAGCTGCAGCATGGGCAACTTGGTTTGAAGGTCCTACTACAAAATTTTCAAATTTATAATCATTATTAAGAGATGAGTTTGTTGGCAATGACTGAGGCGTTGTAGTAATACTTTCTTCTAATGATTTTTTATCAGAGTTATCCACAGCGCTGTGGATAAACTTGTTTTTTTCAAGGGTAATTTTTTGATCTAACGACGGAGAGGCGATCTTAAATTTAATGCCGAGGATTTGTTCTTCAGATTGGTTCTGAAGGGCTTTGGTTATTTCTTTTAGATAATGTTTTTTAAGAAAGCTCTCATAAAAAATTGAGGGTACCCCAATCGTAAAAACATTTTTCTTGTAGTCAAATATAAAAGTGTTTCGAAACCAAGTTTCAAAATTTGCCCGCGAAAGCGCGACCTGTAATTCTCCCAAAGCATTTTGCCAAACTTCAATCAAATCCATAGTGTGTTGTCCCTAATCAAATGTACATATAGAATATAGCAAGTTATCCACAGGCAAAGTCAATACGACGGGAGACGAGGGGACAATAAAATTGAAAGTTATAAAGTAAAAAGTAGAAAGTTGTTTGGTGTTTTAATAATTTAACGCATGATGTGTAATTATTGTTCGAGCCCTGCCTGCCGGCAGGCAGGTTGTCGAGAACTATTCAAGACTTATCGACTTCACTTCGTTACGCTCGAAGAATAATTCGATCGTTATGTTTATATTCGAATTATACATCACGCGTTAAATTAATAATTAGTGCGGCCATGCAATGGCTTCTTAAACTTTATACTTTCAACTTGATAACTTAATAACTCAAAGGCTCTTGCTTTGAGCCTTTTTTTGTGTTAAAGTTTTTCTGTTATGAAAATGACTTTTCAACCAAGTAAAAGAAGACGTGCTAAGCGCCACGGTTTCTTTGCCAGAATGTCCAGTATTGCAGGTAGAAACATTTTGAGCCGAAGACGTGCTAAAGGACGCAGAGACCTAACTGCTTAAGTTTGAGGTATCTTTAAATATATAAATGAGCCTTTTGGCTCATTTTGTGTATAATATAAGTGAATTCGTCGAACAATTGTAATATGATTACTACTAAGTCATTGCGAGGCCGAAGGCCGTGGCAATCTATCATAAAGATTGCTTCGCTCTTGCTCGCAATGACAACAATATTACACTGGTAGGATTTATCAAATGCTTTCCAAGCAGAACCGATTACAAAAAAATAGGGAGTTTCAACGGGTTTTCAAGAATTCTAGACCGGTAAGCTTGAATAACCTGTCAATTCGCATTGCTAAAAATTTTACCAAAGACCAAAATATTCGTTTTGGTTTTGTTGTGAGCAACAAGATAGATAAGAGAGCCACAAGAAGAAATGCAGTTAAAAGACAGCTACGTGAAACAGCGGGAGGCTTGCTTTCCAAGCTCAAACCTGGTTATGATATAGTAGTTGTTTTGCAACGAGATTTTTCTTTTCCTTATAAGCAAGAGGAAATCAAAAAACAATTTGTGGATGGAGTGAGAAGAGCAGAAATCTTAAAATAATTTAAAATTTAAAATTTAAATTGAATTTAAAAATGTGCGATTGAAAATGTTTAAAAATTAGGACATTTGTTCATCGAGATATTCATTTTAAATTGAAAATTGAAAATTTTAAATTAATATTATGAATAAAGTACTTATCAAAATAATTGAATTTTATCAGAGGACATTGTCACCTGACACGGGTTGGTTTAAGAGTTTTTACCCGGGCGGGTATTGCAAATACACACCTAATTGTTCGGAGTATTGTAAGCAATCAGTGCACAAACATGGAGCGATAAAGGGCGTGGGGCTTGGTCTGTGGCGAATTTTACGCTGCAATCCATGGAGTAATGGAGGAGAAGACCCGGCATAGCAGGAAATTTCTAATTTTTAATTTCTAATCAAATCCTAATTTCTAATTTTTAAAATTAGCCCATTAAAAATTGAATATAAATTAAGAATTAATAATTTAAAATTATCATCATGATCGATATCATTAAAACAATCATTTATTATCCTCTCTATAATCTCCTTATCTTTTTGGCTTGGTTAGTTCCCGGACATTCTTTGGGTTGGGCGATCATCCTTATGACTTTAATAATCAGAGTCATTTTATTGCCGCCATCAATTAAAGCAGCAAGGGCTCAAGTAAGATTACAAATGCTACAGCCGGAGATGAACCGGATCAAAAAAGAGATAAAAGATCAGCAAGCCCAGGGAAAAGCTTTGATGGCTCTTTATAAAAAGGAAGGAGTCTCTCCTTTTGGATCCTGCCTCCCGATGTTGATTCAACTCCCAATTATTTTTGTTCTTTATCGAGTATTTTTCAATATAAATAAGTTTGGGCTAAATCTTGATAATATTTACTCTTTTACTCCGCATTTAAATACAGTAAATTCCTTCTTTTACGGTTTAGACTTGGCTAAACCCGAACTCTGGGTTTTGCCAATTTTAGCTGGCGTTTCTCAATTCATTTTATCAAAGATGATGCTGCCGCCAACTCCAAAAATTCAAACTGGAGATAAAAAAGATGCACCTGATATGTCAGACACTATGGCAATGGCAAACAAGCAAATGGTTTATATTTTCCCTCTAGTAACAATTTTTATTGCCCGTTCTCTACCAGCAGGAATTGGAATTTATTGGATAGTCACTACTTTATTCGGTATTGTTCAACAAATTTATGTCAATAAAACAATAAAAGGCAATCCGGAAGAGAAAAAAGAAGCAATCGAGGACGTAAAAAAGATTGAAGCAGAGTACGGCATGGTTGACACAGCGCCGGAAAAAAATAATAATAAATCAAGCCAATCCGATTTCATGACTAAAATAATGAAAAAGAAATTGGATAAGCAGGAAAAAAAGACCGGGGTCGAAGTGACAATACGGAAAAAACAAAGTTAATAGGGAAATTATCTCACTGATTATTCTCACTGATTTTCACAGATGGGCACAAATCTTATGAATCAGAATAATTATAAAGATTATTTACCCTCAATAATATCAGTGTTAATCAGTGTAAAAGATCAGTGAGGTTATGTGGATGAATTAATTATAAAAATTAAAGATCGATCGAATAGCGTAATAGAGTTATTAGGTTTTTCTGGTGATGCAATTGTGACCAAGAGAGACTCGGTTTATTTTGTAAATTATATTATCGAGGATTCCCCTTCGTTCCTCATTGGTCGCGGCGGAGACGCCCTAGAGGCGCTTCAGCATATTGTTAGAGTGTTATTGCGCGGTGATGGTTTGCCATATGGTTATTCTCTAGTGGTTGATATTAATGGTTACAAGGTCAAGAAATCCGGCTTGCTGGAAAAAAGGGCTAAGGAAATTGCACGCCGCGTTGTTGAAAGCGGAGCAGAAGAAGAGCTTGAGCCAATGAATTCGTACGAAAGACGCGTGATCCATACCATTATTGGCAATCTTGCCGATGTAGAGTCGGGCAGCGTAGGTGAGAGAGAAGAGCGAAGGGTGGTCATAAAACCAAAGAAAACACGCTGAAGCGTGGTCTCAGTTTTAATTTCTGAGCCCAAGCTTTAACTTGCCTGCATTTAGCCGCTTGAGTCATCCCTGCTTCGCATATCGTCATCCCCGCGAAGGCGGGGATCCAAGATAGTCAATAAGCATAAAAAAATTCGCCCATAAGAGGGCTTTTTTTGATCGTTAACTCTGTGGAAATATGTGTTCAGATATGATAGATTGAATCGGTCGGGGAGAGGTCGCATAGCCCGGTTTATTGCGCCGGTTTCGAAAACCGGTATGCTCGCAAGAGCATCGCGAGTTCGAATCTCGCCCTCTCCGCCATGTACCAGGTCAAAAATCAAGGATTTTTGCCGCGGTACATGGCGACGCCATTCAACAATCTTATAGTTTAAAGCCAATTACAGCCGTGGAATTTCTTGATAAACGCTCTATAAGGTATAATTAACATCAATGAACCAGATTCCTAAAAACATAATAAACTCTCTTAGAATTGCTTTTGATCTAATAAATGACCATGAGATTAATTGGGTTTTAACTGGCAGTACTTCGCTCGTAATCCAAGGGGTTGAGACAAAGGTTAACGATATTGATATTATTACGGATAAAAAAGGCGCATGGGAAATAGACAAACTATTGGACAAATACCGAGTTCAATCGCCCGACCATTCTGAAACCGAAAAATATCAGTCTTATTTCGGAGTTTATAAGATTGGCAAAACTAGATTAGAAGTTATGGGACAGTTTCAATACAGGCTTAAAGACGGCAACTGGTCAGAGCCATATAAAGTTGATCAAGTCATCCACAAACAATTCGAAGACATGAATCTCCCTCTCTTATCGCTGAAACAAGAGCTTAAAGAGTACCAGAATCTTGATAGATTAGACAAAGCACAAAAGATCAAAGACGCCATCGAAACCAATGAAAATATTACCTGACGTTCTAGGCCCGAGTGTCTCACTATTAACAATTGTATTATGCAAACAATAAAGATTATTGAATTTGATCCAATTTATAGCAAAGAAGTATACGATTTTGTTATGGACATAAAAGTTAATGAATTGGGATGGAAAAGTGATGCTACAGATTTATTGGAGATAGAAAAAATTTATCTGCGCGGCGATGGAAACTTTTGGATAGCTCTCGACTCCAATAAGGTAGTTGGAACTATCGCTCTCGAAGATAAGAAAGAAGGACAAGGATATCTTCAAAGAATGTACTTGGCCGAAGCGCATCGAGGAACAGGTTTGGCTCAAAATCTTTTAAATAATTTATTAGAATTTGCGAAAAATAAAAACTTCAAAGAAATATATCTTGGGACAACTCCCGTCGCCAAAAGAGCTATTCGATTCTATGAAAAAAGCGGCTTTGAAAGGATTGCCAGCTTACCAGAAAAATTTGAAGATGATACAAACAATATTTTCTTCAAAATTAAATTATAAACATTAGGCCGCGCCGTCCACCCTTCGACAGTCGCATGGTTCTCAACCAGAATTAGAACGTGAGTTGAACATGAAAATAATCAAAAAATTATTATCAGAAGATGGCAAGACGACAAAGTTTCTTCAAGAAACAGCGGATAATCATGTAATAGAAACGAGCTATTTTAATCTTGATGAACATATTATTTGCATCTCTACTCAGGTTGGTTGTGTTATGGGATGCATTTTTTGTGCCACAAATAATCTAAATGGAGATAGCGTAAAATTTGTGCGCAATTTGTCTTCAGAAGAAATTATAGACCAAGTAACAAACATTCTTGCCTTAATTAGCGATAAGGACCTGAGATCAAAGGGCATACTGTTTTCGTTTATGGGAATGGGCGAACCACTCTTAAATTATAAAAATCTTATACAGGCCATCAAAATCTTAAGTGGACAGTTTCCAAATTCAAGAACGACTGTCTCTACAACAGGGATCAAACCAGAATTGATAAGAGAATTGGCTGATGAAAAGATTGACACCGTTTTAAAAATACACTTATCATTGCACGCACCAACGGCTTCACTTAGAAAAAAAATAATGCCAAAAATTGATGGGCTTCAAAGTGCATTGAAGGCTTTAGATTATTTTTCAAAAACGAGAAATGTGTCCGCAAAGGTTAATTACGTTCTTATCGAGAACCTGAACGATTCGGAAGAAAACGCTAGACAGTTGGCGAGGCTATTAAAAAGATTTCCCTTTTCTGTCAAATTAAGCAAGCTAAATCAGTTTAATGGATTAGAATCTTCTGGAAATGATAAATTTAAAACGTTTGAAAAAATCTTAAAGGCAGAGGGAATTAAGACTTGCCGATTCGCTTCAGATGGGCCGGATATAAAAGCAGGATGTGGACAGCTAAGACGTCATTATCTTCGCCAAAAGCCCTAATGCTCCAGGTCACGAGACTTTTTCAATGTCTATTTAATGAGCCTTTTTTGGCTAATTTTTTTTAATTGTTCTATAATAAAATCGGTAAGCAACGAGTTTTCATTTTCCAATTCCCAATGAGAACTAAAAAAATGATAACTAATTGTGAACTGAGAACTATCTAATATTTACCTAAAAACTAATTTACTAACCAACTAACCTACTAAAAATGGTTGATATCAAAAACAAAATTTATTACCTCAATCGAGAGCAAGAGGAAAGGCATACTGAAGAGTTGGCCAAGAAGCTCAAACTTCCTTATATTAATTTGGTCAGCTATCCTTTACTTGAGGAAATATTAAACACCATTCCTGAAGAGTCGGCAATCCAATATCAGGTAATCCCTTACTTAAAAATTGGAAAAGAAATTAAAGTCGGTGTAGTAGATCCTTCTGATCAAAAGGTAATTGATTTTTTGACCACTTTTGGTAAAACCACGGGTATGGATTTTAAAATCACGGTAATATCTAAGACCGGTTTTTTGTATGGAATTTCAGTTTATGAAAATTTACGCCAAGCCAAGCTGGCCAAAAAACAGACCGAAGTAAAAGAACATAAAGAGAGCTTCGAAGATGAAATTAAAGATTTGGCCTCAGCCGAAATAGCTCTTAAGAGTGTAAATACAACAAAGCTTTTGGATGTAATAGTAACCGGGGCTGCCAATACTAAGTCCTCCGATATACATATCGAACCGGCTGATAAGGATTTTTTGGTTCGATATCGAATCGACGGCATTCTTCAAGACGTGGTGAAACTGCCAATTCTGCAATTTAAACAGTTAATCGCCCGCATTAAATATATGGCTTCCCTCCGCATGGATATTGCCGATCAGCCCCAGGACGGCCGTATTACAATAAATACAGGACGGGAGGATATTGATTTGCGTGTTTCTATTATGCCCTCTACTTGGGGAGAATCGGTTGTAATAAGGCTTTTAGGACAGGAAAAATCGGTTTTGAATTTGGATAGCCTAGGCGTACGTGCAGACGCTTTGGCTGCGATTAGGGAGGCAATTTCCAAACCTTATGGCATGATATTAACTTCCGGTCCGACCGGGTCAGGAAAGTCTTCAACTTTATACGCCATTTTAATGGAGCTAAATAAACCAGGGGTAAAGATTATTACTTTGGAGAATCCGGTTGAATACAGAATTGAGGGAATAGAGCAAAGCCAACTCAAACCGGGTGCCGGTTACGAATTTGCCGACGGTCTCAAAGCCTCTCTGAGACAAGATCCGGACATTTTAATGGTCGGTGAGATAAGAGACCAAGAAACGGCCGAGATAGCAGTCCAAGCGGCCTTGACGGGGCATTTACTAATTTCCACAATTCATGCCAATTCTGCTCCGGCTGTTTTTGCCCGTTTGCTCGAAATTGGAGTCAAGCCTTTCCTTTTGTCTGGCTCAATTAACCTAATTATGGCGCAGAGGTTGGTGAGAAAAGTTTGTGAACATTGTAGAGAGAAATATAATCCTAGACACGAGATTTGGATTGAAGCACAAGCCGCACTTATGCCAATTAAATCAAGATTAAATCCAGCGATGCAGCAAATTATTGAGTCAGAAAATCCAACCTTAGTTCATGGCAAAGGTTGCGGCGAGTGCAATCAGAGCGGATTTCGCGGTCGCCAACTCATAATTGAAGCCCTTGTTCCGGATGAAACAATTGAGACCCTGATTGCCAAGAAGGGGACGATTCCTGAGTTCAATAAAGCCGCTGCCGCCCAAGGAATGATTACAATGGAGGAGGATGGGTTAATTAAAGCTCTCCAAGGTACCACTACTATTGAAGAAGTTTGGCGAGTCACGAGGAGCTAGGGAACGAAATTAAAAAAAATACGATCATCTTAAACAGAATTTTAAGTATTCAAAAAACAGGCCATCTATTCAACAGCCTGTTTTCTTTAATGAAAATTACTTGAATCAAATTTGTTATATTGTGCCCTGGGCTGCATTTTCTACAACTTTTATTATTGTAAAAGCTAACACAATAATGACTATGCCTATAACAGCGTTTATGATTCCTTGTTGACCTTTTTTAGCTTGGTCTGGGTTGCCTGCGGCGGAAATATAAAGAATGCCGGAATAAACTAGGTAGATAAAGGCCATTGCTCCTGCAATATATGTTATCCATGTCCCAATAAGAAGCATTAGATCACTTAACTTAGTCGATGTCGGATCCACTGAATCAATTGATGATACGGCTGCGTAAGCTTTCCCAATTAAACTGTTCATTTTTCCTCCAAATTTACTTTGACGAGTGGAGATTAACCTAGATAATTGTTAATTATCCTCATAATCGCCATGGCTGCGCCAATTACGATAACTCCTATGACCGACCAGATGAGAGTCTTTTTCGCCAGTTCAGCCTTACTCTCCTCACCATAAGATGTTAAATAAATTATTGATGCGTACAATATCATTATAAATGAAATGACCGCCCCTATGTCAAGTAGCCAGAGAATCACTTTATCAACCATACAGGTAATTCCATTTAAATCATTCGCAGGGCAAGCTTTAAGCAGGTTTTTGACATTAAAACTGTTTAGATTTGATAGTGAAAATGTGTTTCCGCCTGTGCCGCCGCCCGTGCTTGAATCGTCTTTAGAGGTTACTTTAACGTTAAATTTTTCTATGAGGTTTGTGCCGCCAATTTTTACAATTATCTGATGATCGCCCGGTGTTGTTCCTGCTGTATCCCACGCATAGGAATATTCAAAAGGATCACTGGTTATTTTGACATTACTCATCTTTAACCCGTCAGATTCATTGTCGACATACAAAGAAAAAGTGGCATTTTTATGTCCAAAAAATTTTATTTTAAAATTGCCGAGATCTTCCTGTTTTATTGATGCCGGGTCTGGGCCACTGATAACCACGCCATACGATGTAATAGTGAGCTCACTCATTACAATTATTGGCGTTCCAGCGGTGGCAGTCGGTCCATTTTTCTCTTTGCTAGTTACACGAATTTTGTACTTTTCTCCCGACCCATCAGGGCCGATATCGGTTCCATAGATTGGAATGTCAAATGATCTTGTGTTTGATGCTGGGATAAGATAATCTTGAATTTTTCTATATTTATCAGATTCAAATGTTGTTGCATCAGCTGGATAAATATAAATATTAATTGAGGCTCCGCTTGCTGTGCAGGTGTTATGTATTGATATGGTGACATTGTTGCCAGGCACGACTTTGGGTGGAGAAACAGAGACAATTGTAATATAAGAATCTCCGCACACAGGGACTGGGTCAGCCGCTTTGGTTTTGGAAGTAGTATTCGCTATAAACAAAAAAGAAGTTACCAAGAATAACGAAACAAGAAAAATTTTTAATATTTTATTTTTCATAATAAAGCCACTAATTATTTGCACTGGTTATCACTGATAGTCACATCACATTAATTTGTATATTTCTCGTCCCGAAAGAAATCGGGATGTCGAAATGACAACCATTTTTGTTCTTGTTTGAGCCTTTCGCCATTTAAAATTAAGAATTCATTTTAAATTTTAAATTAAAAATTTGAAATTACGTGGTCTCTACTAACTCGGTCCTGCCCAAAACCTGGCAATAATGCTTTGCAGGGTCAAGGCCAAAACCGCAATTATAATCCCTATTACGCAGAATATTAAATTCTTTTTGGCTTTTTCCGCTTTGGCTGAGTCTCCGCCGGAGGAAATGTATTGTATCCCGGAAACAACTATACCAATAAAGGCAAAGGCGCCCAGAAGTTCCTCTAATATTACAATAATGACTTGAATTATATCGCCGGCGCCTTTTATTGCGCTCGGCATCTTAAAAGGCGAAGAGAAAGTGCTGAATTGAGCGATTTCTTTTGGCGTTGTAATTGGATCGTCTGTGGTTGTACTGGGAGTGTCTCCATTGTCTGCTACGCAGGAAGTATTCGCTGTTCCAGGGTTGCAGATGGTAGTATAAACCACCTTACCATCTGTTGGATCTGTATTTCCTTCCTTATAAACCTTTATCTTTACGGCGTGTCGACCGATGTCTGAGTCTGTTGTGGGCCAACTATACGAAAATGTGAAAGGATCCAGAGCAATTTCACCGTGAGTTTTTTCAGACCAGCAAGCTTCATTTTCGGGTTGATTGGAGCACGTTCCGCCCTTACTGATATAAAGTGCATATTTTTTGCCATTGGCTCCGCGGATGGTGCCAGCAACTGGAACAGAATTTCCTTTATCAGTTTTTTCAGGGACAGATATATCAATATTGGTCGAATTACTAATAGGATCTACACCAGTAATATCAATTTTATTTGTTTCAATATTGTCACTACAATAATATGAACCCCCTGTACCTGTTAGTTCTAGGCTATAAGTCGCATAAATTTGTTTTGGACCTGTACCGGAAAGTGTAATGGGCAGATAATGAGGTGACTCCCCGATGCCGAGGGTGTATGGCCCCAAATCCTTATCGACACTTACTATTTTGTCGGTCCCTACGTCATATACGTAATACGAAACCATATAAGTTTTTACCGGATTGTCTGAACTTTCAAGAATAATATTAAACCGATTATTTATTGCTTTGTTCGTTGAGGCTTCTTCAAGACTGATCTTAACTCCATTTCCAATGCAAGGATTCACGTCAACTGCAACAGTTTTCTCCGGTTTACTTACTTCTAAAAGGCCTGATGTCGCAGCGCCGAGCAGGGCCAAATTGAAAAAAACTGCAAGGGCAGAAATTGCAATCAAAACATGAGTTGATTTTTTTACGACTCGATAATGTTTCATAGGTTTAACAATCAATAGGATATCTAATTTATCTAATGACGAATTAATATTAACGAATATTCGTGTGATTAGTTATTAGAACGATCCGTTATCCTATTGATTTGGTTATTACTTTGTAACAGTGTTTATGCCCAAAAATCCTAAAATAACATTAACTAGCAGGAGGATTGCAAACCCAATTATGGCGCCAAACATTATCTCTTTGGCGTCATTGATTTGAGTTTGATTTCCCTGTGAAGTCAAATATTTGATACCGGCATAAATTAACATGAGTGTCGCCAGAGCAAAACCCAAGCGAATAGAATACTTCAAAATAGCGGATACATAAGAATTGTAAGTAAATGAATTTCCACTGGTACCAGGAATGCTCACTCCTACGTTAGCTGCGGCAAAAACTGATTTAGTAGAAAGTAGAAAGTAGAAAGCCGTGCCTACCGGCAGGCAGGTAGAAAGTGTAAGAAAAATTGTTTTAAATAGCTTCATCATAATAATCTCACTGATCTCTAGCACTGATATACACTGATCAGTGATAATCAGTGAAAATAATCAGTGAAGTAACTTCTTGGTTTGGTTACTGTTACCAGCTGTCTGATCTTAACATCTCGGTTATTTGGTTTGAAATAAGGTCGAGGGCCGTTTGTGCATTTTGGGTGCCTGAGTTCACAGAATTAATTGCGCTTTTCATAAAAGCATTAAACTCTACCGGGTATCTGCCCTTAACCAATGAATCGGCAGTAGCAAGAGATAGTTTTTCTGGGTTGCCGGTTGTTCGGTTAGTAATCGAGATATCGTAACTCGTAGCTTTTTTAGAGGTATAGAGTTTATTAACAGAATTAAAATCATCGGCATGATCACCGGCTAAAGTCGTTATTAAATTCCATGAAATGCTAGGAGTTTTGGAGAGTTTGCTGACACCAAAAGCGTTGAAAGTTGCAAAATCCTTTATTTTACTTGAGTCTGATTGCAACTGAGGTGTATAGGCTTTCTTGTATTGGAGATTTGGATATTTTTGCAGAAGAGTATTTTGCAAGTCAGAATAGCCAAAAATCATCACTGCTTTTCCATTACCAAAGGCATCAATGTCGTTTCCCAAAGAGTCATTCCAGGAATAATTAGGAGAAGAAGTATTGGCGAAAGAAGAATAAAATTCTAGTGCTCTTTTGCCAGGAACATCATTTGCTCCAGTTGAGGTGCTTTTTGGCAGGTTAAAAGTAGCTAATTTGTAGTCTGACGAAATTATGTCAGTTTCATTCTGAAGCATAAGTAGCGATAGAATATCAGTGCCATTGGTAATTGCACTTGTCCCTAAGGCAACACCAGATTGTGTGATAGTAGAGCCATCTTTTACGGTAAGAAGTTTTGAAAGCTCTACAAAATCACTCCAAACAGTCGGAATATCCTGAAATAAAAGACTTATTCTTTTTCTTTCGTTAGAATCTTTTGTATTAGAGATAATAAGATCTTGCGTCTGATTGAGAAGCTTTTGATTGTAATAAACCATCAAAGGCTGTGCCGAGGGGGAAAGGGCGTAAATTTTATCATTAAATACCACAGACTCTTTGATTGCCGGAACATAGGCCGTGTCCATGTTTACTGTTTTAGCAATTGTGTCTGGCATAGGAGAAAGTTTATCTTTGTGCCTGTAAACCCAATCATTCGGCATAGACCATACATCAGGAGTTCCGGTTGAAAGAATAGAGTTCAAGACGCGATTCTCATATAATGAGTCAAAAACTTGCTTCTGATACACGACTTTGTAGCCTTTATTTTTTGATTCAAAAGCTTTTATTGTCGATTTCCAAGAATCTTCGCTTTCAAAGCTCCAGACAACAATCTTATTGGCATTAGGATCTGTGGTCGAAGGCTTTGCGGTACAGCCGGAGAGGGCAATCGCAAAAATACCGGCGATTAATACATAACTCGTAAGTTTAAATATCTTTTTAATAGTTATCATTTAACCCTCCCAATTTATAGTTTTCAGTTCTTAATCAGTTTAAGAAACAAGGTACAAGATACAAGGTACAAACAAATCTCAAATTACAATAAACAATTTATTAAACATCTTTTTTAATAATTGCGGAAAGAATACTTCTCAACTCACTTGCTTCTCGCATGCAAGCATCAATTTCTTTGCAAAAAATTTCGTCATTAGCCTCTTTCAAACACTCCAACCAGTGCATTGTTTCTTTTGCTTCTTTTCTAGCGATTCTTGTTCTGTGAAAGAAATCTTTTCTTCCAAGTGCGTCGTTGGCTTCTCTGTAATTTGCTCCTACTGATCCAGAACATCCTGTAAGTTGACCAGTAATCCTGTTGTTGATTGAATCTTTTGGGACAGACCTGCATAATCCAATAACTCTCTTTGCAAATTCAGTTGTACGTTCTTCTAAATCATATTTTTTTGTATCGTTGATTCGATTTGTCATTTAGATATTGTAATTTGTTTGTACCTTGTATCTTGGATACTTGTTACTTGTCAAAGCTTGTTATAGCTTTGACGCGGTTTCTTTAATGAATTTTCCGAATTCTTCACGCAAATCCGGCCGCGCTAAAGCCATTTCTACGTTTGTTTTTAAATATTCGGCGATATTGCCACAGTCGTAGTATTTGGCGTTTTCTATCTCGACAGCATAAGCATCCATTCCGCGTTTTCTTAGTTCATTAACACCGTCAATATAATGCAATTCTCTTTCCTTCGGGTCTTTACAATCCTCTAAAGCGGAAAACATTTCAGGAGGATAAGCTGAACCGGAAACAATAGCTAAATTTGATGGTTTCTTCTCTTCTCCTGGTTTTTCGATCAAATCTTCAATTCGAATTGTTTTTTCGTTGAGTTTTTGTCCGCCGGCAAAGCCGTAGCGTCTTGCATCGGCCGGGTCGTCGGTCCTTATTCCCCCCAATATAGGTGACTCAAATTCATTATAAGCTGCGATTAATTGTTTTGTTCTCGATGGAGTAGCTACCATAAAATCATCGCCCCAGAGGACTATGAAAGGCTCATCCCCGACAATGTTTTTGGCGGTTAATATTGCTCCACCAGTACCGTTTGCGATTGGCTGACGCACATAAACAAACTCGGCCATCTCTGAAATTCTGCGGATCTGTTTAAGTTGCTCAATTTTCCCCGACTTTTCCAACTTATCTTCAAGCTCTAAATGCCTGTCAAAATGATCTTCGATTGCTCGTTTATGCCAGCTAGTTACTAGAATGATCTGTTCGATGCCTGCGTCCACTAGTTCTTCAACGACATATTGAATAACCGGTTTATCTACAATTGGAAGCATTTCTTTTGGCATAGCTTTACTGGCTGGCAAAAACCTTGTTCCAAACCCCGCGGCAGGAACGATCGCTTTTCGTATTTTTTTCATAGGGTATCTTAACCAGTAGGATAACTAATTTAACTAATAACGAATTGATATTAACGAATATTCGCCTGCCTGCCGGCAGGCAGGTGTGATTGGTTATTAGAATAATCCGTTATCCTATTGTCTTAATTACTTTTCGTTTATCTTGATTACTTTAGTCTTAACCTTGGCGTCTTTTGGTATTTCAATCCTTAAAAGGCCATCTTTAAGTGATGCTCTTGATTCTTCGGAATTTACGGCAATAGGCAGAACATACGATCTGGAAAATGGTCCCCAATAGCATTCCTGGGTAAAGTGGCTTTCTTCCGGAAAATCATGACCGGCTTTTCTTTCGCCACGGATCGTGATAACTTCATCGGTTATAGAAATATCAACATCTCCCGCTTTTACTCCGGCTATCGGAGCAATGAGATAAATGCTCTGAGCGTCTTGGTATACATCAATTGAGAGCTGACCCTCGGTTTCGTCCCCCATCCACTCTTCGTTATTTGAATTTTCTGCCATTTTCCCTCCTTTACCCTGATAAATGATCCCTGACTTGTGCCGCAAAAAGATCATATTTCACTGGGCGAATACCTCAAAACATAGGTTTGACCCGATGGTTTAATTATATTGCAACATACTGATAATAGTCAACAAGCCGAGTTATAAGTTTGTAGACAAACTTATAAAATTTTCAATTTTCAATTTTTTCCGTCTTTTCGACGGAACCCTATGGGCAATTTTCAATAAATTAATAATGATTAAATGTTTTAAACATTATAATTTGAGAATTGATTTTAAATTTTAAATTAGAAATTATAAATTATTTGATATACTGAATTTGTGAATAAACTATACATAATTAGCGATAAAACCAAACGATTGTGGGAAAAACTTTTTCTCGACATTATTTTCCCCAAACGTTGTGTCGATTGCGGAAAGGTAGGCGATTTTGTTTGTTATGATTGTGCAACAAAAATTGAAATAATTAAAACTCTTACCTGCCCCATGTGCGGAAAAATAAACAAATTCGGCCAAATTTGTCTACGCTGCAGAGCGAAACACGGGCTTGTACTTGAAGGTCTCTTTTCTTCTGCGCGTTACGATGCCGGTCCAACAAAGGAGATGATACATCATTTTAAATATTCCGGCTTTACCGAGCTTGGCATTTCTTTGACAGAGATGATTTACCAAAGTTTACACAATAAGCTGCCCAATGGTCCTTTTGTAATAGTGCCTGTTCCGCTTCACAAAAATAGAGAAGGAAAAAGAGGGTTTAACCAGTCGGAATTAATAGCAAGAGAATTGTCCAGAAGGTTAGATCTCCCTGGCGGCTGTGCTCTTGCGCGCGTAAAAGACACCAGAGCGCAGGTGAATTTGAACAAGGAACTTCGTTTAAATAATTTGGTTGGTGCTTTTGCCTGCGATGACCCCAGCTTTATTGAAGGAAAAAATGTTTTATTGATCGATGATGTTGCTACGACTCTTACCACCCTCAACGAATGCGCCAAAGTATTAAAGGAATCCGGCGCAAAAAAAGTTTGGGGCGTAGTCGTGGCGAGAAGAGTGTAAAACAAAAAACCCTGAGCATCGTTTGCCCAGGGTCAGTTATCTCCTTATTAATCAAAACTATCGCCTTTACGCCACTCGGTTGCTGGCGTTAACAATCTTAAGCTTGCCATGGTTGTCGCGTTTATAGACTTCAACGACGCTCTTTCTCTTCTCTGGAAGTGTGAGTCTGTTCCATTTGAACAAATTGGGGAAACCAAATGGACCGATAAACTCCATGCCACAGTTTGAACACTTTTGGTCACAGAATGCTACTGGTTCGGCACAGTTTGTACACAGCGATGCACTACATCCTCTCTTTGGGTCTGGAATCTGTGCGGCGTATACCTCGTCCAGGAGCAGGAATAAACGACCAGCCGAAATGCGAGCTTGCACCGGCAATTCTTCCGAGAGTGACAAGGCGCGACCCTCTTTAGCGATTCGCTTTATTGCTACTCTGATGAATTCCGGTGTTTTCCCTGCCCGAAAGATATAGTCAAGGTAATCTTCATTGCCTCTGACAATATCCCTGGCAAGGTAATAGACGCGCTTCCAGTAATTCGGGTGCCTGCCATCCAGTTTACTCAATGCACGATAAGCCTTGATTACTGCAATACTGGCCTCTCTTTTTTCGACGGCATCCTGTTCGACATAGTAAACCTTGCCCTGTCGTGTGAGTCCGGTAAGCAGAAGATCCTCTGCCTGTTTAAGACAGGCCTTTATTCGTTGAGCAAGTTTTCTCTCTGACTGCATTTGGGAACTACCTCCGTTTCATGGTTTTGTCTGCAATCTCGCTGTTATATTAAAGGAAATCAAGTAAAATATCAATCCTATGGTTGCTTAGGTAGGAAAATATTAAAAAAGTTCAAACTCCGGTCTGCCATATACAAAAAAAGACGTTCTAAAACGACTATTTTTTTGGCGGAAGCGAGAGGATTCGAACCTCTGAGACTCTTGCGAGCCTGGCGGTTTTCAAGACCGCTGCACTAAACCACTATGCGACGCTTCCACAACACTCACTATACTATCATTTTTGATCTATTTGTTCAATAAGTGCAGCTCTGGAAGAAAGAACTTATTTCGACTATGATATGACAATGGAAGAGAATAACAAAAAAGTGCTTGCTTCTCAGGCAGAGAAGTTTCTGAAAGATTTTTTGGAAACTTTTTTGAGCAATCAGAAATATTTAACGCGCGAAAAATCTTCAGAGATAAATAGCGCCGCTCTTGTCTATGAGAAAATTCGTGTTGCGATGGAATACCAAGAAGAACACCTTATCTTCAAGAATGCAATCGCTCGCATACTGCGCCGACGTTATACACTGCTCCCCAGTATTAAGTCTTTAATGCTGACCCAAGACTTAATGCGGGAATTAGCTTGGGCCGATTATGTCAATCCGGAAACTTTGGACAAAAAAACCTGGACCGAAATCGGCATCATAATAGATAGATATTTGGTTATTTTGAACAATCTAAATTGTGGAATTTATTCAAAACTTGATCTACAGAAAAAGATAATCGACTGGATGGCTTGTGAAATTGAAGATAATATTAGGCCGAAAGAAGAGAACGAACTTTTGATAAATTATGCCAGCTCAATTTTAAATAAGAATTTAATTATCAATAGCCCTAAAATCAGTCCGGAAGACAACGATCTTCTTCTTAAAATTACAGTTTATAATTTACTTTTTAAACCCGACATTCCGCTAGTTGAGTACTATCTTTTAAACAAGATCTATCCGAACTTTAAAAGCTTCAACATTGCAGAAGCCAAAAAGTTTGCTTTGTCCTTCGAACCTTATTTTAATAAAATAAACCGCTACCTCAATCATCCACTCCGCACAAATTATGTCCACTATGTAAAAAGATTTATACCCCCTTTTATTGTCTTGCGTTCTACTCTCGCTTCTGGAAATTTTATTGCTGAAAATGTTTTACAAGCGCCATCTGTCCTTGAAACCGAGACTATGGAGACGTATCGAGCAATGATAAATTCGGCGAGAACGAAAGTTTTCCGTGGCACTATGAGGGCTCTAATTTTTATTCTTTTCACCAAAATAATTCTTGCTCTTATTATAGAGGTGCCGTACGATCGGTATTTTACTGGGGGAATTCATTTTCTTTCGTTGTTTATAAATATTTTAACCCCGGTAATTCTTATGTTTGTAGCCGGTACATTTGTAAAATCACCTCCGCCCAAAAATGCCAAGTTTGTTGCAGAAGCGGTCAGCCGGATTTTGTATGACGGTAACATAGGGGAGAAAAAGTTTAATCTTATTTTGAAAAAAAGTAATCGATCATTCGCAATATTTAATTTATTTTATGGTCTGTTCAATATCGCTATTTTGGTTGGGGTAATTTGGCTTCTTCTTATTCTTCAATTTAATTTAGTTAGTATCATTTTGTTCTTTCTCTTTATTTCTATAGTTTCTTTTTTCTCATTTCGTATTAGGAATATTGCCTTAGAGTTAGCAATGCAACGGTCAAGCGACGACGCAATCACATCAGCAATCGAGGTGCTCTTTTTGCCTTTTATAAAAATCGGGAAATATATTTCCGGCAAATTTGCTCTTTTTAATCCAACAATGATGCTGGTTGATTTTTTGATTGAAGCTCCACTAAAAACCATTATTCGGATAGTCAATTACTGGCGCCGATTTGTTAATGCAAAAAAAGAAGAGATGGAATACTGATCAATTATAATTTATAAATTATAATTTATAATTGTTTGGCTAGCTTGAATCATTGACATCAACTTTATGAAGTATCAGAATTAAACTAAAAGGAGTATTAATATGGACAACCAATCAACAATTCAAAATTCGCAAGGAAATCAATTACAGAATCCGCCAATAGGGCAGACGAAAGTGGATATTTTCTCTCTCGATAAAGAAATGAATGGTCTTCTTGACAGTTTAAAGAAAGATCGTGAAATTTTAACTAAGACGTTTGATCAAAACAGAAGCGCAGTACGGCTCTTGGCTGATATTTTTGGCAACGCAAAGGAAAATGAGTCGCCTGGCATGGATTTTTCCAGATTTGAACATGCAGGAGTAGATGTGGCACAAGTTTTGAAGGATAAAATTGACGAGCAAGCAACTTTGATAGATAAAATTGCAAAAGTTCGAGGGGTCAAAAGCAGTCTTGCCGAACAATTCACTCATTACGATGACCGTCACACCGGAGCAGAGGCCAAAAATGAGCTTTTGGAAGACATAGAAACTCAGTTAATGAGCACAATATATAATCAAATAAATGAACTGCGTGGCAAGATTGATAGTAGGGATATAAACTCATCTATAGCTCTAAATCCAGTGCAAGCGCCACAAGATGTTAATCAATTCACGGTAGATTCTCAAACAAAAAGCAAATAGTTTCAATAAATTAAAAATGAGTCAACGCCGACTCATTTTTTTGTTGCATTTATTCATTTTTTAGTGTAATTTGCAACCAGGCAAAGCGCCAAAAAAACTCGTGCGAGGTGAGAATGTGGACGAAACATACATGATGCCGATACCGTGGGTTCAATTGCGTAATTTACAAATGAGAACTCCAGTTCGTGACAGCGAGCCGCCGAGTGCTTGGGCAAGTTTGCGGTTGGCTGAGGCAATAATTTTTCCCGGAATCATTTTTACCAGCGAAAGTGATTTTCACTTTAGTGTTAGTGACGGAAATTCAAAAATCCGTCTCAATGATGTGCCAGTAGCCCACCAGGTCAATCACATGCCCTGCAACAAGCCGATGCTTGATGATGTCTTGGGAGCGACAATGCATCGTGTTTTTTCCGCTGAACTTCTTAAGATCGAGGGATTTATTCGAGGAGAGGGTGATTCCCCGGTCTTCCAAAAGAGAGTCGCCAACGATGTGTATGGACAAACTTGTATATTAGTGCCCGTTGAATATGTCAGAATCGATTGCGTGAAGCGTCTGGAGGACAGCGATCGTTGGGAGTGTGACATTCATGTCGGTCACCATGTTACACTTCGTGAACAGTGGGTAGAAAGAACGCCTGATTTTTTCCTCAGAGGCAATAGCAATATTCTGGACAAGACAGTGATATCGATTGTTGACCGTATCCTCAACACGGATGAGTGCTGGTCCTATCTGGACGCTCTTAGACCCGGTCTGCCGGATCTAAAAACGGCGTTCTGGGACGCGATTCCGGATTGTGACTTTAAGAAGCCGCCTCCGCAGGTCACGTTCGCACCATGACAAAAGGGGAAACAGTATTAGGCAGCGCACAATAAGCGCCGCCTATTTTTTTGTCTTAAAAAAATCCCGTGAATGATCCGGGATGACAACTGACAACTGTTTTACTGACTACTGACTACTTAGTTCTCACTCTATGCAGCAGTCTACTGCTTTCTTAATTAGACCGGAGAGTTTGCCCATAAATCCTTTTTTCTCGGTGTCTTTGTTACTGAGAGCTTGTTGGTCAATATTTTTAATATTTTTGGTGTCCACCAATTTCATATTCACGCCCCAAAAAAGAGAATAAAGATCATAAGATTTTTCGAATAGATCTTTTGCTTCTGCTTTTTTGCCCTGTCCAAGCATTTTGGTGCCGACTTCCATTAAGCGCATTGAAGCAGCCAAAAGGTGTTTGGAAATGCACCAAACCTCACCCTCAGGCTCTTTAACCATTTTTTTAAGTAGCTCTTTGCGCATTTCTCTCACTTCTTTGAGCAGGTCCAAATATTTATCGTTGCCGGTTTTTTGCTGAGTAAATACAAAATGCTCTTCAATGCTGACAAGATTCATTATAGCAATTGAGAGGTCTTGGTCTGCTGACAAATCAAGAGGATTCAACTTCTTCGCATCGTCAACTTTTGAAACTAATTCTTTGTAGTCTTTCATATCAAGTAATTATAAATTATAAATTGCATGTTATAAATCAATTTCAAATTTTTAATTCTTATTCTTGTTATCACAGGATGAAGTGATTTTTCCGAAGATAAGAACAAATTCGTGTGCCTCTTGCCAAAATACTCTTAATGTTTCCTTACGATCGGGTAGAGCTGACGACAGCATTCTTAGCCAGTGCTTAGTCTCATTGGCTTCTTTTTTGGAGATAAATATTTTATTTCTGAAGTCTTTTTTAGAACTGGCATTTACAGCTTCCATATAATTTGCGCCGATACTTGTCGCGGATCGTATTAGTTGCTTTAAAAGCGGTTCAATAATAGATTGAGTTTTTATTTGTGTACAAAACTTTACAATTTCCTCGCCAAATTTGGCTGACCGTTCTTCTAAATCAAATTTATTTGAAGAATCATTCATTGAGTTATTGTTTTATAATTTATACTTTGAAATTTATAATTAATCGCTATTTCGTTATAAAATAAAACAGGATCGATAAGAGAATCAATGATGATATCGGGATGACAATTTTTTCAAATGGAAAGTGTGCGTGCCCATTATTTTTCTTTTTCATTACTTCGTAAAGTAGTACCGCTATGGCAAAAACAACTGAACCGAAGGCAATGCCAAGGATTAATTTATCTATTCCCCAAATTTTATTAAGAGGATGTCCGATTATCTCTTTCCAGTAGAGAGGGGTAATAACGGAAGCATAATAAACCAGTGCAGTAATAATAATCATTCCTTTAAAATTGATTTTTTTTGTTTTGAGCCAGTTGACAGTCCATCCTGTCAGTGAGACAAGAAGTCCACCAATCCAGACGCCGGAAATGGTATCATCCACACCAAACCAACGCGAGAGACCCAATCCAGCTACAACACCAATGGTGCAGACCTGACACATTAGCTTGCCTTTGCTTTAAGAAAATCAATAATCGGTTGATCACCGACCAAGCATGTTTCCGAGGAATACATGAACGGTACGCCACCTTTATCATCGTCGGATAAATTCTTACATAGTTCAAGTTTTTGTTTCATTAGCTCTAAATTTGATTTATCGTTGTAGACCTCCAAGTGTTGCAGTTTGATGACTTTGTCAATATTATTTGCGACAATGTATTCATTTACCTTTTTGCAATGAGGACAGGTGTCTCCATAAAAAATCATAATGTCTGCATTTGGGGTTGACACTATATCTCTCTCATCTGAAGTTGCCCCTTTGACTTCTCCATTTGTATTCTCTTGTGTAGAATTTGAATTACTTGTGTCACCTGTTTTTTTTGTAGCAAAATAAACTCCGGTGGCCACAGCGATTATTACGATTGCAACCACAATAATGATTGTAGCAGTTGAGCTTCCCTTTTTCATAATTTCCCTTTTTTAATCTTATCAGAATGATTATTGCTGATTTGATTGTAAATTGCAATAAGCTTATTTCTGTGATACATTTAGTACTAAATGGGACATGATTTTTACTGTGGAGAGGTCGCATAGTTGGCCTAGTGCGCTGGTTTGCTAAACCGGTATATGGTTTAATTACCGTATCGAGGGTTCGAATCCCTCCCTCTCCGCCAATTAGAAATGCCGAAGATTGGCCGAAAAGTTAAGCATAAGAATATGAAACAAATAAATATCTTAAAATGGTCTGCGAGGATTATTGCTTTGGCAATATTATTATTTAGTTTGCCGTTTTACTTTGGTTATGGAAACCCGTTACCGTTTGCTAGGTCTGATTATTCATTATGGGAAAATGTTGCGTTGACTATGATGCCGTTGGTTTTTATCGGTCTGGTCTTAGGTTGGAAATATCTCAAAGCCGGAGGGTGGCTAATAATCATTTCAATCACAATCGGTTTTGTTGTCGGACTTTTGACAAAGGCGAATCTCAGCATCAACTTGGCCGTTCCTCTTATTCCTGGAATATTATATCTAATGGCTGGATACAAAAAATCTGAATCTTAAAAATTTACAGTCAGCATAAAAAAAATCCAAACAAGATCTTAAATTAAAAGCTATGAATAAAAGAAAAGTATTAATAAAAATTATAGGGGTATTTTGTCTTGTAGTGGGATTGTTTTCTCTCTTTTTAATCCCGGCTGAGTTCACAAGCTTTTACGCTTTTTCTGAAGGAAGTAATTTTTACTACAAGGGTTTTGGTTTTGGGAGTTTAATGTTCGCTTTCATTATATTAAATGTGCTGGCGTATTTTACTCTTGCTGTCTCCAGTATTCCCTTAGGAATCGGCAACTTTACATTAAAAAAATGGGGGCTTAATTTATCCCTTGCCTTTTCAAAAACAACCTTAATTATAGGCATAGCCACATTGATTAGTTTTTTGTCCTCTTTTGATTTAATTAAAGTTCTTGAACCATACCAAACTTTAATAATTTTAACGTTTTTTCTAGTATTTCTAATTATTGTCCCTTATGCGCTGATAAGATTTTATAAAAATCCTAAAACTACACAGCTTTTTCAGGATTCTATTCCGGATAATGATTTCGAAAAGCAACCACCAATTAATTTGACAATTATATTATTAAATTTGTTTTGGATTCTAATTTTTTACTTGTTTATATTCCTTAAAGGAGTTTTCCCTTTATTTGGGGACTTTGTTTTCAAGAGAGAAGGGACTTATTTGCTAAGCACGGCCATTTTTGGATTATTCGTGTTAACATACCTGTTTTACAAAAATAAATATTACGTAAAATTCTTAATGATTATTTATTACATCATTTTATTATTCGCTTTTATGCTAACATTTCTAAAATTTTCAACTAACGATTTAGTCAGCTTGCTTAATTTACCGGTCTATGAAATAGAAAAAGTCGTTCCCGCTTTTTGGATTCCTGCGGGGATCAATTTAGGATATTTCTTTGGAACTATGCTTGTTATTCAAATATATTTAATATTTAGGATAAAAAAAATAGAATTGGAAAACGTAGAAAAGATTTTAAAAACCTAAAATCGTTTTTTTCACTTCCACTTCAAGGCAAATGAGCTGAGTGCAGTCGAAGGACAGTTCAAAATTCTGCGCTGAGTGTTACGTTAAGTTTTCACATTTATTCAATAGTTGTGAGTGGCCAAGGGGTTGAACAAAAAACTAATTGCTATAAGCTAACAACTAATTGTGGGGGTAATTATGGCAGAAGAAAAAAAGGACACAAACACGACAAGGCCAAAAATCAATATTGCCGAAGATAAACCTGTCTTTTCCTGGCAGTCTCCTGAATTTGTCAAATACAAGAAAGACAACAAATGGCTTGTTTATTTCATTATGATAGCAATTATCCTGAGCGTCATACTCGGTTTCATGCATATATGGAGCGGAGTGGTATTGGTTGTTGTGGCCGCGATAGTTTTTATCAGTTTGTCAGAGGTACATCCAAAAACGATTAGTTCGGCCCTTTATGCAGGAGGCTTAGTCGTTGACGGCAAGGTTTATAATTATGACCAAATTAAGTCTTTTTGGATTAGTCATAGCGATCTTCCTAAGGCACGATTTCAACAGAATGGCCGCTTTGCCGGATTGATTACCATGCCTCTTGGAGAAGAAGATATCGAGCAAATTAGGCTTTTTCTTTCAAAATATTTACCAGAAGAAGAGGACAGAGGAGAAGACATTTCTGATACAATAAATAGGTTATTGAGATTCTAAGTATAGTTGTTAGTAGGATAGTTGGTAGTTTTTAGGAAATTGATATTATTTACCAGGATAGTTCAGGCCAGGAATGACAGTTTGATTTGAGCAATTATGTTCTGCCTAATAAACTAAATTCTAAAAACTACCAACTATCTGTGCCCGCGTAGCTCAGTGGATAGAGCGCACGGTTGCGGTCCGTGAGGTCGAAGGTCCGATTCCTTTCGCGGGTACCAGTCCACTATAGGTGGACAAATTTATAATTTATAAATTATAAATTATAATTAAACGAAGTTTCAACTATGGAATATTCCCTTAAAACTCTAAAAAATGGCTTGCGCCTGCTGCTTATTCCTCGTCTTTCTACGGAAGTGGTGACTATTATGGTTATGTTTCGGGTTGGTAGCCGACAGGAAGATGTTGAAACGGCCGGCATCTCTCACGTCCTGGAGCATATGCATTACAAGGGAACAAGTAAGCGTCCAACCGGTTTTGACATCGCAGAATTTATAGAATCAATCGGGGGAGAGCACAATGCTTTTACGGGGAAAGAGTACACCGGTTATTACACTAAAATAATGCCTAAACATTTGGAAAAAGGGTTTGATTTTCTCTCTGACAATTTGCTTAATTCAAAAATCGACCCTGTTGAGCTGGAAAAAGAAAAGAAAGTCATCATCCAAGAGATAAATATGTACGAAGATCTTCCTATGGAAATGGTAGGAAGTAATTTTGAAAAAGTTGTCTTTGGTGATAATGCACTTGGACGCGATATCATTGGTTTTAAAGAAAGTGTTGCTGCCACAACTCGAGAAAAGCTGATCGAGCACAAAGAGAAATACTACCAGGCAAAAAATGGTGTAATAGCTCTGGCCGGCAATTTTGGCGGTTATAGCGAAGAGGCGATTGCAGATTTGGCGCTCAGATACTTTACTTTTAGCGACAAGCAGGTTGAAAAAACGGAGCCGATTGGACTAAATAAGCTAGCAGGACATTTATTTGAGACCAAAAAAACAGAGCAGACTCATCTCGCAGTTGGTTTTCAGACGGTTTCGCTCAATCATCCTGATTTCTTTCCGCTTGAAGTTCTGGCAATTATTTTGGGCGGATCAATGAGCTCGCGAATATTTCAAGAAGTAAGGGCCAAACGAGGGTTGGCTTATTCAGTTAGGACCTGCACGGCGTCATATTCAGAAAGCGGGGCAATTGTGACTCAAGCTGGGGTTGAGCATGATAAACTGTATGAGGCGGTTAAGGCTATAATTGGCGAATATGACAAAATTAAGGAAGGCAATGTGCCCGAAGTTGAACTCAATAAAGCAAAAGAGATTATTCTGGGGAGAATGCTGAACAAGCTTGAAGACTCTGAAGAAGTTGCTTATCATTTCGCCTCAGACGCACTGCTTGCAACCGAGATTTTGACTTTTGAGGAGCTTTCTGCGATTTACCAAAAAATCACGGCCAATGATATCGTGGACGTGGCGAGGAAATATCTCGTAGACGACAAGATTTGTATTTCTGTAATCGGCCCAAAAATAGATGAGAATAAGTTATTTAAATTATTAAATAGGGAGTAATGATGTCTAGTGAAAAAACAAACGGAATAAAGAGAGAGAGAACATTAATTTTTGTTAAGCCAGAATCAATACAGCGTCATTTGATAGGCGAGTTTATTACAAAATTTGAAAAAAGAGGCTTAAAACTTATTGCAGCTAAGTTGATAGCTCCGACTGAAGAGCAGATCGGAACTCATTATCCAGATGACGAGTCATGGTATATTCCGACCGGAACAAAGACTCTTGAGGGTTATAAGGCTAGAGGGATTGATATAGGCAAGAGTGCAATGGAACTCGCAAAAGAAGTTAGACAGAGATTGATTGACCATTTTGCCGGAAGACCATTATTTTTAATGATTTGGGAAGGACCTCATGCAGTCGCCTTGGGTAGAAAAACAGCCGGCTCTACCAATCCGTTAGCTGCCGACATTGGTTCTATTAGAGGCGACTACAGCTTTGAGAGCTACGAATTTGCCGATGAAGCGGAAAGAGCGGTTCATACGTTGGTCCATGCTTCGGGCACTGTCGAGGAAGCTGAAAAAGAGATCAAATTGTGGTTTAAACCGGAAGAGATTCTTGATTATGAATTGGCGATGGAAGCAGTCTTCTATTCAAAGGACTGGGGACGAGTCAAAAAGTAATTTCAACCAGGAATGGATGACGAATAATACAGACGGCGAACTCTATTGAAAAGCATGATTTAGAAACACACAATGCTGTCATTGCGAGGAGTGCAATTTGCGACGCGGCAATCTATCATCAAAGATTGCTTCGCAGGAACACTCGCAATGACAACCGGGAATGTTTAAACGCATAAGCCCTATAATTATTATGAATTATCTTTTGCCTTTTTTATCTGCGCTGTTGCTCTCCACTGTTTTAACGGGATTTTTGCGTAGTATCGGCAAAAAATACGGTATAGTTTCCGTACCTAGAGAGCGGGATATTCACAAAAAGCCTATTCCTCGCATTGGCGGAGCGGCAATCTTTTTGTCTTTTATGGTTATTTCTTTTCTTGTACTGAAATACCTGTTACCAGACTATCGGTTTGCCGGAGATGGTAATTGGCTAGGTGTCGACAGACATTTGATGGCTATTTGGTTTGGTGGCGTCATTATTGCGGCCTCAATGTTTATCGATGATCTTTATGGTCTGCGTGCTTGGCAGAAATTGATATTCCAAATTATTGCCACTCTCGTTGTAATCGGAGCTGGAATTGGCATAAATGAACTCTCAAACCCATTTGGATCACCGATTAATTTAAATTCTGTTTATATTCCTATTTTCACCTGGCACGGTATCGTGTATCACTTTTCGCTTTGGAGCGATATGCTTACATTTCTTTGGATAATAGGGATGATGAACATAGTCAACTTTGTCGATGGGGTAGATGGGCTGGCAGGCGGGGTTTCGGCGATTGCTGCTATGACAATCTTTTTACTCTCGATTAGCGTTGCTGTTAGCCAACCGCAAACTGCCATGATCGCAATTATTTTGTCCGGCTCAATTCTGGGTTTTTTGGTTTGGAATTTCCCGCCAGCCAAAATATTTATGGGGGACACCGGGAGTATGTTTTTGGGCTTTATGTTAGGAACGTTGACTCTTATCTCTGGTGGTAAATTAGCCACCGTTTTTCTGGTTCTTGGGTTTCCGATAGTTGATGGACTCCTAGTTGTTGCTGGGCGACTACGACGAGGAAAAAATCCCTTTACCACTCCAGACAAGACTCACTTGCACCACCGTTTTTTGAAAGCAGGATATACGGCGCGTCAAGCAATATTGTCCCTGTATACTATATCAATTCTCTTCGCCTGGGTTGCACTTCGTTCGAGCACGGAGCGGAAAATTGTTGCGGCAATAGTGCTGATACTGTTAGTTTTTCTTTTAACCAGATGGCTGAATTACAAGATCAAGAATTTAAAATTTAAAATTTAAATTGAATCTATAAAGTCGAAATATTTTTTAAATTGAAAATTTTAAAATATTAAGCTGTTTTGTTAAACTATAATTATATGAATCACGAATTTACTTTTAACGGTCAGAGAAAAGATGAAGAGGTAGTGGAGATTGTGAAAAATCACCCCTTTGTTTTGCTGTGGCCTGGGCTTCAAGCTATTTTGGCAATTACAATTGGAGCTGATATTATGATCTTTTTTCCTTCAAGCCAAATTTCAGGCGTACTTCTTCTTATATTTATCGTCATTGGTATTGGAATTTTTGGTCGAGCTTTTTACAATTACTCTCAAAGCGTGCTTATTGTGACGAATCAAAGATTGCTCAATGTACATCAGGATGGATTTTTGAAGCGCAAAATTACTGAAACTGAACTCGACAAAGTTCAGGATGTGTCTTCTGAAACAAAAGGATTACTCAAAGTAATGCTGAAGTTCGGCGATCTCATAATTCGTACAGCCGGGGCGACAGCCGGAACGGAAATTATAGTCAGCAATATCGCCAATCCGTACGAGGTTCAGCAGAGAATAGCAAGCAAGCATAAACCAATTAATAGTTGAATTGTCTCCCGAAGGGAGATCCCCCTTTGGGGGATTATATTGTTGAACTGTTATTGTTTAACAACAATCGGAGTGCGGAAACTGTTCAGTGACTGCAATTACTGCGTAACCACTCCGTCCTTACCGACTAAATCTTTCAATTTGCGTATTACTACTGTGCAAGGGTCAGTAGTATTTTTTATTTTAATTTCTTTGTGGTTGCCGGAGCCGTTGTCGGGGACTTTTAACACTACCTTGCAATCCCCAGGATGGCTTTCTAAGACCTTTTTTATGTCCATGAGAATATTCTTAGCTGAATCTTTTGGAATTTTGATTGTGACCAATTCAGGCGGTTTCGGGGCAACAGCTGTGGAGGCCGAGGCATTAGAATTGCTGCTAGATGAGCCGTTACCGTTTGATGAGTAGCTTTTCTCTCCTCCATTTTTATTCTTCCAATTGTCAAAACCGCGGCGCTTTTGGACTTTGGCTTCAAATGCGGGAACAACTGATTTTTCATGCAGTTCCCACGCTTCTTCGGCTAATATTTTAGGGACGCCGTCTTTAAAGCTGACAAATCCGTCAATAGCCAGAATTTTATCATTGACCCATAAATCGGGGTTTGCCTCGAGCATTTTGGGAAAAACGAGAACTTCAACATTGGCCTGCAAGTCTTCAACTTTTGCAAAAATCATATTTTGGTTGGCGCGAGTTAATATCTTCTGCAGATTTGTGACAATTCCCGATATTCTAACGTATTGACCCTCTATATCAGATTTAATTTCTGACATTTTTTTGGTCCGGTAGGGCTCAAAAATGTGACTGATGCCAGAGAGTGGATGTTCAGAGACATACATTCCAAGAAGCTCGCGTTCCCAAGAGAGACGCTGCTTCTTATCTGCCGGTTTGGTCCGTTCCATTTCAATGTCGGCCGTTTCAATTTCATCGCCTGACCCGAATAGTGAATTTTGACCGGCGTTTTTATTCTTTAGAAAATTTCCGGCGTAGGCGAGAATGCGCTCCATATTGTAAATAAGTTCAGCTCGTTCTCCCAAATCATCGAGGCCTCCGGACATAGCCAACGCTTCCATCGATTTTTTATTTATAACCTTGCCGTCAAGCCGGGTGATAAAATCCTTCAAATCCTTGAAAATTCCGCCTTTTTTCCTCTCCGCCACAATCGCTTCTGCCACGGCCAAGCCGACGTTTTTAATTGCGGAGAGGCCAAACCGAACATTTCCGGTTTCTTTGACTACGCCGAAGTCTTCGAACGATTCATTAATCGAGGGTGGTAAAACCTTGGCATTCATTCTCTCGGCTTCGGCAATATCAATCGCCAACTTATCCATATCGTCTTTGTTGGAAGTAAGGAGAGCGGCCATAAATTCTGAGGGAAAATGAGCTTTAAGATAAGCCGTTTGATAGGAGATCAGGGCATAACAGGCAGCATGAGATTTGTTGAAGGCATATTGAGCAAAGTCCTGCATCGCCTGAAAAACGTCCTCAGCGATTTTTTTATCGACGCCATTTTTTACGCAGCCGTTAATAAACTCCGGTCCCATCTTGTCCATGAGGGCTTTTATTTTTTTACCCATTGCTTTTCGAAGCGTGTCGGCTTGACCACCGGTAAAACCGGCCATGTCTTTGCTCATCTGCATAACCTGCTCTTGGTAAACAATAATCCCATAAGTGTTTTTTAAGGCTTCTTTTGCCAAAGGGTGAGAGTAGGTAACCGGTTTTCTGCCGTGCTTTCGGTCTATAAACTCCTGGATCCACTGCATTGGTCCCGGCCGGTAAAGGGCAACCATAGCGACAATATCTTCAAAAACAGTCGGTTTGAGCTCCTTTAAATACCTTTTCATGCCATCTGACTCAAGCTGAAAGACTCCTGTTGTGTCGGCACGGGCCAAGAGGCGATAAGTGTCTTTGTCATTTAAAGGAATATTATCAATGTCTAGATCCACTCCCTTTGTTTTGCTGATGATTCTGAGAGCATTTTGAATAATGGTAAGGTTCGAGAGGCCCAGGAAGTCAAACTTAAGAAGACCCAAGTGCTCAATTGGGTTCATTGAATATTGAGTAACAGTCGAAATATCACCTTTGGTCGCTTCTTGTAGCGGGCAGTATTCCGTCAATGGATCCTTGGATATTACAACCCCTGCGGCGTGCATTGAAGCGTGACGAACGACTCCTTCCAATTTTTTGGCAATATCAATACATTGCTTAACCTGCTGGTTTCCGCCGTACAATCCTTTCAATTCGGGGATCGTGTCGAGCGACTCCTGCAGCTGCATTCCCTGCGGGATCAGCTTGGCGATCAGATCGACTTCGGAATAGCTCATGCCCAAGACTCGTCCAACATCGCGTACAGCCATTCTGGCTGCCATTGTTCCGAAGGTGATAATTTGTGCCACATGATCGCGGCCGTATCTTTTAGCCACATATTCAATCGTTTCGTGGCGCCTTGAGTCCGCAAAGTCGGTATCAAAGTCGGGCATGGAGATACGGTCAGGGTTTAGAAATCTTTCAAAGAGAAGAGAATAGTCGAGCGGGTTTAAAGTCGTAATATTGAGTGAATAAGCAATAATTGAACCTGCGCCGGAGCCACGCCCCGGACCAACCGAAATCTTATGGTCTTTTGACCAGTTGATAAAGTCGGCTACTATCAAAAAGTAGCCCTGATAGCCCATCTTTTCAATGACGCTCATCTCGTAGAGGGCGCGCTCCATTACGTCTTTATCAATTTTTAGGTCTTCTGCTGTTGGTTCCCTGTCTTTTGGCAAATCAAGAAGCTTGATCGGCTCTTTGCCGTATCGCCAATTAAGCCCCATATAAGAGAGCTCTTTGAAGTAAGAATCAAGAGTATGGTCTTTTGGTACGGGAAAATCCGGAATAATAATGCCGCCAAGATTTAATTTGAGATTGCATCGCTCGGCTACTTCCAAGGTATTTGAGAGGACCTCCGGATGATCGGGAAAATTCTCTGCCATTTCTTCGGTCGAAAGGAGTGAGTAATCGTCGCCAACCATTGTCAGCCTATTGGCGTCGGTCATGTTCTTTGAAGTCTGAAGACAGATTAAAGCATCTTGAGCCACGTCATCATCTGAATTGACATAGTGAATATCATTTGTGGCTACCACTTTAAGGTCAAATTCTTTGGCCAATTTAAAAATTATTTCATTGGCCGGTTTTTGGTCGGGGACGTTCTTGTGACTCTGAACTTCGAGGTAAAAATTTTCTTTGCCAAAAATGTCAATGTATTCCTTTGTTGTGGCTCGTCCCTTCTCAATATCCTCCAATCCTTTGCGCGGAACCTCCCCCTGAACGCAGGCAGAAAGGGCAATTAATCCTTTTGAATGTTTACGCAAAAGATCCTTGTCAACGCGGGGTTTGTAGTAGAAGCCTTCGAGGTGGGCGACAGTAGTCAATTTAATTAAATTTTTATAACCGGTTTCGTCCTTGGATAACAAAATTAGGTGGAACGGATGAGCATCGGTTCGCGGTACTTTGTCTTTGAGTGTTCTCGGCGCAACATAAACCTCACAACCAATTATTGGCTTTATTTCGGCTTTTTCACACTCTTCATAAAACTCGATTGCGCCGTGCATTACGCCGTGGTCAGTAAGAGCTAAGGCAACTTGCCCGTTCTTTTTTGCTTTGGCAATTAAATCCGGAACTTTCCCCATGCCGTCAAGCATTGAGTAGTGGGAGTGAGTATGCAAATGTACAAATTTTAATTCGGTTGAACTCATTAAAATAAATTATTCTAATTATTCTAAGTGCACTAATTGTTCTAAGAAATACCCAAGTCCCAACATCTATAAGCACCAAATTCAAAATCTCAAATACTAAATAAATTCTAAATCATAAATATATAAATCCAAAACATTTGTAATTTGATAATTTTGAACATTGTTATTTATTTGTCTTTTGTAATTTTGGATTTGTTATTTCAACGTTGGGATTTTTTAGGTTAATTAGAGTAATTAGGTCAATTAGGTTAATTAAAGCTGGCTTCGCTCAGCTTTTTCTGTTATAATATTCAAATATGATCGAAACAGCTAAAAAATACGCTTTTGCGTTGGGTAGAGAGCAAGAAATTTGCCTAGAGGAACTCAAATCAGTACTGCACCATTTTGGTTTTTATTTTGATATTTATAGAATATCGGGAAACTTTGTCTTTGCCAAGATAGAAAATTTTTCAAGAGAAGATGCTTCAGAAATTATTAATGTTCTAGGCGGAACAATTAAAATTTATGAGCTCGTTGATTCCATCGCTAATCATATTGCGAAACAGCTGGCTGATTTAATTCTGGAACAGAAAATAAATACCGAGGGTAAAATAAACTTTGGCGTGTCATGCTTGAATAAACATTTTTCGAGGCAGCAGATCAATGCCTTGGCCTTGACTGCAAAAAAGAAGCTGAAAGGTAAAATTAGTCTTCGTTTTGTTGAAGCCAAAGAGGGGCTCGAACTTTCTTCAATTCAAACCTTGAAAAACAATTTAGCCGGAAAAGGAATTGAATTTGGTGTATTTGATGAAGAGATCGGCATACTTGTTGCTTTAAATAATCCTGAGTCTTGGAACAAGCGCGATTACGATAAGCCGGCTTTTGATAAATATTCCGGGATGGTGCCGCCAAAGCTTGCCCGCGCTATGGTGAACATAGCGCTAGGACAAGTAAATTTAAAATTTAAAATTTCTAATTTAAAATCAATTTCAAATGACAAAATTATAAATGATAACTTAATTGAAAATTGCCCGGAGGGTCACCCGAAGGGTGAAAAATTGAAAATTGAAAATTGCGACGACATAGTCGTCGTGGATCCTTTCTGTGGTTCTGGTAATATTCTAATGGAGGCCTTGGAGCTAGGATGTGATATCATTGGATCCGATATGTCAGAGAGGGCTGTGCGTGACTCAAACGCAAATGTTGAATGGCTTGTCGGAGAAGTTAAAAAATCAAAAATAAAAAATAAAAATGACAATTTAAAATCTAAAATTTTTCAGGCTGACGCTACGAGTGAGGAATATATTAAAGAACTTTTATCTTTAGACTGTCAACTTTTAACTTGTGACAAAAACATAGTTTTTGTCACGGAGCCTTATTTGGGAGAGCCAAAGAAGTTTAAGACTAGTTTCAATGCTACGGTCGGTGAATATAAAAAAATCTACGAATTGTATCTTGCGTTCTTAAAAAACATTCAAATTTTGTCATCCTCGGGCTTGACCCGGGAATCTAGCCTGGATTCCCGCCTTCGCTCTTCGAACCATGAGCGAATGGGCTCAGAGTCGAATGGCGGGTATGACAGAAGCATAGTTCTTTGTCTTATTTTTCCCCTCGTAGAAACCGTCGATCACGGCCAATTTTCTCTTTACAAAGAATGTGTTGACGAAATAAAGAAATTAGGCTATACTCAAGTACGTCCCTCAATGGTTTATGGTAGAGAATATCAAGTGGTTAAGAGAGAAATCGTACTGCTCAAGCTCGAGCAAATTTAAAATTTCTAATTTAAAATTTAAAATCAATTATTAATTAATAATTTTTAAAATTTATTGAAAATTGTAAATTGAAAATTGAAAATTACGAACGAAAGTGAGTTGTTATGGCTCATAAAAAAGCAGCCGGTAGTACAAGACTAGGTAGAGATTCAGCAGCGCAGCGTCTAGGCGTTAAGGTTTTTGGTGACCAATTTGTAACGGCCGGCGGTATTATTATTCGTCAGCGCGGCACAAAATTTCATCCTGGTGAAAACGTCGCTCAGGGTTGTGATGACACTCTATATGCTTTGAAAGCTGGTAATGTAAAATTTCAAGAGAAAAAAGTTGTTGCTTTCAATGGCAATAAAGAGAAAAGAAGATTTGTGCATGTCTTACCGATAGAACAGGCACAAAAATAATTTAAAATTTAGAATTTAAAATTTAAAATCAATTTAAAAACTTAAATGTTTTAAACATTGAAAATTAGGACATTGAAAATTCATTTTAAATTGAAAACTTTAAATTGAAAATTGTGATACTTGGAGATATTATGGCTGAAAAAGTTTTAGAAAAATATATGAAGAAAAATATTCCCGATGTAAGATCTGGGGACACTGTTGCTGTTCACCTTATTGTTAAAGAGGGTGGCAAGGAACGTGTTCAGATTTTTGAAGGACTTGTTATTGCTGTCAAGCACGGTAAGGGCTTGGACGGAACTTTTATTGTAAGAAAAGAATCTTTTGGTATTGGTGTTGAAAGAGTTTTTCCTTTGCACTCTCCAAGAATTGTTAAAATAGAGCGTATCAAGCAGTCCAAAATTCGTAGAAGCAAACTTTACTATATGCGTGAACTCTCCGGTAAGAAAGCAAGACTCAAGGAAGTTAACCGCAATCCTATGATTTGGGAAGAGAGCGCCGCCGAAGAAGAGCTAAAGAAAATTGCTGAAGAAAAAGCAGCAGAAGCTGCCGCAATTGAAGCAAAGAAAAAAGCCGCTGAAGAGGAAGAGGAACGAAAAGTTAAAGCTTTGGCAGGGGACCGAATCAAAGAGTAACCAAAACAATAGGATAACAGATCTAATCGGACCTGCCTGCCGGCAGGCAGGTTAACGGATTGATTTAAACGCATTATATTGTCATCCCAGACTGTATGCTTGAGATCTGGGATCCAAGATAGTAAAAAGCGTTATATTGAAAAAGCATTCCAGAAATGGAGTGTTTTTTTAGAGTAAAAAATGGGTGGCTCGATGGCCACCCACATGATTGTTCTCAACCGTGTACAGCGGTTAGACGGTTAGTTGTTTTTGAGACGGGTTCTTCTTTGCTGGTTTTTTGGGCAATATCTTCCCCGATGGGCTTCTGGTCCAGCCCTGAATAGAGTCATGAAATTGCTGGAAACATGCTCCGCAAACTATACTTCCATCGTCTAGCTCTATTCCTCCTTGATCTCGAGGAATCACTTTTCCGCATTCCGATGTCGAGCATATCATTCCCTTTTTATATATCGCTCTCATGTGCAGTAGACCTCCATAAAAAAATGACTTATCAATTAAAACACAAAATCAGATAAACTGCAATGCGGAGTTAAGATTTCTTGCTTTATTTAATACCATTGGTTTATTATATATACAGAATGTAATTTGATTTATTAATTATAAATGTGAATTTAGGAAGGAGAACTCAATGAACGATGACCAACAAACAACTCCTGCAGTTGATCCGACAGTTGCACCTGCGGATACTCAAGCAGGATCAGCTCCGGCTCAACCTCCCGTAGATGCTGCTCCGTTTGCAGATCCAGCAGCAACCCCAAATCAAACCATTGCTGCCGATGCATTGGATAATGCTCCTCTGACTCCAGCAGCTCCAGCTGACGCTGCTGTTGGAGCAGCGGCTCCGTTACCAACAACTCCGGATCCAACCGTGCCTGCTGTGGCTACTCCTGCTCCGTCTGCAGATCCTATGGCTCCAGCTCCAGTCGATCCAAATGCAACAGGAAACGATCAACTGTAAAAATCGAAACTAAAAAAACGCTTCGGAATTTCGAGGCGTTTTTTTGTTATAATTAAATTATGTTTGATAAGACTAAAAATAAAAGGACTGGAAATTTGGGGGAGGACGCAGCAGCGGAATATCTCTTAAATAAAGGTTATAGGATTATCGACCGGAATTTACGGCTTTTTTGCGGTGAAATAGATATATTGGCAGAGGAGAAAAAAACTATTGTGCTTGTTGAAGTAAAGACGGTCAGAGGGAGCGGTTTTGGCTTGGCGCAAGACCTGGTGCGATATAAAAAACAGCAAAAATTAAAATTATTAGCACGAGCGTTATCACAGGAATATTCTAATAGCACAATCCGCATTGACGTCATTGGAGTAGATTATTCTTCGACCGAGCCCAAAATTGAGCATATTGTAAATGCGGTTAACTAGTTGTTAGCCTCCCGAATGGAGATCCCCCTTTGGGGGATTTTTAGAATTTAGTTTTTTGGGCTAGCTGTAGAAATGTGAAATTGCCCGGTGCTTTTATTTGTGTTACTGTAAAAGTGGAAATTTAAACACGGATTATTTACACCTGCCTGCCGGCAGGCAGGCGGATGGACACGGATAACGAATTTACCAATAGGACAAAAATGAACATCAGAACACGATTTGCACCAAGCCCTACGGGAGAATTACATATCGGCAGTATTAGAACTGCTCTCTTTGCGTATCTGTTTGCCAAGCATAATAAAGGAGAATTTCTGCTGAGGATTGAGGACACAGACCGAGAGCGATATGTTAAAGGATCTGTTGAGAGAATTGTGGAATCTTTGGAATGGCTTGGAATAAAACGGGATAACAAAAAGCTGATTGTTCAGTCAGAGCGGCTGGAAGAATATAAAAAAGCAGCGTTCGATTTGGTAAAGTCGGGCGATGCCTATATCTGTACTTGTTCAAAAGAGAAGCTGGCAGCTGATAGAGAGAGACAGGAAAAATCAGGAAAGCCACCAAGATACGAAGGGCACTGCCGTACTGCCGGGCTTAATTTTTCTGGCCTCAAAGACGGATATGTGATTCGGATGAAAATGCCGCGTAGAGGTAAGATAAAATTTAATGATTTGATTCGTGGGGAAGTAGAATTTGATTCCGCCCTTCTTGATGACCAGATTATTCTAAAATCTGACGGATATCCAACCTATCACTTGGCTTCGGTGGTTGATGATCACAATATGGGTATTACTCATGTTATTAGAGCAGAAGAGTGGCTTTCATCAACGCCGAAACATCTTGTCCTCTACCAAATGTTCGGTTGGAAAGCACCGGAATTTGCTCATTTGTCTATGATTTTGGGGTCGGACAAGAAAAAGCTTTCCAAACGTCATGGCGCAACCAGTGTTTTGGATTACAGGAAAGCAGGTTATTTGCCGGAAGCGATAGTCAATTTTTTGGCTTTTTTGGGCTGGAATCCCAAGGATGAGCGTGAAATATTTTCAATGCTTGAACTTGAGAATGAGTTTAAAATTGAGAATATTAATAAAGCTGCGGCTGTGTTTGATGTAGACAAACTCAATTCAATAAACGAGCACTACCTTCGCGATAGTATACAGAATACAGATAACAGAATACAGAAATTGCTGCAGGAGTTTGAAGTTGAGAAATTAACACAAGGAGAAGCAGATTTGCTAGGGCGGGGCGGATATTCGACACTGAAAGAAATGACGGAGGAAATCTTATTATTGCGAAAGGAGCCGGAGTACGAAGCTTCAATATTAATTTTCAAGAAATCTACAAAAGAAGCAACCCTGAAGGGGCTGCAGTTCACAGTAGACAGTATACAGAATACAGCAGAACAGGATTGGAACAGCCAAGAGATGCAGATGCGGCTAGGTCTCATTGTCGACAGAAATAACCTCACAAATGGCGATCTTTTTTGGCCGGTGCGAGTGGCGCTATCGGGCGAGGAAAAATCACCAAGCCCGGTGGAACTTCTGGTGGCGCTAGGCAAAGAAGAAAGTGTTAAACGAATTGAGAAGGCAATCAAGAAACTGGAATCATGAAGCATGAATCAAGAATCATGGTTTATTCATAATTCATAATTCTTAATTCATAATTCTTTTATGAGCGATCAGCGAATAAAATTGGTTCAAATCATAGCTGATTCAAGCCTAGGAGGAGGTCCGAGGCACGTTTTGGATTTGGTAAAAAGTATTGATAAAGAAGCATTTGATGTCTACATTATTTGTCCCGGCGGCTTTCTCTCGGCCGAGGCAAAACAGCTTCATGACGTAACCGTTTTCAATGTTCAGATGAGAAGCAAATTCGATTTTATTGCTCTCTGGAATATTAAAAAGACTATAAACAAAATAAGGGCAGGCAAAGACCCCTTCGGTCCTATAATAGTCCACACGCACGGTTCAAGAGCCGGACTTTTGGGACGCTTAGCCGCTCCAGTTCACTCCAAGAAAGTTTATACCGAGCACAGATTTGATGACGATTTCCATCTAAAAAATTTGTTTAATGAATGGATACAAAAAAGATTTCTCAGGATTCAGAATTTTAATTCTGACCTTATTATTGCGGTTTCCAGCTCGGTAAAGCGATACCTGATTCAATCTAAAATGGCTCCCAAGGAGAAAATTGTTGTTATACCAAATGGAATTGATTTACAGAATTCAGATAACAGTGAGACACCTGCCTGCCGGCAGGCAGGGATAACAGTAAAGGATCACAAGGCTCCAATTATTGGAACGGTAGGCAACTTAAATTATCAGAAAGGGCAAACATATTTAATTGAGGCAATGCAATTGATTTTAAAAGAATATCCAATGGCCACACTGGAGGTAATCGGGGAAGGAGCCGAAAGAAGCATTCTTGAAGCGGAAATAAAAAGACTGAATCTAGAAAAGTCTATTACTTTATATGGTTTCAAACATAATGTGCCGCAGTATTTGCAAAAGTGGAGCGTATTTGCCCTGCCTTCAGTGGCGGAAACTTTTGGCATCGTAATTTTGGAGGCAATGAATGCTGGTTTGCCTATTGTGGCAACCAGAGTTGGTGGTATACCGGATATAATTTCGCATAGAAAAAATGGAATTCTGGTCGAACCAAGAAGCAGCAAAGCTTTGGCAAATGCGATTTCGGAGGTTTTGAAAAGCCCGGCTTACGCCGCTAAGCTGAAGCGCGAAGGTCTTTCCCGGGTTAAGGATTTTGACTGGAAAGAGATAGTGAAGAGAATCGAGAAAGAATATATCGGATTGTTTGGGAAGTAGACAGATATCAGAATACAGATAACAGTGGAAATCTCCATCGTAGGGGATTTTTTTGTGAAAAAAAGTATTTGATATTTGCATATCAAAAATATTGTTGTACAATGTAATCAAGATGGAGGGGTCAGCCAATGTGCTTTGATATGGCTTTTGCTCCATTGCTGTGAAAAAATTGAATTACAAATTGTCGCAGAAAAAACAGTTTGTAGCACTCTCCAAAAGTCTGGCTCATTGGTCAGACAAGCGGATAATTTGGCAGCGATAGACCCAAAATTCAATCCGGATTGAATTTATGGAATCTGTCGCAGGTTGGACGCATCCGGGATGCAATTCGCTAGGGTGTTTAGTCGCTCGACTATTTAATTTATAGATAGGTTGGTTATGTGAAGGCTCTGTGCTACTGACCTGTCCAACATTTTCATAGCGCCATCTAGCCGGACAGGATCCATGAAGTCTGGCGAAAGAAATGGAGATCTAGTTTCCAGGACAGAGTAATAGACTGGAGGCGAAAAGCAAGATTGAAGATTTTGGCCGCGTTGGGGACTACATTTAAATCTTTTGAGTGTCAAAGTAGTCAGTTAGTCGGGAAAATTGCGGAGCGAGAGGCTTTGCATTAACGAAATAAATTTTCTCACAGCTGCCTTTAATCACGCTTGACCTAAGTTTCGAAAAAAGAGAGGAATTGCTACCTCTCTTTTTTAAAATAAGGACCAATGCTTCAGGAATATCGCTTCAAAAATAAAAACACCAATTTCTTGGTGTTTTTATTATGGTTCCGAGACTAGGATTCGAACCTAGATAGGCAGATCCAGAATCTGCAGTCCTGCCATTAGACGATCTCGGATCGCCCACAAACTATAACATTTTTTCTTTCGAATCTCAACTTTCAGGGCATGGACTTTTAACTAAATTGTCATTTTGTGATAATTTGTAATTAAATGTTCACAATTAATGCATAAGGAGGAAATATGAAAGCGATTGTACTATTTGATTCCGGTTTTGGAAATACTAAACAGATTGCTGAAGCTATTTCAAAGGAACTAGGCGTCGGAAGCAAAGCGGTAAAAGTCTCCGATTTTAATATTGCAGAATTATCTGAAATTGAATTATTTGTGGTCGGAAGTCCGATTATTGGCTGGAAGCCTTCAGAAAAAATGGGGGTATTTCTTTCGGAGCTCAAGGAATACGTCTTAAAAGGCAAAAAAGCCGCTTCGTTTGATACCAGGGTCAGGCTATTTATTCATGGAGATGCTGCCTCAAAAATCTCTCAAGCACTCATGAACGCCGGGGCCGAAATAATTGCTCCGTCGGAATTTTTCTATGTCTCAGGAAAAGAAGGACCTCTTCTTGATGGCGAAATTGAAAAAGCCAAAAAATGGGCAAAATCGATCAGAGAACTTGGCATGGGGAAGTAAAATTTACTTTCTATTATAAAAAGAGCGCACCGAGGGGGGTCGGGGCGCAGGTATGGAACTAGTTGATTGACTCAGCGCGGATAGTTGCTGATCTTTTTACCGCACAAATTGTCGAGCTTGACTAGGAACTGGTCGTATTCGTCTTTGTCGAGTCTTTCTTCGCATGCGCAGGAAAAAGCAATGAGCTTTATTGCGAACACGAAGCCGATCAAGTTTGTTTCGGAAAGGCAGCGCTTCGTGAACGCTTCTCCGTAATTGTTCAATGACATTCTAACCAAATCTGCAACGAGCTTGCATTTGTTGTTTGTTTGTCCGAGATCGCAGAGAAAACCGTCAAAAGTGTTTCCGAACATCTGCATTTGCACTAGCAGCCAATCTGTGACTTGGCAATCTGGGGGAGAGAAATCCGAAACTGATCCGCCTTCTTTCATAAGCATCTCAAGTTCATTGTAGGTGTACAATGGATTTTTTAACGGCTCGTCTTTCTCGCCGTAGAAGTAGAGCATTCGGTTGCCATTTGGATCAGTGAGATGAATCATGCGACCACCGCCGTCTGACCGGTAGCCTCGGCAATAAAGATCTATGGCTGTTGGATGAATTTCCATTTTGCATATTCCTCCGTATCGGGATAATCATCTGCGTTCGATATTACATTTTAACGTACAATAAATCAAGATGGCTCATTTAAAAAAGCAGGCATTGTTCTGGTTTGCCTGCTTCGGTCATTAAAACTGATAGCATCATTATGAATCGCCTCTTGCCCAATTCCGCAACCGATTGCGCTTAAGATAACACATAACGGATATTGTCAATGTGGCACTGATCGTTATCTGGGTAAGTCTATCTGGGAAAGAGAGATAAGCGTAATAACCGCCCAAGAAGAAGATGCTTACTGTCACATGGTAGAACGGAATATATCCATTGCAGAACTTCTTAAAGAAAGTTCCTTTTTCGGCAACGATATACCCGATCCAGAAAGGCCAGAGCGCTATTGCCATGACGATCAAAATTTGCCATGACAAGTGCTGTGTTAGAAATAAACCAGCGATCATTGACGTTGACAGACAGGCATCTGCTACACCGTCTACATCCAAAAACCTGTCGCTTGGAGAAGCATTGCCTAGTCTGGCTACTGGCCCGTCTATAGCGTCAGTGAGCCAAGCTGCCAAAATAAACCCAAAGGCTTCAATCCAATTCCCTTCCAAGCTTAATTTCACAACAAAGAAAGAGAAAGGAATGCGAAGAAACGAAATTGCATTTGCTAACGTTCTCATTTGAATGCCCTCTTTCATATCATTGAGAATATTGAAAACTTTATCAGACAATGATGGATAATTCAACCTATGTTTTTTTATTTGAATGAAGTTTGATAGTATGTGGTAGCAAGAGACATTAATAACAAATTATAAATTATAATTGAAGCGAAGCGCATATGTGTTTAACCATACCGGGTAAAATTGAATCAATTAAGAAGGGTATTGCTACCGTTAGCAATGGTTCTAGGACGGCGCAGGTTGACCTGGGACTGGTTTTTGATGCCAAAGTGGGGGATTGGATACTTTATGCAACAGACAGGGCTGTAAAGCAGATCTCGGCCGAAGACGCGAAGGAGATTATTTCACTGCTTGAAGATCACTACCACCCCGTCGATGTATCAAAATTACCTCTCAGATTCAAAAAAATAATATTTAAGGTCAGGAGCCAAAAAACAGATAACAGATTACAGATAACAGATAACAGTCCGCACGATCTGACCAGGGATGAGATTGAATATCTGCTTAATCTCAAAGGCAAGGATAATCTGGAGACGCTTTTTGCCGAGGCGAATTCAATACGCAAGGAAGTAATTGAAGATTTTGTCTGCATACACGGAATAATTGAATTTTCTAACCATTGCAAGAATAACTGCCTTTACTGCGGAATCAGGCGCGACAATGCCAACTCCAAAAGATATCGTATGACAGAGGACGAGATAGTCGCGGCGGCTAAGGATGCTGTAGAGAACGAAGGGTACAAATTGATAGTGCTTCAGAGCGGAGAAGACGAGTATTACTCGGATGAAATGCTAATTAAAATAATTAAAAAAATAAAAAGTTTGCTTAAAGTCTTTATTTTTATCTCAGTTGGCGAGCGTAGTAGGAGCTTCTACAAAAAAGCCTTAGAGGCCGGGGCAAGTGGGTCACTTATTCGCTTTGAAACATCCAATTCTGAGCTCTACCGGAAGCTGCGGCCAGGACACATTTTAGATAACAGACTACAGTTAATCAGATATCTGCAAGAACTGGGCTACTACGTTGCGACAGGCTCAATGGTGGGGTTGCCAGGGCAAACGGTGGGTGATATTGCCGAAGACTTATTGACAATTCAAAGACTGGGTGCGCCTATGATTTCGGCAGGACCCTATGTCGAGGCCAAGAACACGCCTCTCCAAATTACAAATTATAAATTACAAATTTCAAATAAATTTCAAAATCCAAATGACAAAATGACAAATGATCTAATAACTGATAACCGACAACCGACAACTGACAACTTGGAACTTATGCTCAAGTTTATTGCAATTGCAAGGTTTATGATGCCGGAGGTAAAAATTCCGGTCACGACTGCTCTTGAAACACTTGATCCGGAGAATGGCCGTCATAGAGGCCTTTTAGCTGGCGCAAATGCGCTTATGTTTAATTTAACACCTGAGAAATATTCGAAAAACTACAGCATTTACGATAATAAATACCGTGAGCGCGAAAAGGTTTGGCAAAAGTACGGTCTCTTCCAAGGAGAAGAGAGCTACGAGATGCTAAGCGATCGACTTATGGTCGATACGCTTCATACGAATAACTAATTGAACGAATTAAGCTAAAAATCACAATTTGCTACAGGACACAGAACAATATCTGTATCCTTTTTTGTTGAATTGAGTCAAAAGTCGTTTGTTTTTGGAAAAGGAAAGCGATAGTATACAAAGAGAGAGACATAAGATAATTTTAAATTTTCAATTCAAAATTTATAATGAATTTAAAAATTAAAATGCTAAATGTTACAAAAGGGAGACTTTATTTTTTTAAACATTCCTGCCTGCCGGCAGGCAGGTTAAATTAAGTCATTTAATATTTATTTTAAATTGCCCGTAGAGTCCCTAAGGGGAAAAATTTTAAATTTTAAATTATTTATCAGGAGGTTTATATGGGATCTGAAAATCGAGTACTAATGGTGCTGGCAAATTACAATTTCAATGATGATGAATATGAATATACTAGGAAAATGCTAGATGATTCTGGCGTTGAAGTGAAGATTACTGCAGGGGAACCTGGAGAATGCATAAGTGTAACAGGAAAAAACATCGATGTGGACACAAATATGTCAAACGTACTTTTGGATGATTTTAGAGCTGTTATTTTTATCGGAGGACCAGGCGTAGACTCCTATTTCACAAATAGCGATGCCCTAGATTTAGCTAAGAATTTTTTTCAGGAGAAAAAGATTGTAGCCGCTATTTGTTGGGCGCCTGTTATTTTGGCTCGCTCTGGAATACTGACTGGCCGAAAAGCGACTGTTTGGGATGGTGCTAAAAATGATTTAATAAAAGCTGGTGCCATCTATAGCGGTGATAAGGTGACTGTCGATGACACGATTATTACAGCAGATGGTCCGGATTCTGCACTCGATTTCGGTCAAACAATAGTGAATTTGATGAATTATCAGGATCGTTGACTTATTCAAAGCATTAAACAAGGTGGGGTCACGATTGCCTCAGGGGTTTTTTTCTGGTATTATCGCAAGGTAAAAGATCCTTCGACCCCCTTTGGTCGCTCTCTTCGAGTCTGAGCGATGAGGCCCTTGACCTCAAACTTCGACCTTGCTCAGCTTGACCTGAGCGCAGTCGAACGGTCAGAGTCGATGACAGGATGACAACATATATGGCGCCATCGTATAGAGGCTAGTACGCCGCCCTCTCACGGCGGTAACAGGGGTTCGATTCCCCTTGGCGCTACCAAAAAAATCACGATCTTTTGATCGCGATTTTTTTTGTAACCAGGGGCAGAGAACCCCTGCGAAAAGGTAATGCATTTATGACTGAAAAATATTGATTTATTTCTGACGACGCATTCTCATACAACAAAGAAGAGGAGCGGGTCCAGGGCCCCGCTGGTGAGATTCCCCTTGGCGCTACCAATAAAAACTTCACCCCTGTGGTGGAGTTTTTATTGTTGAAAAACTATTGCTATTAGGTGTATCATTGAATTGCAATCTAGAAGAGATCGACTATGAAACAGAGGGGATCAGCACTAATTATTTCAATGATGCTTATTGCTACTGTTGGAGCGGCTGCTTTTGGCATTGCCAGGCTTCTCTATGCAGATACGTCGATTGCCACTACTTATGAAAATGGTACTATTGCATACTATGCTGCCGAATCCGGTGTTGAAGAAGGCTTTTTGCGATATAAGTACAATATGAATGCGGAAGTGCCTTATGTGAGTTGGGCTTTCAACGATACCAAAGTGTTTAGAACAAACTTGGCTGGCAACACGGTGAATAATGGAACTACTGGTGAAGGAATTGGAAATACAACGTCCGTTTCTGATTTAACAAGGCAGATTTATGACTTAAGAATAGGTTATCTGGGGACTTACGACAATGCTGCGAAAAAATATAAACCGTTTTTTTCTCATGACGCAGTCTATGACAGCATTACAAATGTAAATGATATTTTCAACGCGGACTATTCGACCGGTGATTACAGTTTTCTTCAAATTCCAAAAGATGAAGCCAGGACTTTTGATTTGTCAAATATCGATTTTTCTGCGAATCAACTGGATGTTGGTCTAAAATTTATTAGTGTTGGTAATTTGGTCGGTTCCCCAAAATTTGTCCCGTCGAGAGAATGCAAAGCGATGGCGGAAGTCAAATTTTTAATTAATGGTGGAACTGCCTTAGCCAAAGAATATAAAGCGTTGACTAGCTACAATCCTGGAGTTTGTGCGAATGTGATTGGGATAGAAGACAGTAAATTGGACGCAGCCGACGCAGTTTTCGCAACTGGGGGCTATACAACTTCGTCAGGTCATGACGCAAATGCAGTTGATAACGGGTATTATTATTTACTAAGCAATATTTTGACTCAAGTTTTAAACAAAGCAGGTGCAACTATACTTGGGACCGACAAAGTGAGTATGACAATAAAGCCATTATATTATGCCACTGATATAAGTTTTACAACGAGTGCTTGTAAGAATTCTTCTGTCGCTTGCATAAGTAAGCACGATGATATTACTGCTGGTCCTTATACTTATATCTCCTCGACTGGATATTTTGGTGGGACAACCCGGACATTAACTGCAAATATTGACCGGCAATCCGGGACGTTGTATGATCTATATAGCTACGTATTGTTTAAAGGGAATTAATTATTTATTCTATGCGCATGACTTTCAAAGGTAGCTTGAAATTTAAGAAATTAAAAGAGGAGCTGTTATGTCAAAAGTATTGATCGTTGATGACGATATGACTCTAAGAGAACTTTATGTTGAACGAATGAAGGCGGAAAACTACACTATCATCTCTGCGTCCGATGGCGAAGAAGCTATTGCAAAGACAATTAAGGAAAGACCAGACGTCATTCTTCTCGACATTATGATGCCTAAGATCAATGGTATCGATGTAATGAAAATGCTGCGTGAAAAAGACGAAACTAAAGCTATCCCGATTATTATTTTGACCGCACTTGTCCAAGAAATCGATAAGATTAAGGATATGATGGGGTCAAATGACGGATACTTAATTAAAAGCGAAATTATGCCTAAGGATGTGGTTGATAAGGTTAAAAAAGCTTTGGGACAGTAACCTTAAGTTATCAAGTGGAAAGTTATAAAGTAAAAAATAGACTCTAGCGGTCTATTTTTTTTAATAAAAACCAAGTTATAGATTATAATACTCTGGCAGAACTGACAACTTACTACTTACAACTTATTTACTTATTTACTTGTTATCTACTATTTGTATGGGGCAAAGGGGTTTTCTCTGCCGTAGCCTTCTTCGTTAGGGGATATTTCTGAGCCAAACTTTTCCGGACTGGTAACTTTTTCATATATATTTTTGTTGACCTCTACGTTGTTTGTCTGAGCTGGATTTTTAAAGTTGTCCGAAACGACGGTTTTATACATGAACCAGGTCGCAAAGATTCCACAAATTACAATAAGCATAGTTACAGTGATAGAAATAATTTCGAATTTTTTGTTATTGTTCATAAAAAATATTCCCCGTAATCTTGACGTCTGCACCGCCGTTTTCGGCTGAAGCGATGCTTATAGATGAAATAGAATTAAACCTCGATAGCTTCTCCATTTGTGCTATAAATGACATAGTTTTTGTAAAATCTGCTTTAGTACTTAGAGAAAACTCATTTTGTTGTGTGTTAGTCTTAGCTTTTTTCTTCGTAGTGTCTGTTTTGCCGACGTCGTTTGAGACTTGACCAGTGGTCTTTGCAGTGCTGACTGAAGATGGAGAGGCGCTCATAGAAAAACTATCAATGGTGATATCGGTCTTTTTGGCGAGGCCTTCGACTTCAACAATAAATTGGCTTGAATTTAATGTCGCAGGAAGATAACCTAAAACAGTGTCTTTTATGTTTCCAAATCCCTCTTTGTCTTTGGCAATTTTTTGAAGGGAGGATAACTGATCGTAATTGGCGGCGAGCTGTTTTTGCTCACTTTTAATCATCTTCTTGTTTTTTGTAATTTCTGATAGTGTGGGGTTTAGTAAAAATATAATTACGGCTGCGAATATTACAATATATCCGAGAAACCAGAATAAACTTTTTTTTGAAATATTATTTGTCATTTGATTTCCTCAAGTTCGGAACTTAAATCAAAACCATAATTGTTTGACTGTTCGATTAAGGAAGAGGAAGTAAAGACCACATTCTTAAAATTTTTAGAACTCTCTAATTTCTCTTTAAATTTAGCTATATCCCGTCTAGTTTCTGCATTTCCCGAAATTGTAATTTTTTGGTTGCTGCTGGTTAGTGTCTTTATCTGCACTTCAGTCGGGGTGCAGCGTCCGACTTCTGAAATAATATTGCTCCAGAGAATACGTGTAGAATCAATATTGTTGATTATATCTAATTTAGAATTAACGGTTGATACTTCTTTTTTAAGATCAGAAAATTTGCCTAAGGCCGTATTTTGTTCGGCAATCTGGTCTTTAATCACGTCTAAGTCTTTTTTGTAGTAATAATTTGCAGTGACACAGGTGGCGGTAACAATAATCAGTACAATAAAAATTATATTTAAGAACGAAAAAAAGATGCCGGTAGTTTTTCGGGAATCTTTTTCCGTTTTTAATTTTGGCGGGATCAAATTAATCGTCACGGGCTCCTTGATCAATAGGATAGCTAATTTATCTGATAACGAATTGATATTAACGAATATTCGCCTGCCTGCCGGCAGGTGTGATTAGTTATTAGAATAATCCGTTATCCTATTGTTTTGGTTGCTACTCGAATTCGTCACGCAGAGCTAAACCGTAGGCAGTAATAAACTCTGAGTCAAGTTGAAATTTGCCAGAAAGCTTTGGCAAAACAATTTGGGTAGGAATCTTAATTTCTTCGGACAAAAACTCAGCTAATCCTGGAATCTTTGCTCCTGATCCGGAGACTAAAATATTGCTTATCGGGTTTGGCTTATAATCACGATTTTGATGGTATTTGATAGCATTTATTGTCTCACTAACAATATTGATAAGAGCGGGACTTCCTCTTAAAGCCAAAGGATCGGCCGAACCGTTAAGGTTTTCTACTATGTGGTTTTTACCATTATTTATCGATACGATTAGTCGAATATTTTGTTTGTCCCAAATCGAAAGTCGAGAAATTTCAGTTCCTATTTCAATTATAACACTACTATTTAAAGTCTGTGACATTGCTACGCCACGGCCGACAGCAATCGGTTTTGTCTCTAGAGCTGCTAATTCGAAGCCTGCCATCTTAATTACTTCAACATACTCGTCAACCAATTTTTTGGGTGATGCAACAATTATTATATCTGCAAGAGGATCATCCGGATGGGTAATTAAAACCTGGTAGTCTAGGTAGACTTCTTCGACTGGGATAGGTAAATATTTAGCTGCTTCAACCGGAATTGCATTTAGGTATTCTTTATCTGACATTTTTGGCATTTGAACTGTTTTTGAAAAAACAAAAGTCTCGGGGAGGGCTGAAATAATTTTCTGAGCCGATATTGGATTCGGCTTTGCTTTTCTACAAGCTTCTTTGATCAGATTTGCTGTGGCGGCCTTATTTTTGAAACTGTCTTTCTCTAAAATTCTTTCAGTTAACGGCACTTCAATTGACCCGACTAGAGATATCTTTTTTTTGCTTTTCTTAAGTTCAACAAGCTTAAGAGCCTCGAATCCTATATCGAGTCCAAAGACGCTGCTACCGGTTGTAAAATTAAATAAACCCATTGTTGGAATTATGAATTATGAATTATGAATTATGAATTAAGGTTATGTTATCGGTATAATGTAATCCATAACTGCGACTATACTGATAACTAACAACTAACAACTGATTACTAATATTTAAATCGCATTGACCAAACCATATATTGGTTGGAAGACGGCAACAATGACCAACCCAATACCTATTCCCATTACAACCATAATGATCGGCTCTAAGAGAGTTGAAAGATTCGAGGTTATATTGTCAACGTCTCTATCAAAGAAGTCTGCTAATGTGTCGAATACTTCATCAATATTACCTGACTTTTCTCCTACTGACGCAAGTTGTCCGACCATTTTAGGCATCAACTTACTTTTTTTAAGAGTATCTGAAATCGGCTGTCCTGCTTTAATCTCAGTTGCCATCAGAGCTATTTCTTTTTCATAAAGAATATTGCCAGTTGTTTTGCCTGCTACTCTGAAAACATCCATGAGCGGAAGGCCGGAGGCTACAAGCGAAGCGAAAGTTCTAGTGAATTGTGCCATATAACTTTTTTTGAGGAGCAAACCGAAAACCGGGATTTTTAAAATTAATGTATCAAAATATTTCCTACCGGACTCCGTTTTGTGGAATCTAACTCCGACTATAACAAGTAAGATCAACCCACCCAGCACCAAAAGGCCGTCCTTTTTCAGAAATGCACTTAATGAAATTAATATTCGAGTTAGCAGTGGTAGAGAAACTCCGGCGTCATCAAAAACTAGTTTTAGTTGGGGGATAACAAAGGTAATAATTAAGACTAGCACTGCAACGAGTGCAATCATGACAAATAAAGGGTAAGCAAGGGCTCCTTTGATTTTTCTTTTAAGTTCATATTCTTTATCAAGTTGGGATGCAAGCCTCAAAAGAACAAGATCTATTTTTCCAGACTGTTCACCTGATTTAATCATGTTTACATAAATTTCTGAAAATGCTTGCGGGTATTTGTCTAAGGCTTGTGAGAAAGGTGTTCCGCCTTCAATGTCTGAAATAATCTCTTGAATTATTAGAGAAAAACCCTTGTTGTCCGTTTCTTCTTTGAGGGCCCGGAGGCCATCAATGATCGAGATACCAGATTTTATCATGATACCTAGCTGCTCAGTAAAAATGATCTTATCTTTAATCGGAATGCCTTTTTTAAAATATTTGTCAGAAAACTTTTTTTTGACTCCTTTTATTTCCACAACAAAGAGATCTTTCTCTCGAAGAACTGCTTGGGCTGCCTCGGGGTTTTCTGCATTGATGATGCCCTTTGTGATCTCTCCCTGCTTATTTTTTGCTTTGTAGGTGAACTGCATAGGGTTTCTCAATCAATAGGATAACTAATTTATCTAATAACTAATTGATATTAACTAATATTTTGGAAGCAATAAGATAACTAATTTATTCAATAACGAATTGATATTAACGAATATTCGCCTGCCTGCCGGCAGGCAGGTGTGATTAGCTATTAGAACGATTCGTTATTCTATTGTTTCGGTTACTCTTCTGTTATGCGCCAGACTTCCTCTAGTGTTGTACCACCGGCAATCGCTTTTAATATTCCGTCCCCTAACATAGTAATCATACCGTTTTGAATCGCTAATTCTTGAAGCTTGAACGAAGATTCTTTTTTCAAAATTAATTCTTTGAGTGGTTCGGTAATTTCCAAGACTTCGTACAGACCGATTCGTCCTTTATAACCAGAATTGTTGCAGTTCTTGCAGCCTTTGCCGTGGTAAAATTTGAGTTCCACATCTTTTGGTCTTTCGTTCTCGGGCATTTTTGCTATCTCTACTTTTATTTTCTCCATCTCGATAGCTGGAACAGCGAGCTCTTCTTTACAATCGCTACATATTTTACGCGCTAGTCGCTGAGCAATTACGGCATTGAGCGATGAAGTCAAGAGGAATGGCTCGACTCCCATATCCAGAAGACGTGGAGCAGCACCAGCTGAGTCGTTGGTATGGAGAGTGGATAAAACAATGTGTCCTGTCAGTGCAGCATGTACCGCCATTTCTGCTGTTTCTGAATCACGAATTTCGCCGATCATAATTATGTCTGGGTCTTGTCGGACAATTGACCTAAGTCCTGAAGCAAAAGTGTAGTCTATTTCCGAGTGAACTTGACTTTGATTAATACCGGGCATTCGGTATTCAATAGGATCTTCTAACGTAATGATATTAACTCCCTCGGTGTATAGTTTGTCAATTAGGGCATAGAGAGTTGTAGTTTTACCTGATCCTGTTGGTCCTGTGACTAAAATCATACCATGGGATTTTTTCAAGTTGTTTTGGAGACGGAGAAGTCCTCCTCCGGTGATGCCAAGCTGTTCAATGTTGAGAATTCCGGTTAGTTTATCCAAAACTCTCATCACTACCTTTTCGCCATTTGCTACGGGCATAGTAGAGACTCTGAAATCGACATTTCTGTTGTCTACAATAATGCTGAATCTGCCGTCTTGCGGTAGCCGTTGTTCATCAATTTTCATATTTGCCATTATTTTGATTCTGGAGACAACGGATGACCGTAAGTCAGAGGGGAGCGTTACAGTTTTGCGCAAAACTCCGTCCTGACGAAATCTGACCAGAACATCTTTTTCTTCCGGCTCAATATGAATATCTGAAGCTTTGTCCCGTATTGCCCTACGCAGAAGCGAAGTAACAATTCTGGCGGCCGGAGCATTATCGCTTGCCGATTCTATTAGATTATTTTTTTGGCGATTATCCTGCTTTGCTCCTGCAGTTTGTTCTTCATCGGCAGTCTTAATTGCTTCAACTAGCTCTTTTTCCAGACCAGAATATTGATCGAGAACATGATTGACGTCATCTTCTGATGAAAGTTTTATTATCAATTCTTTCGGGACCATTTTCTTAATAATTTCTTCTGCCTCTAAATCTTGTGGATCAACCATTGCAACAGTCAAACTTGACTCAGTCGTTTCTATCGGAACAACTTTATATTGTCGTGCTATCTTCTCTGGAATTAAGTGCAAAATTTCTTTTGGAACGATTGTTTTAGAAAGATCGATGTATGCAACTTGGGGGTCTGTCGTCCTGGTCGCGAAAGGAACAATCTCCTCTATGGCTTTTGACTCTTCTTTTTCAGGTAATGACTTGGGGTTCGGTTGTCTAAAACTTTCAAATGTGGGAGTAACTGGGTTTACGGTATCCGATAATATATTTTCTCCTGGAGTCATTTTTTCTACATGGTTGTCTGAGGGAATAGAAATTTCCTTACTAAAAATTCCAGCATCCTTTAGAGAGACTTTTTCTGTTTTTGCCGGTTTCGTTCTGGTGACTTCGTCCACTACATTTGTTCGCTTGAATATGCGCCCCAAAAAGCTTTTTTTTGAGTCTGGAGAAATTTTACCTGAATTTTCTAGTGTTGGTTCAATCTTGTTATCGTCTCCGTTGATATTTTCGTAAGTATTAACACGTGTTACTGATTTTTCTTGAACTGGTACATTGGTGGTTGCGGCAAAAGTCTCTTTTTTAACTGATCGAATGGGTATAATCACCGCTTCGTCGTCTGTTGTAACGTTATTTTTAATAGTATTTGAAACTTTCGATGGTTGTGGAAAGGTTGGAGCAAGGATTGGTAAATCCACTTTCTCGGCTTTTGGTTTGACGGAAGGCATGATATTCTGGCTTTTTTCGTGCTCTATTGTTGGTATATTTTTTTTGAAGCTTGACGATTTTGGTACTTGATTGAAATCATGAGTTATTTTATGAATTCCATGAGCGACTAAGGATCCGATATCATCAATGCCCGTTTCTGAATTGGCTAAATCCTTAATGTTTCCAGAGGGCATCCATTTGGCAGCATTTGTAGGAAGCATAACCATTTGTTTGGCCTTGCCCAAAACGGGGTGATAAATAATTTTTGAGGGATAATGAACGGTATAAAACGTACCAAAGTTTGAATAAACAACTTTTTTGCCCCCCTCCAAGGCCTTTGTTATTGTGTTTTCAATAGCAAGAATAAGTCTTTCGGCCGATTCAGGTCTAAGATTGGTCTTGCTAGCCAGTTGTTTTGCTAATTCTTTTCTATTCATAAGGTTTATCAATCAACGGGATAACTAATTTATCTGATAACAAATTGATATTAACGAATATTCGCCTGCCTGCCGGCAGGCAGGTGTGATTAGTTATTAGAACAATCCGTTATCCTATTGCTCTGGCTACAAAAAAAACCACAGAAGAGTAAGCCGCTCTGCGGTTGCCACCTCCACCATTATTGTAACTAAAGATCACAAAAAGTACAATAGATTTATGCCGAAAAAAGCCGAGATTTGGGACGGAACCAAATCTTCATACGGATTACTAATCGGAACAGATTACTAATTTACCAATATTGGAAATTAGTTTTTAGACTTTGAACTAATTATTTTTACACTTTAAACTGCCATTTTTCATTTTTATCTTTTAATTTTTAACTTGTTAATAACCCTGTGGATGGGGCTGGGGACAACTGAGTGATTTAAAATTTAAAATTTAAAATTTAAAAACCAGCATTGACTAAAGATACTGAAGTCTACGAGATATTACTTAAGTAGGCGGTATTGATATATTGTTTTAAAGGTAGAGACTAAATTATTAATTTTTATCAATTATAAATACGAAATTGGGCTCGACTCGTCAAATTTCTAGGCACTCTCAAGGTCGCATCCGCGCTTCCGACCGTCGAAATTCGATGAGTTTCGCCCGATTTCGTCGAACTAGGTATTTGAGAATTGGATCTAGCCTGAATATTATTCCTTGTACCTTGTTACTTATTTAAATTTTAGGAAAATTTAAATCCATGGCTTTTTACCGCAAGTATCGTCCAAAAACATTTTCAGAGCTAATAGGGGAGAATCATATTCGTGCCACCTTGATTGAGGCAGTCAAAAGCAACTCTCTGAGTCATGCTTATCTTTTGTGCGGCCCTAGGGGCACGGGCAAGACTTCAACGGCAAGGCTCCTAGCTAAGGCATTTAATTGCGAAACACTTTTGGCTGATCAAGCGGCGGGAAGAGAAGTTTCTGGCGAGCCATGTAATAAATGCCAGTCTTGTTTGGATATTGCTGATGGAAGGGCTGTTGACGTTATTGAGATTGATGCGGCGTCACATACCAAAGTTGATGAAATTAGGGAGGTTATTGACCAGGCAAACTTTGTTCCAACCAGATCGCACAAAAAAATTTACATTATTGATGAAGTACATATGTTGTCAAACAGTTCTTTCAACGCTCTTTTAAAAACACTTGAAGAGCCTCCGGCACACGTTGCTTTTATATTGGCTACGACGGAAGTTCACAAATTGCCGGCGACAATACTTTCGCGCACACAAAGGTTCGATTTTAAACGTGTCACTTCGGGCGACATTACCCTAAATCTGAAAAAGATTGCCAAGGAAGAGAAAATTGAAATAGACGATGCTTCGCTTGAGGTTTTAGCACTATCTGCCGAGGGGGGACACAGAGACGCAATAGGCCTCTTGGAACAAGTGGCATCGTTTTCAAATAAAATCACCAGAGACACAGTAGAAGATATTCTTGGAATAGCAAAATCAGAAGAAGTTTTTGGATTTGTGAGGGCGATTTTTAATGAAATCCCGGAGGAGGGATTAAAAATCGCCCATCGGCTTTTTTCTGGCGGCACTAATATGACACAATTTAATAAGGGTGTGATTGAGTCGCTTCGTAAAATTTTGCTTGTAAAAATGACAGGACAAATTTTATTTGAAGATACAAAGGAAAATATCGAAAAATCAAAAAAATTGGCAGAGCAGATTGATGAACGGCGACTGGTTTCGATTATTGAGATATTTATTAAATCAGGGCAACTTTTAAAAGATATTTCTTTTCCAATATTGCCGATAGAGATAGCGGTAGTAGAATCTTGTTCACAAGATTCTACTACAAATCCGAAATCCGAAATCCGAAATCCGAAACCGTTCGACTCCACTCACGGTGGGCAAATTCAAAATGACAAAATCGAAACAAGAGATTCTTCGCCACAACGAGTTGAGACTCAGAATGACAAAAAGGAGAGCATATCTGTCATTTCGACCCCCCGGAGCGATTTACCGGGGGTGGAGAAATCTAGTCATGACAGATCCCTCGACTCGCAGGATGCACTCGCTCGGGATGACCAAAAAAAGAAGCCTGATGAAGAATCCCTAAAAACTAAAAACGAAAAGTTATCTTCTACTGTTCCGGTAGCAGTATTTCAAATGACAGATGATTTGTGGGAGAGAGTAATTACTGAAGCAAAAAAAGAAAATTCAACTCTAGCTGCGCTTCTGCGGGACACTAAACCGTTAGAAGTTTGCGGTGATAAGGTTAAACTTGGCGTTCGATTTCCTTTTCATAAAGATAAAATATCAGAGCCTGACAATTTATCCTTTTTGGAAAAAATATTTAGCAACATAGTGGGACAGAAATGTATTATCGCTTGTGAGATATCTAAGCCAAAGAAAAAAACAGGAGAAGGAGAAGATTTGATAAAGGCAGCAGAAGAAATTTTCTCATAGAGAAAACAATAACCAAGAAACAAGAAACAAGTTTCCAAACAAATCACAATGAAACAATTTTCAAAAGTATCCAGGTCCCAAAATTTGATTATTGAATTTTGTTTGTATCTTGTATCTTGTGCCTTGTATCTTGGAGGAGAATGACAGCAAGAGGAAACAATTTTTCAAACGAAAACAACACACAGAAAAGAAGAGTGGTGATTCCTTCTGGTGTTCGCATGCCTCCGCAAGCGATTGATGCCGAAAAGAGTGTCCTTGGGGCGATGCTTCTGGATAAGGATGCAATTATTAAAATTATTGATATTTTAATTCCAGAGGATTTTTATGAGGATCGCCATGGCATGATTTATGAGGCGATGCTGTCCTTGTTTGAAAAACGCCGTCCGATCGATATAGTGACACTGTCTGAAATACTGGAATCTGCTGACCAAATCAAGACAGTCGGCGGGTCGGCTTATCTGGCCGACCTGGTCAATGAGACTCCGTCGGCGGCCAATATTGTTCACTATGCCCAAATCTGTCGGGAAAAAGCGGTATTGCGCCGCCTGATCGCCGCCGCCGGTGGTATTACGGAGTTGGGCTATGACGAAAACGCAGAGTTGTCGGAAACACTGGATAAAGCCGAGCAATCACTTTTTTCTGTTTCGCAAAAGTTTCTAAAAAATAAGTTTGTACCGATTAATTCTATCCTAACTGAAGCGTTTGATCGAATTGACAAGATTCATAAAGACAAGGACAAAGGAGCGATTAGGGGAGTCCCTAGTGGCTTTGCCGACCTTGACAACATTACAGCCGGATTCCAAAATTCCGATCTTATTATTTTGGCTGCCAGGCCGTCAATGGGTAAAACTTCCCTAGCGCTTAACTTGGCTGAAAACGCTGCAATTGATGAAAAAATTACGGTCGGAATATTTTCTTTGGAGATGAGCAAGGATCAGCTTATTGACCGTCTTCTCTCGTCTCAGTCCGGGGTTGATTCTTGGAAACTTCGCACCGGCAATTTGAGTGATGAAGATTTTCCCAAAATCGGATATGCCATGGGCATTCTGTCAGAAGCACCGATCTTTATTGATGATTCGGCTGGAGCCAATGTCATGGAGATACGAGCCAAGGCCAGGCGTTTGCAGATGGAACATGGACTGGGCCTTATTATCATCGATTATTTGCAGCTGATGGAAGGACGATCCCGTTCAGGGGAGAGCAACCGCGTGCAGGAAATTTCAGAAATATCACGTTCATTAAAGGGACTCGCACGTGAACTGCAAGTACCGGTGATAGCACTTTCTCAGCTATCCCGTGCTGTCGAACATAGGGATAATAAAAGACCACAACTGTCAGATCTGAGGGAGAGCGGTTCGATTGAGCAGGACGCAGATGTGGTAATGTTTATGTATCGTGACGAGTACTACAATCCCGACTCCGAATCAAAGGGAATAACTGAAATTCTGATTAAGAAACACAGAAATGGTCCAACCGGAATGTCTGAACTTTTCTTTAATCCGGCTCAAATGCGTTTCTCAGATCTGGAAAAAAACAGGGCTGGCGGACAGGGCCAATCGATGGAGTAGGGCTGATTTAATCGGATATTGCATGGATACTATTGCAAGATAATTTATAAAATAGTAAATACAGTAAATATTAATTTGATATTAGATCATAAATATTTTGTAAGAGGTATTGACAACATATGGTCTAATAGATATAATGATATAATTTACTTTTACAAAAGAATAAGAAAAACATTTCGGAGGGCGAAATAGTAGTTAGCAGTTAGATCGGAGTTATTAGGATGATAATTGATCTCCTAAAAACTAACCAACTAAAAACTAATTACTGTAAAAACTCTCCATTCCAGAGAGTTTTTTTTGCTGGAGCGAGATGGGATTTTGAAAGGTTACCCCGCCTTTCAAGAAGGAAAAGTCTTAAATAATCTTTACAATATGCGGTTATTTAGACTGTGAAGTCAGTTTGCCCAACTGACAGGCACGGTAGAACTTTTCCTCCCAGCTCGTTCTTGCTAAAAAATACAGAAAAACAGAGAAAAAAAACAGAAATACAGAAAAAATAGCAAGAAAGTAAAGAAAAGATCCTCCTTCGTTAAAACTACGGAGGACAAGAAAATAAGAGGAATAGAAATCAAGACATTCTTTGTTAAACCAAATAGGTTTAATAAGGGAAGTCAAAAAAGATTGCTAATCCACTTACGGGCGTAAGTTGATGTGGCCGGGAAATTATTACAATATAAATCCCCGATAAGCTCACAAATCACTTGCGCCCCAAATAAATCTGACGAAGCCTCGCCAGATTTTTTGGTTGACAATGCTATTTATTGTGGTATAATGAAAGCAACGAATTCAAGACAAGGATCGGTGGAGGCAAGAACATGGATATGGATAGGCATCATGATGTACTTGAGTATATTGATAAACTGAGGACAAATTATACTCTTGCTGAAGCGATGTCGAGTCTGCAAGCTTTGGCAAGGGATATGCCCGAAGTAATACAATTCGTTCTCAATGTCGATGCTTCTGTTTCTATGGCTGAGGATGAGTTGCGGAAGAGTGCAAAGTTTGCCAATATCAGCGCACCTGAGGAAATTCAGCGTTGGAACAACTTTATCGTGATTGTAAAGTATTTTGGACTGAAATCAGCAATGAAATGGTTTCAATCAAACTGCGTAGCCTTGCTTGTACCTTCGAACGAAGAGGAAATTGAGCGATGTTACACAGTTCATCGATAGTTATAGTTCATGTGCCAACGGCTGGAAGAGCCGTTGGCACTATTTTTATATTCTTGATAAAATGTTGTAGCTAGCAGGTAAGCAAGTATCAGCCAGAGGCTGATCGGCCCCTGCCTGCCGGCAGGCAGGTTTGGCCGAAGCGTATAGGCGAATATGGATGATTTATTAGACAATTTGAATCAACCGCAGAAAGAAGCGGTATTGGCAACGGACGGCCCGGTGCTTATTTTGGCTGGTGCGGGAAGCGGCAAGACAAAGGCGTTGACGCACCGGATTGCTTATCTCATAAGAGAAAAAAATATTTCGCCCTACAATATTTTGGCGGTAACTTTCACCAACAAAGCGGCAGGCGAGATGCAAAATCGAGTGGCAATTTTGCTCTCACAGAATCATGTATCCGGAATCATGCCATGCCTGCCGGCAGGCAGGAATCATGGGGAAGAGGATCATAATTCATCATTCATAATTCGTGATTCTGCGAATGAAATTCGCATACCCTGGCTTGGAACCTTCCACTCCGTTTGTGTTAAAATCTTAAGACGTGAAGCACACTACTTGGGCTACGAGCGAAGCTTTACTATTTATGACGCCGGAGATCAGCTTTCAATTATTAAGCGTATTATGCGGGATCTAAATATTGATCCGAAAATATTTGCTCCAAAATCTGTCCAATATTTTATCTCTGGTGCCAAAAATGAGTTGATGATGGCGGAAGATTATAAAAAATATATTAATTCCCCTTTCGAGACGGTTGTTCACAAAGTCTATGTGCGATATGAAAAATATTTACATGAAGCCAATGGAATGGATTTTGATGACCTGATTATGCAGTGTGTGCTGCTGTTTCAGCAAAATCCAACGGTATTGCAAAAGTATCAAGATTTATTTAAATATATATTGATTGATGAGTATCAGGATACAAATCATGCTCAGTATCTTTGGGCAAAACTTTTGGCAGAGAAGCACAAAAATATAATGGTAGTTGGTGACGATTATCAAGCCATTTACAGCTGGCGTGGGGCTAATTTTCGTAACATTCTTAATTTTGAAAAGCACTACCCAAAGGCTAAGGTGATTAAGCTTGAACAAAATTACAGGTCAACTAAAACAATCTTGTCGGCTGGTAATGAGGTAATTAAATACAACAAGCAGAGAACGGATAAGAAATTGTGGACTGATAATAAGGAAGGACTACCTATCACGGTTTATAAGGCATTAAACGAGAGAGATGAGGCAGAGTTTGTAACGTTAGAGATAAAGTCACTAGTAAACAGAAGACAGATAACAGATAACAGCGAGAAAAAACTGTCAAATTGTCAAACTGTCAAATTGTCCAGTTACAATGATTTCGCTGTGTTATATAGAACCAATGCGCAGTCTCGGGCGATTGAGGAAACATTGATACGTTTCAAGATTCCTTACAAGATAGTTGGCGGTTTTCGCTTTTACGAGCGCAAAGAGATTAAAGACATAGTCTCTTATTTGCGTGTCATTCAAAATCCTATGGATTTTGAATCACTCGAACGTGCAGCAATCTCCGTATCAAGAGGATTGGGCGAAAAAACATTGATGCAAATAAGAGAAATTTCTAAATCAGAATTTCTAAATCCAAAGCAAATCCAAAATTCTAAAATTTCAAAAAAGTTAATTGATTTTCTGATTCTAATTGAAGAATTACGCAAGCAGGCGGAGGATATTCGTTTGGATGATTTGATTATGCTGGTTGCGACCAAAAGTGGCTACAAAAAATTTGTTCTTGACGGAACACCTGAAGGAGAAGGACGTTGGGAGAACATACTTGAGCTACAAGGAGTAGCTCAAGAAGTTTCCAATTCTCAATTCTCAATTCTCAATAAAAACCCAAATGATAAATTGAAAAATGATCAAATAAATGAAAAATGGGAACTGGAAAATGAGAACTCAGAAACCGCCCTTGAGCGTTTTCTGGAGCAGGTGGCGCTAGTCCAGGATACGGACAATTTAAGTGGAAGCGGCGAGACAGTTACCCTTATGACGCTTCATTCGGCCAAGGGTCTAGAGTTTAAAACAGTTTTTATAATTGGCGCAGAAGAAGGGCTTTTCCCTCACTCTAGAGCGATCGTCGATGAATCGGAAATGGAGGAGGAACGAAGGCTGGCCTATGTTGGCATCACTAGGGCGAAAGAGAGATTATACTTAATTTATGCCGGGGAGCGTAATATTTACGGCCGTTTTCAGAGTAATCCAAAATCAAGATTTATAGAAAACATACCGGAAGGGCTGATTGATGAAATCTAAAAACCAGAAATGGACCAGAAACTTTACGAACCACGAAAAAGGCACGAGGAAATGAATAAGTAAATCAATTATTCACCTGAAGTCAATATTGTGGAGCCTTGTTATGAAGGCCATTTTTTGGTATACATAAATCGGACTTTTCGAACAAGTTTAAATAAAGGAGGTGGCAATTTTGTCACAACAAAGCAGCTGTTTTATTCTGGTTATGCTGGATAATCTCAGCGCTACACCGGTCGCATTCCAGCAGTATGTTGCGGAATACTTTAAAGAGGTGACCTTTTTTGGGAAACAGGCATATGCTGCAGTAACGACGAGCGGCGAAATCAAAACGTATGGTTTGGGTCAAAAGAAAGGAGTGGCGCCCTCTCACAGTGTTGATTTGATGAGCTTTGGCAGCAAGGAAGGCTATCCCGAGGGAGTCGATAACCTTAACGGTTGGCTAAGACATGAGTCGAACAAGAGCAACCCAGTTGTCTTCTACTTTTATGAAAGTTGGAATGATGGCAACCTTGATTCGTGTGAGGATTAATTCGCGTCATTGAAGACTAATTTGATGGCTAAAGTGAATGGTTGTACGGCGACTCCGATCTGTTTTGGAGCCGCTTTTTTTATTGGATTCCTCTTTAAAGTTTGAATAATTGGAATTTTGTTGTAGAATTGTTTTATTGAATGAAAAAGATTTTAATTATCCTTGCTGTTGGGGTGATCGTTTTTGCCACGGTGAGGTCACATTCGTTTGCCTTTAATAATTCGGCTAGTCTTGGAACTCAAAACCTGAGTCGACCTTTTGTGGTGGAGATTATCGGAACCGATGGCAATATTTCAAAAGAGTTAAAAGGGGTGAGCAGCAATACTGATCCTTTTTTAGTCACACAAGACTTGGGCGCGAAACCATTTCCCGAGGATAGATTTAAAGCATTTCCTGATATAAAAATGAACATTGGTTCAAAGATTACTCTTTATCGTGCGCCGGTAATCAAGATTAAGGATGGTAAAAGAAGCAAAGAAGTGCGAAGCTGGCAGAAAACAGTCGGCGAATTGTTCTCTGAACAAAAAATTGAGATCGGCAAAGACGATAAGGTAAATTTTACTTTGGATACGGATTTGGAAGACGGAATGGAGATTGCTATCACGCGTGTGGCGATAACAACGGTCGTGGAACAAGAAGTGATTAAATATATCACTCTTAATAAAGATGATAATACCATGGACAAGGGCAAGACCAAGGTGCAACAAGCTGGCCAGAATGGATCAAGAGATTTGTCTTATCGTGTTGTGCGCGAGGACGGAGACGAAGTATCAAGAAAATTAATCAAAACTGAGAAGACTAAAGACCCTGTTATTGAAATTGTTTTGGTTGGAACGAGGCCAGTGATCACGGTAAGATGTAAATTCAACGATACCGTGATTGCAGCAGCACAAAAATACAGTGTAGATGCCAATGCGCTCTGCGCTTTGATGATGAAAGAAAGCAATGGTAACCCACAATCAGGAGAGGGAACAATTTATCAAGGTTTATATCAGTATACTGATGGTTTTTGGGCTTCTGCTTCGTCTAAAGCGGGCTATTCTGGAGCTAGTATTTGGGATGCAAAAGCACAAATATTTGCGACTGCTTGGGCGTTTAGTCATGGAGAGAGAAAACGCTGGCCATAAAAAAGGAGTGGCCACAGAGACCACTTCCGATTTGACTATAAAGTCATTGTTGTTTCTCGGGATAAAAAGGCTTATCTTCCCACCATTCGCTTCTGTCGGCAAATTGTAGTATTCCTTGACAATTGGGGTGTTCTCGGTGGTGAAAAGCTTCTGCTTCTTGCTTCGAGAGAGAAGCGTCAAATTGTTTGGCACAATTATCGAATATCTTGCCGTGACCTATGCACTCCCATCGTATTCCCTTCAGTTCATTTACGATTGTAACGATTGCCATTACAAGCGCAATCCCTGTCACTGGAATTCCGACAACTAAGCCTAAAGCTATACCTAAAATAACGGATGGATCGCTTTGCATTACTGTATTACCTCCTCAATAGAACATCTGCCAATATAATATCATAGAAATAAAAAATGTCAATCAATTTAACCAATAAAAGCCAGCTGATAGAATATCTCAAAGAGTACAATCTGTGGGCGAAGAAAGGTCTTTCACAGAATTTTTTGATTGATAAAAAAGCTCTGGATAAAATTGTGGAAGCGGCGGAGCTAAAAGAGGATGATTTTGTGGTTGAGATTGGGCCGGGAGCCGGAACATTGACACAAGAATTGGTGTCGCGAGCGGGTGAGGTAGTGGCAGTGGAAATGGATGAGGCGCTGGCAAAACTTCTGGGCCAGCAATTTAAAATTTATACTATCTTGGATCCCCGCCTTCGCGGGGATGACGGCATGGCCGTCAATTTAAAAGGTCAAAACAACACTGCTTGTCGTTCCCATGAAAACGGGAATCCAGAAACGATGCAGGCAAATCAACTCTATGGATCCCGGATCTCAAGCTCACAGTCCGGGATGACAGCCCATGGTGGGTTGACAATAATTAATGCAGACATATTAAAAGTAAATTTAAACGATATTATTGGTGCTAAACCTTACAAGGTTGTGGCTAATATTCCTTATCATATTACTTCGAAAATATTGGAATTATTTTTGTCCAGAGAACACAAACCCGAGTTGATTGTACTATTGGTTCAAAAGGAAGTGGCAGAGAGAGTTTGCGCCAAACCGGGCCAAATGTCAGTTTTGGCTCTTTCGGTACAGCTTTATGGTAAACCCGAAATAGTTGGGATTGTTCCGAAAGAATCATTTTTCCCGAGCCCAAAAGTAGATAGCGCAATCCTTCGGATTGAAATTACAAAACCCAAATTACAAATATCAAATAAAAATCAAAATGATAAAAATCCAAATTCTTCGGATTTAGATATTAGGATTTCGGATGCACCAACCGAAAGGGACTTCTTTAGGTTGGTACACATTGGTTTTGCGGCAAAAAGGAAAACGCTAGTCAACAATCTGATAGTTGGGTACCAATTGGAACGGGAGCAAGTTGTTGATATACTTAAGGAAATTGGATTAAAAGAAACTGTCAGGGCGCAGGAATTGAGTATTGAAGAGTGGAAGGGGCTAGCGGGGAAAATTTCTAATTTCTAATTGCGAATTTTTAATAAAATCCCAATTTGATAATAACCAATAATCAATTCTGTTTGATTGTTAAATAATTGGGGACAGATGATGAATGAATAATGGAGGGAATTATGCCAGAGTCAGAGGAGGAGAAGCAGAAAGAATCAAAGCTATTTTCAATTGCCGAACTTGGTAGAGAATTGAAAATTCCGCTTGTTTTGACGTACAAATTGGTCAAATGGGGAGTAATCGGGACCATTTTGGCGGCAGACGGCACAATTCAAATTACCGAGTCAGAATTGATCAAAACGAGAGATTTTCTTGCTCATCCTTGGACTCGGACAAAATTGTATTGGAAGTCTTTAGGGCCAGGACTTATTACCGGCGCATCCGATGACGATCCTTCGGGCATTGCGACTTATTCGTCGATCGGAGCAAAGTTTGGCTTGGGGCTTTTATGGATGGCTCTCTGGCTTTTACCAATGATGATGGCAATACAAGAGGCATGTGCCCGCATTGGCATAGTGACCAATAAGGGTTTAACCGGAGTTCTACTCACTCATTATAAAAAAATCGTGGTTGGCTCGATTGTCTTTCTTTTAATTATTGCTAATGTGGCCAATATTGGCGCAGACATTGGCGCGATGGCGGCTTCGATGCAGATGTTGGTCAAGGTTGACTTCATTCCTGCGGCAATCGGTTTTGCCGTTATTATGATTGTTTTGGAAATCTGGGTCCCGTATGAAAAATATTTTCAAATATTGAAGTGGCTCTCGCTTGTTCTCTTCGCCTACATTATCACCGCTATCGTAATTCATCCGAACTGGCTTACGGTCGGAAAAGAACTATTGACACCAAAATTTGTCTTCTCGAAAGAATATATTTTTGCTATGATTGCTTTCTTTGGCACGACTATTACCCCATATCTTTTTTTCTGGCAGACATCTGAAGAGGTGGAAGAGGGCAAAAAAGAGCCGGGGACGGCGATGGATCTAAAAAAGCCGGGTAAGATCAAAAAGAGAATGGTTACAATGAGAAATGATGTCAAATCCGGTATGATCTTTTCAAACATCGTAACTATTTTTATTATTGTTACGACGGCGTCAGTTTTGCATCAAAACGGCATTACCAACATTGATACGGCTGAACAGGCAGCCAAAGCGCTACAACCGTTGGCAGGTAATTACGCCTATATTCTATTTGCCTTTGGCATAATAGGTATGGGCTTCATGGCGGTGCCAATTTTGGCCGGTGCCTGTGCTTACGCTCTCTCTGAGTTAATGGGATGGAAAGAAGGATTGGGTTATAAGCTTTCTAAAGCAAAAGGTTTTTATATTGTAATCACATTGTCGGTCCTTGTCGGGCTCCTTCTCAATTTTGCCGGTATAAATCCAATAACGGCGCTCTATTATGCAGCCTGGCTAAATGGCGCAATCGCTCTTCCTCTTATGATTGTGATAATGGTAATTGGAGGGAATAAAAAGATTATGGGCATATCAACAAACCCGCTCTGGGTTCGAATCTTCGGCTGGCTGGCGGTAACAGTAATGGGCGCGGGATTGGTTGCAACCGTACTTTTGAATTGGGGGCCATTCGCGCGATAATATTATTATCGCGAATTTAAAATTTAAAATTTTCAATTTAAAAACTCTATTCTGAATCTTGGATCGCTTCGATATACATCGATGGGACGACAGTAGGACTAAAAAATTAGCCGTTGTTCCTTTGAGAACTACGGCTAGGTAGGCGAACACAGCTTCTTCATAATCCTGGCCGGGTGGCCGGAGCAGGATACGACCTCTTTTTGTCTTCTTTGGCTCTCTCTTCGAGATACTTTTGCATCGCTTCGGTGTGTTCCACCCAGCATGGAGCGTCAGCAGGAACTATCTTCGGCTCGGAGACCCATTCTTTATCGTCTTTTTCCATAACAGTCACCTCTGGGCCCAGAGTATCATTTTTATAAACTTTGTGCTAGTATTTAGGCATGAAAAACGCTGGAATTTTGTATATTGTTGCGACTCCAATCGGTAACTTAGAAGATATCACTTTTCGGGCGGTTCGTATTTTGGAAGATGTTGATGTTGTGTTGTGCGAAGACACAAGAGTAACGCACAAACTTTTGGAGCACTATCACTTAGAGACAAAAACAATGTCTTATTTTCAGCATTCTGCTTTAGCTAAAGTTGATACCATAATAAAAATGCTGGAAGACGGTGTCAAGATGGCTTTAGTTACCGATGCTGGGACACCGGGAATAAGCGACCCAGGGCAGGCCTTAATTCACAGTATACAGATGGCAGATAACAGCATACCAATTATCCCAATTCCAGGGTCAAGCGCTTTGACTGCGGTTGCCAGTGTCTCTGGAATGATTGAAAAAGAATTTTATTTTGCTGGATTTTTGCCAAAGAAAAAAGGAAGGCAGACAGAGTTTAAATTGTTATCGCTCCTTAATTGCCCCATTATTATCTACGAATCACCCCTTCGTCTTGAGAAGACGCTAAAAGATATTTCAGAATATTTTGGTTCAAAGACTGAGGTCTTTATAGCTCGAGAAGTTACGAAAATGTTTGAAGAGTATTGGGGCGGAAAAATATTGGACGTGATGCGTGAACTTTCAGAACATACGCTTAAAGGGGAAGTAGTTTTGATCGTGAAACGATCTGACAAATTTAAAATTTAAAATTTAAAATTTTCAATCAATTACAAATTTTTAATGACAAAAAAGTCGACAAAATTAGATGTTAAAATTCTTGAGCCTATTTTGGAAAGCGACTTCAAAGAAGCGCTTAGGATTGTCGATGATAATCTGGCTGTCGTAATGTCTCTTTCTGAACTCGAAAACGAACCTGTAGGAAGATTGCATTTAGCGAAAATTGACAACAAAGTTGCTGGGGTTCTAAATCTCAAATTTCCAGGGGAGGAACTGAGCGACTATGAGGAGAAATGCATTACGCTGGATAAGATTAATGCTGAGAGAAATGAGATTGGGTGTGTCGTCGTGGTCGCCGTTGACTCGAAGTTTCAGAAGATGGGCATTGGAAGAAAATTGATACAAAAAGGTTTAAGGGAGTTAAAAAAAACAGGAGCAAAAGTTGCTTTGGCTCATATTTGGATGTCTTCGCCTGGTGGCGCCTCAAAAAAATCTTTTGAGTCTTTGGGGTTTGAACCAGTCAAGCTGCACGAAAAAATTTGGTTTGAAAGCTCAAAGAAAATGGGCCCTGAAAAGTATTCATGCGCAAAATGCGGTAATCCCTGTAGGTGTGACGCCTTGGAGATGATCAAATATCTATAAAATTTCGTCTTGTGAACAAGTATGCAGTTTGATAAGATCTAAGTGAGCGAGCAAGCGTATAAGCAAGTAAGTGGGTAAGCTAATAAGGATCAGAGACTGGATTCCCGCCTTCGCGGGAATGACAATGTTTTTGGGAATGACAAAAAGTAAAACGAGGATGACATTTCATGTCAAAATATTACATCACAACTCCAATTTACTATATCAATGACGTGCCGCATATTGGACACGCTTACACTACCATTGCGGCAGATGTTTTAGCGCGATCTCACCGGGCAAAAGGCGATGACGTCTTTTTTTTGACTGGGACAGACGAACATGGGGTAAAAATTGCTGAAGCAGCAAAGAAAGCGGGCAAAGAGCCAAGAGAATTTGTTGACGGTCTCGTTCCGGTGTTTAAAAATGCCTGGAAGAAGTTGAATATCTCTCATTCTGAATATTTTAGAACAACGAATCCCGATCATGAGAAAATTGTTCAGGAAATTGTCGAAAAGTTGGTGGCGAAAGATTTGGTTCTGAAGAAAAAATATGAAGGACTCTACTGCATTGGCTGTGAAAAATATTGGAAGCTAGAGGATTTAATCGATGGCAAGTGCCCAGATCACAAAACAGTGCCAGTGAAACAGTCCGAAGAGAATTATTTTTTCAAACTTTCTCAATTTGGTGACCAGATTTTGGCAAAAATTAAATCAGGCGAGCTTGAGATCGGCCCCGATTCGCGAAAAAATGAAGTAATTGGGAAGATAAATCAGGGTCTGGAAGACATTTCAATTTCAAGGTCAGGAGTCGAATGGGGCATTAAATTTCCCGGAGATGAGTCACAGACTATTTATGTTTGGGTGGATGCACTTTTGAATTACTACACTGCGACTAAGATATTTAAAAAAGAAGATTTCTGGCCAGCCAATTTACACTTGATGGCAAAAGATATTCTTTGGTTCCATGCCATTATTTGGCCGGCAATGCTTTTGGCTCTCGATTTGCCTTTGCCGAAAAAAGTATTTGCTCACGGATTTTTCACTGTTGGCAATCAAAAGATGAGCAAAACACTCGGAAATGTTTTGGATCCGATTGCCCTATCCGACAAATATGGTGCTGATGCGGTACGCTATGCTGTTTTGCGAGAGTTTCCTTTTGGTGAGGATGGCGATATTTCTGAAGAAAAAATTGCGGCACGATATACAGAACTTGCTAACAATATTGGTAATTTGGTCCAAAGAACTTTGTCGATGATCAATAGATACGAGCTAGATCAAAAAATAAAAGCTAAAAGTCAGACTGATGACTCAGATTTAAAAATTGATCAGCTTCTTGATGACCTTAAATTCAATGAGGCCTTAACTGAAATTATGAAGCTTGCCGAGAGCGCAAACAAATACATCGCCGAGAAGGAGCCTTGGGTTTTGGCCAAAGAGGGGAAGACCGAGGAATTAGAGCGGGTACTCCAGAAGTCTTATGATAATATTTCAAATATTGCCGACTTAATTGCGCCATTTATGCCGGAAACGAGTGAAAAGATCAAAGCTCAATTGAAAAGTTTGGAACCGGAAGTTCTGTTTCCACGGCTAGAGGAAAAAATTCTAAATTCTAAATCCTAAATTCGAAACAAATTCAAAATAAAAAATCAGAAAAGTTCCAAACGACATCTTGTGGCTTTTTAAACTTTTGTCATTTAGTGTTTATGATTTGTTTAGTATTTTGTGCTTAGTGCTTAGTATTTTTGAACGGAGGTGGAGTTGTTATCAGCATTTATTGCATCGTTGGGTTATGCCGGCGGCGTTGTGGCCGATAAGTTTGTGCTTTCAAAATATCGCGTACCGGTTATGCGCTATTTGCCGTTGCAATTTGTTTGGCTGACAATAATCACGGCGGTTTTTTTATCCCGCTTCGGAGAATATGATTTCGGGCTATTTTTTCAACTGAAATACATTCTGATTTTTGTACTCATGATATTGGTTGCTGTGATATGGAACATTTTGTATGCAGAAGGGATACAAAAAGAAGATTTACACGAATTTGAGTTAATTATGCTTCTCTCGCCGCTAATGACTATCGTTTTTGCTACGATTTTTTTACCAACGGAGAGAAACTGGAGCATTTTTATTCCGTCGATTATTGCCGCGGCAGCACTTTTAGCTACAAGATTCCGGAGTCACCACATCCGTATCGGCAGGACGGCTTGGCGAACAATGTTGGCAATGATACTAATGTCGCTGGAGTCAGTTTTAATTAAAGAACTTTTGGATGTATTTTCGCCTGTAACGCTCTATTTTCTCAGAACTGCTGTGATTGCAATTGTTTTTTTGATCATATTCAAGCCAAAAATTTTGGAAATGCCTCGAAATGCTTTTGCCCTTGTTATACTTTCGGCGATTTTTGGTGTAGTGCAAATGGTCTTGAAATTTTATGGATTCCAAAGTCTTGGTGTAATAGAAACTACTATGATTTTGGTACTTGGTCCATTTTTGGTTTATACCGCATCAAGCATCTTCTTTAAAGAACGTTTATACAAAAGGGACGTATTTGCGGCTGCGGTAGTGGTACTTTGCATTTTATATGTACAGTTCTGGAGGTAACCAAACCATACGGATAGCTAATTCAATCGAATTACCAATTTACAAATATGCGAATCCATTTGCTCATTAGTAAATTAGTAATCAGTTAAGATTGGTTATCTGTATTGAAACAGAAAGCGAAGCTTTATGCTGATCGATACTCATTGTCATTTGGATTTGAAGGATTTTAAGCACGAAGTTGCTTCTGTTTTAGGTCGGGCCAAGCAATCAGGGGTTATGAAAATGATAAATGTTGGAGTTGATGCGAAATCTTCTAAGGATTGTGTTGATCTGGCTCGTCGTTATCCGGAGATTTACGCCGCAGTCGGCGTCCATCCTGATGCGTCAAATACTCTAAACATTGAAACGCAGAGGGAGCTTTTGGGTTTTCTCCGTCATGAAAAAGTAGTGGCTATAGGGGAAATTGGTCTTGATTATTATTATATAAAAAGATCTTCCAAATACGCCCATTATCCCTCTCGTGAACAACAGATGTTTTGTTTTGAACAAATGCTGGACTTGGCGCTTGAGACAAAATTGCCGGTGATTGTGCATAATAGGGAGGCTGACGCGGATTTACTGGCCATATTAAAAAGCTACAAAGGAGCACTCAGAGGCGTGATTCATTGTTTTTCGAGTGATTACAATTTTGCCGAAAAAATTTTAGACTTGGGGTTTGCAATGTCATTTACGGGTAATATTACTTTTAAAAACGCAAATCCAGAGTTGATTTCTGCAGTCAAAAGAATTCCAATTGGCTCAATAATGGTTGAGACTGATTCGCCTTTTTTAACTCCTGAGCCTTATCGTGGCAAAAGGAATGAGCCGGCTAATGTGATTGAAGTTGCACGCAAAATCGCAGAGATTAAAGATCTTCCGATGGCACAAGTAGAATCGGAAACGACCAAGAAGGCAGAAAAGCTATTCAAACTATAAAAATCGGACCAAAATAGATTATTCTTTTAATCTGTTTTTCTGTATAATAGAGATGGACAAAATTAGCCCTATTTTTCGGGTATATTGAATTTTCTCATTTGAATGTATCGGAGGGTTGGTGGATATCGACCGCAAGATTAAATTAATTCAGCAGTCGACTCGAACGTTATTTCGAGTGTTTTTACCGATTCATGATTGGCTTCGTTTGCACTCCGTTTATTACTATCTCTGGTCGATGAACAGATTCTCTCGAGTAGTGCACTGGACAGCATTATTTTTGTTTGTTTGTGCTTTGCCTGTTTTGTTTTATTCTACATTTCAGACACCTAATGGCTTAAAAGCGGAGGGCGGAGTTACATATGATTTTCCAAGATGGGAATGGAAAAATCCGAAACCGACTGGAAACAACTTAAAAAAGACCATTACATGCTCTGGCATAGTTTGGGCCGTGGGATCAGGTGGCACAGTGTTGAAATCGGTTGACAACGGGATCACTTACTCTCAGGGATATACAGGAGTAACCAACACACTAAATGATATCGTCTGTTTCAGCCAATCAAATATGGTGGCAATAGGATCAGGAGGCCAGATTCTTCAGTATGATGGTGCTTCATGGACAAATCGTGCTCCTGCTTTGACATCTCAACTTCTTAACAGCGTCACAGTCTCATCAACTGGTAAGTTTGTAGCAGTGGGTGCGAGCGGGACAATCCTTTACTCCGCTGACGGCACAAACTGGGCAATAGAAGGCGCTGGTCTTACATCTCAACTTCTTAACAGCGTCACAGTCTCATCAACCGGTAAGTTTGTAGCAGTGGGCGTCAGTGGGACAATCCTTTACTCCGCTGACGGCACAAACTGGACGATAGAAGGAGGAAGCTTAACTAATAATACTCTCTATAGCGTTGTTGCATCGCCAGCCACAAACCAGTTTGTGGCGGTTGGCGCCAGTGGAACTGTTCTTTACTCCAATGACGGAACAAGTTGGATTCTTGCTTCCAAACCTGCCGGTTTAACTACACAAAACTTAAATAACATCACTGTTTCATCGACTGGAAAGTTTGTGGCGGTTGGCGCAAGCGGAATCATAATTTATTCAACTAATGGAACAGATTGGACAGTAGAAGGAGCTGGCGAAACTGCTCAGCCTCTCAATAACATCACTGTTTCATCGACTGGAAAGTTTGTGGCGGTTGGCGCAAGCGGAATCATTCTTTATTCTGCCGAAGGAACAACCTGGTTAACCGAAGGAGCTGGCGAAACAACTCAGCCTCTTTACGGCGTCACGGTAATGCCAGCCGGTCAATTTGCAGTGGTGGGAGATAGCGGAACTATTCTTTATTCTCTTGATGGCACAACTTGGTCCATAAAGGGGACTTCCTTAACAGTACAGGTCTTCAACCATCTTGCTGTTTCGTCAACGGGTAATTTTGTGGCAGTAGGGGCCAACGGTACAATCCTTTACTCCGCTGACGGCACAGATTGGGAAGCAAAAAATGTCGGTCTAACAGACCAAGTTCTAAAAAGTGTCACTGTTTCAACAGCTGGTTCGACAGCGGGTAATTTTGTGGCAGTCGGATATAGCGGTACAATTCTTTATTCGGCTGACGGCACGAGCTGGTCAATTAAAGACGCTGACTTACCCGCCCAATACCTTTGGAGCGTCACTTCTTCAGCTGCTGGCTCAACTGCCGGTCAGTTTGTAGCAGTCGGTGACAGCGGAACTATATTATATTCGGCAGACGGTTTGACCTGGTTAAAGAAAGAAACCGGCTTAACTGCCAGATGGCTTAATAGCGTTACTGCTTCTACGACCACCGGTCAGTTTGTAGCAGTCGGTGACAGCGGAACTATATTATATTCGGCAGACGGCATAGATTGGACAATTGCTGATCAGCCAACGGGTCTGACTACTCAAAACTTAAATAGTGTCACAGTCTCGTCGACCGGTCAGTTTGTAGCGGTGGGTAATAGTGGCATTATTCTTGATTCTTCAGATGGTATAAATTGGACAACAGAAGGAGCAGGTCAAACAACACAACCGCTTTATAGCGTCACGGTTTCGTCGACCGGTCAGTTTGTAGCGGTGGGTGATATTGGCACAATCCTTTATTCTGAAGATGGTGCAGCTTGGTCAATAAAAGGAGCTGATTTAACGGTTCAAGCTCTTAAAAGCGTTGCCGTCTCCTCAACTGGTCAATTTGTGACTGTGGGTTATAACGGAACCATTCTTGATTCTTTGGATGGCATAAATTGGTTGACAAAAGGAGCTGGCGAAACTGCCCAATCCCTTTATGGCGTTGCTGCTTCGCCAAGTGGTCAGTTTGTAGCAGTCGGCAATAGTGGAACAGTATTACGTTACTCTGCTCCTGCGACAGCTGTCGCTACTAATCTTTTGGTTCAAAACCCAGGTCAGGGCAACTTTATTGAGGACTCAACAGGAATTTCGGGCACGTCTAATATTGCTCGAGTCGGAGTTGCATACAGACCAAAAATTTATTCAGTTGAAAAATACATTTTAAATTCTGAGACAAGATATCGTTTGGCTAAAGCCGCATATTTAGTTAGATTATCTTCCAACGATCCAAATTCTTCGAATACAGCCAACTTTAATTTAAATAACAACATTGAAGCCAACTGTGATGACTCGGAATCACGTGATATTGTTCATCAATATTGTGGGGTATATGAATCATCGTATGTTTTCCATTCAATAGGAACCTGGACGATTACTGCTTCTGATACTGGCGGATCCAGTCTCGTTGCGGGAAATTCTGC
>Ga0172381_10000171_pt1 | contig 77715 bp, 101 predicted proteins | sample Leawel6488metaG_FD_119754 | JGI IMG/M metagenome (GOLD analysis project Ga0172381, IMG submission 119754) | Leachate microbial communities from a municipal landfill in Southern Ontario, Canada - Leachate well 64-88 metaG | ecosystem: Engineered > Solid waste > Landfill > Unclassified | place... | reverse complement strand
GCCTTTTTACATCCTTTATAGACACTATGCGACTTTTTACAATTTTCCCAGTTCTTCTTTCCCTGAATCCTCAAAGGATCATCTGGAAACGTATCAAAATAGGCCATTATCCTTTATCCTCTTGGGGTTCTGTAATAATTGTCCATAGGTCTGCTTGTAGGTTAATAGACTCTCCTTTGCATAGCCATCGATTATGTATCTTGTCATACCTTACAAGTTGTTTGACATTTCCTTGGTTTGTATTGCATACTAAAATCTCTTTTCCGTCATGAGGAATAGAGTTTATAGGCATCCAAACGGTCTTTATATTCCTTATATCCCTTTCTAATTCTTCTCGTTCCTTTCTTTCAACGCCTTCAAATCCTCGATGTATCTGCTCTTTAAGACTTTTTCCAAGAGCGTTTATTTTACGTGTCATTTTGAATCCTATTCGTTATCCTCTTTACTTCCTGTCTCAAATGCCCGCAGTATTCTCTTGTTCTGGTTTTGATTCCTTGATGCTTACAATTATATCCATTCCAAGAGCCTCCTTTAATGCTTGCTCGACATTATCTTTTATTTCTGCCGTTATCAAAGCGTCTGGGACCTTTTCTTTTGGAACCACCCATTTAGCCTCTAGTCGTGGTCTTTCAAATATCTTATCTGGAAGGTCTACCTCTATTTTCATGCTTATTTCCCCCGCCTTACAGCTAGGATTTGCTCCAAGCTTCGCGATTATATGATTCTGTTTGCGATTATCCTTTTTAAAAATCATAAAGCCCCTGTATATCATTTTCGGCCCTCAACAATTATTCCAGCATCTTTTAGAAGAATCTTTAAGTCCTTCCCAGAGCTAGCATTATCCATAAGGATATAACCCCCTCTATCGTAGCTATCGCCTTCTGGCTCCTTTTTAACGATGTCTGCAAAAGCATCCATGATACTCGCTTCCATAGCGACCTGCTTTTCATATAACGCCTTTAAACCTTCAAGTTGAAGGTACTCCATATAAGTAATCTTTGTAGCCATTTTGAACTTTATTTAATCGCCTCTTGTCTTTCTGTCTCAATCGTAGTCATTGTTCAACGTGTTATATCCCCCCTGATGAAAGCGTTAATGGTTATGGCTGGGAATCGAACCCAGCACATCTTGATAGACAGCGACCTTTTAAGGAAGCTCCGTTACCCATTCGGCACATAACCATGCAAATCATTCGTATTTGATGAAAGCGTTATCCTTTATCCTCTTTATGCCCGTCGAGGGCACCTACTGGGCTTCCTGACTCTTTTGCTTTCTTCCAGTCGTGATACATAGAGCAGTCGGAGCAATCAAGATAACAAAGTTTCTCGCACTCCTGCTTTATTATCTTACAGATTCGGACCCGCTTAATAGTCCACATACGGGGCCCTCTTAATCCATGCTTTACCGCCCACTTCTCATCGTCCATGTTACTCTTTACTTCCTGTCTCAAGGGTTCCCCATTGTGAGGCCATAGCCTCGGCGATCCCATGGTAAGTTCTTGCCCGGTCCCTTGCCCGGTTCGGTCCGGGCGCCATTCTATGTACTCGATGTTCCCGGCCTTGAACTATGTTTGTCGGTGTGAGTAATGGAAGTCCTTTAAGCCATAGGCAGGTCGCTTTAGTCTCTCCATGCCCAAACATCCAAGGCTGAATAATCTGGTCGGGTTTCCGGTATATACGGGACATGATACCTATCGGATTTTCTATAAACATCTTAGGAATGGGGGCCTTTGTTATCTTTAGGAATGTTTCAATTGCGGCCTTCTGCTCTTCCTGCTTATATTTGAACCAACGAGCCCCCGAAACTGCAAGATGCGTACATTCCGGAAAGAAACCGCCTAAATCATACTTCTCTGCATAAAGTATATCGAAAATATCTCCTTGATAATGCTTTCCGGGCTTCTCTGTCGGCAGGAGATCACACGAAATAACATCGTGTCCCATTCTCGTAAAGGCATCCCTGCATTCTCCCGAACATTCAAACCCAAAGATTATTTTCATACGTTAGCCCTCATCCTCTTGTCTTTTTGTCTCTTCTGACTTTAGCTTTTCTCGTAGTAGTCGGCAGGTTTCCATCAAATCAACAATCTTGGCGGCCTTCTCCACATTCATAAGTTTCAACTCCGATATTCTTTCAACAAGTTGCTTGTCCAATGCACCCATACTCGTAATCGTTGATTCTCTCGCTTCTAAAGTCTCTTTTAGGTTTGCTATTTCCACATCTTGTTCTTTGTGGTCCGGGAAATAGTAGTTTTCCATGCAGGACATAGAACAGAATATTTCTGTGTTTGGACCGTCTTCTTCTGGGGGTTCCCGGACTACGACCGTATCAACAGTAGAGCATATCCCCTTGCATTCTTTGCATTGAGAAATATACATGTTATCCATTTTATTGAATCCTATTCTTTATCCTCTTGTCTTTCTGTCTCAAACGATTAGTTTTAAAACCCGTTCTCCTTTTGGAATTAGTACTCCTTCCATGTAACCAGTCGCTCTGTCTGCGCTATTTCTTAAGAACGATCCATAAATCGGATGAACTTTGCTTGAATATAGAACAACACACGCAATACAGGGCAGAGCTTCCTCGCTTCCAGTAAGATAGTGTATGCCTGTTTGCTCCATAACCCTACGTATCTCTTGGACTATCCGTAACTGTTCTCTTTGTTCTTTGTTGAACCAACCCGTATAATCAATCCTAAAATTCATCGTTTCATTCCCTCCTTTTTTCTTTTGATTTCTTGTTGTATTTGTTGAACGAACATTTCTCACAGCGATTAAGACACATTGGTTTCCCATCAGGGCTTAATCGAGTTCCACATCCCATTCTTTTAAACTTTTCGGTCATCGTTTATCAGCCTCTTTTCTTTCTGTCTCTTTCGATTATCTCAACAATTCTGTAAGTTCGTCTGCTTCCTTGCACTGCCAAGAACGCAATTCATCTCTTCTTCTTTCAATCTTTTTCTTAAGTTCCTCATACTTACGAACTGTCGAATTTAATCCCGCTATCTCCTGGTCCTTCTCTTTGATTATACGCTCGTGTTTCTCATACGTTAATCCGATTATTACTGCACCATCATCCAGCAATCCCTTCCAGTTCTTTGCCTCGCCAAATATTACAGTACAAACCGGCTTTACAGAGTATCTAGGATTCTTTTCCTGGATAATGTCGTCCCCCTCTAGCTCTTTACTCATCGTTCATTCCCTCCTTTATGCCCCTAATGTATTCACATCCACATAGACGACATTTTCCATTAATGTGTTCTACTTCTAAATGTCCGCAATTATCACAGTATTCCTGACCGTTTTTCCAGTAAGTCCTAGTCATCCTTTACCCTCTGTCTCATTTGATTCTTTTATTTCCTTGAGAACTCTGCGACTGATCCATCTTTCTGAAATAATCACTTCTTTATTTATCTGTGAAGATTCCGCAGTATCCTTATCGACACAAATAGCATGTTCTTTTAAGACCTTCTCTATTGCCGCTTTAACCTGTTCTTCATCCATCGTTCATTCCCTCCTTTTTGCCTCTTTACCACGATATGATACATAGCTCTATATGTTCGAACTCAAAGAATGATACGTCTTTTACTCGTCTTTGTATTCGTTCCATTGTCTCTAAGTTCTCAATCTCAACAAACAAAGGATCGCTTTCTCGCCAAGATTTTAACTTCTTAAGTCGTTCTTCGCCATGCAATAAACGTCTAACTGTGTTGCTCTTTATTCCTGATTTTTCCTTTAGAAAGTAACCGGGCCAACTCTTAAAACGAACAATAGGTTTTTCAGGGGGCAAGCCGCCGCACTCTAAGCAACTTCCAGTTATTACGTCAACAACCCTACCATGCTTCCAACAAGTTTCCATTTTTGAATCTTATTTAATCTTCTCTTTGCAATCTGTCTCAAATGTAAATAGATGACGCCGCCCCGATTTGAACGGGGGCCTCGAGGAACTCGGCAATCGTAGAATGACAAACAATTACTTTTGCCTCGATACTACCCGACTATACTACGGCATCGTTAATATCCTTTTCTTCCGTGAATTGCCCTATCAAATTTGACATCTGAGCAATCCTTTATTGCGGATAGAATCCTATTAAATGCTGCCCATCCCCTTGTGTAACAATCGTTCATGCTCATGTCCTTCGTCTCGAAAACCACAAGGTGTTTGTAGATTGATGTTCCTCTATCTGCACCAGGGTTTTGCGTGATCTCAAACAACACACTACAACCGTCTGAGTGTTCGCACATCTCTACATAGTAGAGCTTTTCGAAGGCATCGAATTGCCTGCTTTTAAGAATTGTCATTTTATTTTATAGAATTTTTTATAGCCAGATTGGCCATTGTGATTTGAATCCTGCAACATAAGAGGCTATAAATGGAAGCTCGGGAATTACTTCCTTTCTTCCGAATAGCTGAGCATAGAGTTCAAAGCATTTGGCGTACATCCACATTGACTGCATCTTATATACATTGTCTGATGCCAATTCATTTAAGGAACGCATTTCATCAATGTATGTCTTTGGACTCCAAATCTTGAATTGCTTTTCCATCTTAAATCTCTCCATTCTCGAAAGCCTTTTTATGCTCTTCGCAGAAGTGTCGGTTGTTCTCATCTGTCGGCTCTTCTAGATTGGCGCATGCTTTCTTATAGTGATAACTCCCATCTGGAGTGACTCTCCATCTGTACCATAGGCGTTGGAAGTTCACTACTGCCGCTTTATCGCACTTATCGCATTTGATCATCTTATATCAAAAAAGAAAAAAGAAGGCAAATGCCTTATATCTCCATCCCCGGCGGTATCTTACCAGCTATCGAGGTTCTGCTTAGCATCTCCTTGACCATCTCGTCCTTCTTCTTGGAAGTCAGTGGTCCGGTGTCGAGCTTGCCTGGGAGCTCCTTAAGCTGCGGCATCGTGTAGAGGTCAAGGTACTTGGCATCTATGCTGTAGTCCTTCGTCATGTCTACGTTTATGTCCTTCGCCAGAAGCTCCAGTTCATCGACTGTCAATTCAGACATCTTGAACTTAAGCTCTTCTTCTCTCAAGGCAAAGAGCTTGTTCGCAGGAAGTTCCATAAGCACTTTGAAAAGTGACTTATTGCTGGAATTCTCTGCGATTTTCGTCTTAACTTCAGAGGCCCTCGTGGCACCGCTTGACTTTATGATGTTAAAGACGCTCAAGACCTCTCGTGCGTGGAGATACTCCGTATCCCACTTGTCGCTCTTTGACCTGCAGATACCCAGAAGAATCGGTGCCTTGTATTCCTTTATCCTAACCAGGAGCTTCTTATCAGCTTCCTCTTTGGTCATCTCCTTCTTCTCGGCTTTGCCTTCCTTGGAAGCCGGATCAGTTGGAGCTTTATCGTCTTTCTTGGAACTATCTGCTGTCTTAGCCGGAGCTGTTTTGTCCTTTAGCTTGAAGAAAGTCTGATGGCACACTCCGCCGACGATCTTCATCTCGAGTGCATACTTGGCTCCGTTAGCCATCATGTCCTGCCTTGCTGCTTGTATCTCGCTTGGCTGCAGGACATCGTAATCCTGAACCTTCAGTTCGGACCGGTCATCGACTGCTATGACGTTGATGCCCTTTAGACCTGCTTTGATGGCATTGATCGCTGCGACCTGCTTCTTGATGAAACATGGGGCGTTAAAGCACTTACCCTTTACTCCGTCAAGAGTGGCTTGCTTTCCGCCGTTATCCTTGCAGGATTCGCACTCGTCCTTCTTGAACATGGCATTCGCCAGTTCAATGCTGCCTTCCTTGACTCTATATTGAAGCTCAGAAACGCTCATGCCTTCCTTGACCGCTTTGTCAAGTAGTTCGAGCTTCTTCTTTGGATCAGAGACTTCTATTAGCGCAAGGCCATGACCTAGCTTTATCTTGTCAGACCTCACAGCTTCTACGACTTCCGGACCGGCCTGGAGCAGCGTAAGCCTGCGCTCTACCCAATCGACGTCCTTTGAGAGTTCATTGGCTATCCTCTTTGTGGTCCACTTGTATTCGTCGATGTATTTCTTGCATGCTTCCGCTTCATCAACGGGATTCATGTCTTCCCTTTGGATGTTCTCTATCAGCTGCAGAGTGAGGATCTTGGCTGCGTCTCTTTCCTGGGTGTCCGTTATCTTTATCTCGGACCTTCCAAGAGCCTTTAAAGCCCGGTATCTGCGCTCTCCCTTGACAAGACGGAATCGTCCATTCTCCAACGGAATGACCGTTACCGCGTCCTGCTGGCCGTGGAGCTTGATGGATTCCGCCATCTCGTTCTGTCCTTTCTCGTCGAACTGCTTCCTCGGGTTATAGACTACGTCTATTAACCCAATGTCAACCACTTGTTCTGTCATTTTATTTATTCCTCAATTGAGTCGGATTCTATATGAAAATCGTTTGGATTCCTTGGCGTATAAATGCTTTGCTTCTTACGATCTCCAACATTGATACAACTGCCATAGATTCTTTTTGACTTATGTTCAAAGGAATCCATTGGAAGCAGATAATAAGTGATCTGCAGATACTTTCCGTGCTTCAAGCTTATTGAATCGGAAAGTAATATCCCATCATCCGGGGCTATCTCCAACGGTGAATCCAAGCCCTGCATATCATAACCTCTTGTTGAGCTTTCCGCATGAATGCTTACGCATAGCGCGAACCTTATCCCTTGTGTGAGTGATTAAGTCGCCCAAGAGAACCCATTCATCGTCGGATAAACTCCTCGATCTTATCTCGTTGTTTATTCTCTGAAAACCAGCCTCTACAAGAGCTATCGATTCAGGTAAAGTATCTGTCATCTTAACCTCTCTCCAAGATCGATCCTTATTATCGGAGTATCCTTGCTCCAAGGAATCTCCTTGTGCTTTCTTTTAAGCGCATGTATCTGTCCGTCGCTCAAAGTGTTGATCCTCTCTATCTTGAATGCAGCTACCCGTCCATTCTCATCTACAAGTTCAAAGTCTTCCAATTGACGGAACTCGCATTTCTTCTTTCCTGATAAGACATCATCCAAGTAATTGGATTTAATCTTTGCTGAAAGTCTCATTTTAATCGGTACTAATAATACGATCAGTATTCCACTCTTGGGGTTTCTTATATTTTGCTCTTTCTGAATCTTCTTCTATCTCCAACATTATAAACACTTTACACCCCTTCGTTGGACAATGATAATGTGCTAGAGATCCTCCTACGGTTCCTCCATGAAATGTTGAAGATGCATACCTACGCAATTGTACTTTATGCTCTTCACAAAAAACGAATGCGTCCCTTGGTTGACCTTTTAAACCATTAACATTTGAGCGATTCATTTTCTTTGGTAAAATCCTTTAAAATCCTCATCTGAATCGAGTCCTTTCGATGACTTATAGCAACTCACTTCTGAGTCGATAATGTTGATTATCTCTTCTCTTGTAAGTTCCTTTCCACAAATATTGCACACGCCTTGATCATTACTGCATCTACCACATATCTTTTGTAGACAACTTCCTGCGTCTTTGCTTCCACATTGTGTACACTTAAATTCGCAAAGAAGTGAACTTCTTGGTCCTTTTTGACAACCGCATTCTAAATCAGGTTTCATTTTCGTTCCTCAAGCTTTACTTCATACTGGCAGACCTTGCATCTGCCTCTCCAATCCTGTGTGGACTCGTAAACTTGTTTACCGCAACGGGTGCATGATCGAACCAAGTCGATACAAATTCTTTTATCTCCTTTCATCGTAGCAATTCAAGTTGTTCCATCACTTCCTTGTACTCAGGAGTCTCAGTTCCATTGTGATAACCAGTCCTGTAGTAATTGGCTTTATTTTCCCAGTAGAGCTTCTGCCACTCATTGTCGTTCCACAAGGACAATGCTTCTTCGTACTGCACTACAAGAACGACAATTCTATCAAGAACATTCGCTCGTATCTTCACTATGTTCTTGTGGTAGTAGTCCAGCAGTTCTTTCCTTGTTGGGGCGTCTCTGATGGTCAACCTTATTCGTGCATTATCGTCATGCACTTTCCAACCACACGCTTTATCGAGCTTTGTTAAGTTGTCAGGGAATATGGTTTTGCCTGCGATAATCAGAGAAAACTTATTAATCGGTTTATCGTTCTCTATGACGAAAGCGCATATCTTAGCGTACTTATCATCTCTAAGAATGTTGAAAGGCTCGATGTAGTGTTTGATCTTCTCGGTCATGGGCCAGTTACCATTTGCATCCTTATAGTTTCTGACCTCTTTGCCTTCGGCATCAAGAGGATAACCATACGTGTAAATACCAAATACGAGATTTCTATCCTCCCTCCTGGAGATATCGAATAATTTAAAGAGTAAATTTGCTTCCTCACTCACGGACTTTGAATAAGTCCTAGCGTTCTCGAACTCCAAGAGTTTTGCTTCTTTGATCTTTTTGAGTTCTGTTAAAGCAGCATACTTCGCATCAATGATGGCGCGTTCTTTATTCCTGAAATCATCTTCACGCCTGTCATAAGCTGCTATGAAGCCCTTAAGCCATTCTTCTTCTTCGGCGTATTTTGCGTCAATGTTTGCCTTCGCTTCCATGTAATCTTTTGCGGTTATCATTTTTCCTCCATGTAAAAATTCCATATACTGCAAAGACAGAATTGACAATTGCTATAAGAAAAACATAAAGCTGTCCGGAGAAGCCAGAATAGAGAAGCATGCAGACATTGGCAAGAAGCCAGAAATAGAATCCTTCAATCTTCTGTTGAGCGTTCAAGAAACTTCCAACGATCGTCGTAAATAGGGCAAGTAAGCTAAGCATGTTGTATCACCTGACATTCTGGGGCGGAAAGGCAGCTATTAAACTACTGCCACTCCATGCCAGTCACTTTCGGGTTCTGCGTTGATACAGCGCCTTTGACTATATTCCAACCGCTCGGAGTCACAAAGGTCTCCGTAGAGGTTCCTGTGGTAGTCGTAGTTGCCGTCTCCCCCCTGCTTGCCGCGGCTTCAGTTCCCGCGACCTTCAGGAGAATAGGCGACAACTCCTTAATCTGGCCCTCGACCAATTCAAAGGTAGTTGAAAAATCAACGTATCCCGTTTTTTGTAGGATTAAAGTATAGACGCCAGGGTTTAAATCTATTTCTTTCACGGCTGTAGTGACGCCGTAATCATTGCCGTTCAATAGAATCGTGCAACCAGTGGGTTTTGTACTTAAAAGCTTCAGCTTTGCCATTCCTTCCTTGAAAGTCTTGGCCTGTAGGGTGAACGCAACCGATGTCTTTTCCTCCGCTACAATGTCTACAGTCTGCGGGCCCTCCAATGGTTCATAGCCCTGCTTCTCGACGGTGACTTCATACGTTCCCGGGTCGAGCTTCATCGTGGACCTTGTAACCTTGCCGGTATCCTCTCCATCTACCTTTATCTTCGCATAGGAAGGATACGAGATGACTTCGAGACTGCCCATCATGGCATTGGTTACGTCCGTCATCTTCTTGAGCTCTACGGCTACCTTGGTCTCCTTGCCTGCTTCGACCATATCCGCCCTCGAGGCGCTCATGTAGTCCGTCTTGTTGGCGTTCACTGTGTAGAATCCTGGTTCCAAGCCCGTGATCGTTTTCGGAGTGACTCCCTGGTAGACGACCTTTGACTTGGAACTGACTACGATGTTAGCATAAGTCGGAGTGCTAAGTACAGTTAGGCTTCCTGTATTGAGAGTGGTCTGCTCTTCAATATTCGTTAAAGTCAGATTGACATAGCTAGCTTCGCCCGCTTTCAAGATAACAACTCTATCAACGTCTGTATACCCTGGCTTCGTGCACTTTACTGTGTACGTCTCCGGCGGGATCAAAGTTATCGTCTTTGGGGTAAGTCCGTATTCTACTCCGTTTTCAGTTCCCTGTTTCGTGAGCGTTATCGTAGCTCCGCTTGGAATAGACGAAACGTTCAGAATAGCCGTTGTTACTTCCTGCGTCTTCGTCGTAGAGACTAAGGTAAAGGAAATCTCCTTAGTCTTACCGGCTTCCACTATTACGCCCTGCTGCTCGGGATCAGTATAGCCATCCTTCTTGACGATTACGTTGTAGCTTCCGGGGGCCATCTCCGACATAGACTGTGGAGTTACTCCCTGGTAGACAAGTTCTTCTCCTGTCTTGCCTGCGTATATCCGGCCCATGGTTGGATAGGACAATACCTGCAGGGTTCCTGTCGTAGCAAGAGTCTTCTTGAACTCTCCGAAAATCTGCTTCGTTGTATTGCGTTCTATGTCAACGGAGAAAGGCAAGTCGAGATAACCCTCCTGTTTTAAGACTATCTGAACCACCCCCTCTGCGAGCTGGGTGATTGTGTAGTCCGTTAAGTTGCCCGTATCCTTGCCATTGAGATAAATCCTTGCGTTCTTCGGCATGGACATGACTTTGACTGCTCCCTTGGTAGCATCAGCTTCAAACAAGACATAAAGGCTTGTGGTCTCTCCGTCCTTGGTCTTTATCTGGTTGAAGCGCTGTTCCGCATAGGTTACGTCCGTACCTATGTAAGAAGCAGTAAAGTCAAACGGAGCATCTGCAGCTACTGCAAATGTGCATGGAGTGTTCTGTTCCTTGCCCGTCGTCACGTTGAGTATCTTGGCTGGCTTGTTTGCGGTGAACCTGACGCTTCCCTTTAAGTCCGTGATACCTGGAAGCGTGATGGCGAGATAGTTTGTCTTGCCTGCTTCGACAAGAGTTGTTTTATCCTGCTTTGTGTATCCAAGTTTCCAGGCCTTTATTCCATACGTCCCAGGTTCAAGACTCTCTATGGCCTTTGGAGTAACTCCGTATGATTCTTCAGATCCGTCCTTCTTTATCAGCGTTATCTCCGCACCCGTTGGGTTAGAGGTAACATAAAGAACCCCCGTAGTTGACGTGGTTCCTGGTACGAGCTTCTCTAAATCAAAGAAAGCCTCATACGTCTTACCGGCCTGAATTAGAACTGATTGCTGCTCAGGGTCCTTGTAGAGACTTCTCTTAACATAGACGTTATACGTTCCTGGAGTCAAATCAGTCATGACTTGTGGCGTGACTCCGATATACGTAGCGCTTTGTTGGCCTGGCATCTGAACGAAGGCAGATGCCATAGTGGGATAGCTCAAGACATTCAAGGTTCCGACCTTGCTATCCTCATCCTTGAATACGACATAGATTTGTCTAGTCTCTCCAGGATTGACATATTGACTGATCGGCTCGGAATCCTTATAGCCATCCAGCTTAAGGACTGCGTTATAAACACCCGCACCGAGATTGGCAATAGTTGCAGGAGTGAACTGTCCGGAGTCTTCTCCATTCAGGAAAATCTTAGCCTTGGACGGCAACGATTCTATCCTCAACGAACCTGTCGTCTGTGTGCCCTCAAAGAACGCGGCCCTTGAGATAGTCTCGCCTGCAGGCACGCTCAACCCTGTAAATGGTTGGGTCGTATAAGCCTTGTCTGTTTCCTTGCATTCCACAAGAAAATTGTACTCCGCAGGATACGCATCGACTTTGAAGGAACAAGGAGTGTCCTGTACTTCGTCCGTCATCTCGTTCGTTACCTTCGCCGCCTTGTTCGACGAGAACTTAATAACCCCTGTCTGAGAAGCATTCGAAGTTAGGAGTATCTCCTTTGAGTCGTTGGTCTCCAGGTCTATCTCTTGCGGAATGATAACCTTGCCTTCCAGCTCTCCGGAGACAACATAGTGTCCTCTAGGAAGCTCGAAAGTCGCCAAGGTGTACTTGTAGGTGTTACGTCCGTTCAAGTAAACAAGAACATTGGCTACGTCCGATTTAACCTTCAATGTGCCGATACCTCCGGACCACTTGCCCAAACCTTTAGACTTCGCTAAAGTCTCGGCTGCCGTATATTTAGGATAGGAAATAATTGCACTTGGACCGAACATGTTGTAAACGTCTGAATTGCCAAGGGAGACAGATAATTCTCCGACGTCCGTAAAGTTCCCGAAGATCTCTGGGTCCGGCAGTTCTACCTTGCCCAATATACGTGCGTCCCTTTCATCTCTCTTGACCGTCTTCTGGTTCTGCGTTTCCGTATATTCTGCTTTGCTTGGCTCCGTCGAAATCCTGACATCTCTTCCAGATATCAGCGTACTAAGCCACATGCTGGACTCAGATGCCCAAAACTCTGCAGGCAGATATTGTGTAAGATTGTTTGCATCTTTGTAACTATGGGCTAGTTCCGGGGCATTGATTCCTATTATGCGGACCGTGTCCGTTACCCAAGTATCATCTTCTATCTGGATTTTGACTTCTATTGTATCTCCATCAGCTATTCTTCTCACCCAAGCGTAGAAAGGCTCTTCACCTATGACCTTAACTCCTCCGGCCCCTACAGTTGTTCCTGTGCCTGTACCTGTGCCTGTTCCAGTTCCACTCCCCAGAGTTCCAGAACCTCCATAATTCGACATGAACTCTTCAGGGTTCTCGGTATAAAAAACACCCATCTCATAAATCGAATAACCCGCTCCATTGAAAATCACAAGATTTTCTTTGTTTAATCCTCTAGAAATACATTGGAGTTTTATGAAACGATACTGTTTTATCTCAGCAAATGGCACGAATTCAACTGTTCCTAGACCACCCGTTTTTGTGAACAATAACGTCCAATTTGTCCCATCGTTAGATGCAAGAATTTTGTATTCTTTAGCGTACGCTTCCTCCCAGAAAATCCTAATGATATTGAATTTCTGAACGCTGCGCATGTCGAATGAAATCCATTGATCATCTGTATATTCTGATTCCCAACGAGTAGTGGTATCGCCATCTATTGCATTTTTTGCCGGTTGCTTTTCAGAAGAAGCTGTAACTATCGCTCCCTGCAATAAATTCGTTAAACTCTCTAGTCCGCTTGTTCCTTTTACTTCTAAGGTGGAGTAATCCAAATCTACTCGTGAAGGATAGCCTAAGGAAGTTAATTTGTCGTCGTTAAGCTTTAGCTGATAAAGGAAGCTATTCATTCGCTTATCAAATATTTCTCCTAAAATTTGCCCGGTCTTGACAACCCGTACATATTGACTGTTTAACCATGGAACTTCATTTTTAGCGTAATCCAAAGCCAATCGAGCATTTGCGTAGTCTCTGATAGTCATGAATTTCTGATAGCCCGCCTCCAGAGCGCCTATGATGTTGTCTATCATTCCCCAAGTTGCTATTCCCGCGGTCTCATATAAAGTAAATAGACCAATGGCTGCGAACTTCCAATGTCTTCGCATGACTGTTAAAGGATTAAGTGAATATTCTCTAGCTCTAAGGTAATCGTCGAAATATTTTATCGATTCAGTGGATCCAGTGATCTTCTGTTTAAATGCAGCGCCATCTGATAGCGACATCTTGTCTTTAACAACAAGCCTATCAACACGCCTTATTAATTCGTCTTGCGTAACTCCCTTGCTACTCAGACGTCTGCTTAGATCGGCAAATGTTTCTTTGACTCCCTGTTGTTTTGCTGTGTCCCAAAACGTCAGCGTGTCATCATAATAATTATAAGCACGATTTTCTATAATTTTTGAAAGCTTTCTGATTTTTTCTATTGGAACACCAGGGAAAAAGGAAGCAGTTCTCTGGATTACTTCCTCACCGGTGCCTCCAAATTCTGCAGATTTAATGGTAGTTATGAATTCATCAAACTCATTTGAGAGAGTAAATCCATCAGCTAGAACGTCCTTGGTTTTGAATTCCGCCAGTCCATCTACGCCAACTTGAAGGGCCTTGAGTTGTGGATCAACAGTATCGAAGATGTTATCGTATTTGACGGCATCTGCTAAATTATCCAGAATATCATCGTATTGAATAGTTGATGCATCATCAAACGCGTTGCTTATCGACCAGACGATCTCCTTCTCTGTCTGTTGATTTAAGATTTCGTCTGGTATGGCATTTACTATCTTTGCTCCATTCTCTTCCATTGAAGTCTTCACTTCTGAGAAAGCACCGTCTATATCGGAAGAAATTTCTGCTTTTGCTGCTTTTGCCTTGGAAGAACATGAAGTTGCCTGGTCTGCAAAGCTCTTTCTTTGCCGCAAAGCCATGCGGAATTTTTCCTCAAATTGAGGTTTTGTTAAGGCACTGCCTTCAAAAGCATCCAAATATCTGTCTATTGATTTTGTGGACCAACGTATCCCCTGTGTAATAGAACTAAGTAAGTCAATTGCTGGTCTCTCTCTTATGAAAACTGTTCCCTCAGATGTTACGATCCAACCCGAGTGATTTCGTAACTGGAACACGAGCTGAGACAAATCCTTTGCTATCAAAGATGCGTAGTCTCCAGCACTTGCGTTCAGTCCTTGCTTAAGTGCTACTTCATAATTCGTATTATTGACACGAATTCTCTCTATTAAGGTTCTTGTCCAGGTAGACTTAAATGCAATATTGTCTAAGAACTTCATCAAGTCCGTAAGCATTGTTTTATCTGCGATCCCTAAGGATTTCGCGAACAAACCATGTAACTCCTCTGCTTCCGTTCTAGTGATTCCAAAGACTTTCTTCATGATTTCGTCTACCCACTCCGTCTTTGAAATCATTGAAAATTCTTTTCCGGCAACATTTGCCATAGCCTTTATCTGTGCCGAAGTAACTTCCGCCCCTAATTGAATTGGATCGGTTGAAAGGGCTTTTCGTATTGTTGGCATTTCTTTAAGCGTCTTAGCCGCTTCTGCTTTAAGGGCATCGGCTGTTATGCTAGTTACTTTAGCCACTTGAGCCCAGTTCTCTAGGACCTTCTTATCAGCGCCCAAAGCGACTTCGTTGAACCAAGCACTTATAACATTCACTGGTTTGCCCCAAGCTTCAGCTAATATCTTGTTTCTAATTGGCCACGATTCTTCGAACTTGGCTTTGAAACTCTGTGCTCCAAGTATGTCGGGGTCTGCCTTAATTCCATAATGCATACCCTGTTCAAGACTCTCTAAAGCGTCTGAAGCATAACGAAGTTTATCCTTGGGATCAACACTCTTCAAAGAAAGCTGGTAGAACGATTCTGCATTTTCATTTGCTAGCTTCCACGCAGAATTCAAAGAATTAACTCCTCCTGCTTTATCAAAGGATAGCATCTTATTTAGTCTGTAACTGATGCTATCAAAATAAGGAATCAGTTCTGTGTTTCCTTTTTGCGTTGCAAGCTTCTTTGCACTGACGATATAACTCTCAAACTCTTTGAAATATGTTTCAGGACTCGATTGAATATATGGGAGCATGCTACGCATTTCTTCTTTAATTAATTTTGCTGCTCCTTCGGTTGGAAGGGTTTCAAGATTTGATAAAAAGTAGTTCACACCGCTGTTATCAGTGATTACTCTTTTCAAAAGGAGTGACAATCCTGCCCCATATTCTGGGTTATTGAATATGGCTAGCCATCTGTTAACTATTGCTAGCCCTTCTGGTAAAACTTTCGAACCGGCCTTTGCAAAAAGTTTAGGAATACCCAAAGTGAACGCATCACAAGCTACTGAAAAGTAATCCCAAAACCCTGCTGACGCTGCAGAACCGTCTGTATTCTTCCCTAAAAGCAATCTAGTCCATGCCCCAACAGTTCCTTCTACAATGCTGGCAACCGCTTCTATTCCCCACAAAGCAGTCAAGTCTAATAGCCTCTCGCCGAATGATATCTGCGCCGTGCCGAGATAGTAGTAGTAGTTCTCTTTTTCAGTAATGAATTGGGTGCCAATGGCCCCCATAAACTGAAAAAGTTTAGCCTGGAGCTCTCCGGTCAGATCGTCTATGGGATTACCGCTTCCGCGACGAATCGTAACCGTGCCGTCCCATCTATCAAGCTGACCGCTTGCACGTATCTCTCCGGTGCTCTTCTTGTATTTCCACCAGTTAGTAGAGTGCGCAACTTCGTTGACATCCGGAGCCAGATAATCCCTGGAGATCCTTCCGACATAATTGATATCTCCTTTTGTTGTTGCTGGAATATCTGTGAAATTGAATGCCAGATTAGTAAAAGTCATGCCCTTGGAGATTTTTATTACATACCAATCAGAGTCGGTGACTGGAGTAGTGAGCAATGAAAACCCAACTGCGACCAATGCTTCATCACCTGGATTATAAATGGATGCCGATAGCGGCATTTGCACGGTGGCATTAGCTGCAAATAGCGGCGATCTTTCAATTTCTACGCTTACAAATCTTGGCGTAGTAGACGGAGTTAAGCCTGTTGGCGTAAGCTTAGCATCTAAAAATGTTATCAGTTTACCTGTATCGTCGTACATTGGAAACGTCAGGTTTAGTGTCAAACCATTATATGCCTTGTTGGAAGCAGTATCTGAGCTATCATTTATTGCACATACCACATTGCCTTTAGGTATTCCAGTAAAAACTACATTACCCAACGAATCAGTGTTAAGAGTTTTGGAATACCCAGTAGCCGACATCACTACCTTAACATTAGGAACATCTTTATCTGATGTTGAGTCTACGACGTTTAAAGTTAGGTCGTAATTAGAAGGTACTACTGTTCCTTTTACTTCGAAAGTCAATGTGCTCAAGTAGACATTCGGAGTAGTGAGACTTCCTGTTCCCGGTTTGTAATAATCCGCTTCCGGAGTTCCTGGCGTATAATTCTTTGTAGCCCTTAAAGACGCAGTATATGTACCAGAGACCGCAGTAGAAGGAATGTCTATCCTTAAACGTCCGCCATAGATAGTAGAGTTCTTGGCTACTGTATATACCTTCCAATAACCGTTTATTGGGGTTGGACTTGTAACTGAAGTTCCAACCGCGATAGTCTGATCAGTTGTCGTCGAGGAGTTCTTCAAGTCGAACTCTATGAACACATACTCCCCCGCGTTCGTTAATGTAGTAGGAGTCTTCCTAACATTAAGGACCTCTATCCCGCTTGGATCAACTGGTGGAGTAGTTGATTCCTTTTCAAGATAAACGGAATCAGTTATAGTTGCTCCGGGAGAAAAGACATTCGCATAGTATCTCAAATTTTCTGCAAGAAATCCCCCTTCCTTTATTGTTGTAACATCCGTGTCTAATGCTTTAAGATCTGTGAAAGTGATCTTTCCATCAGCTCCGCTGACTTTTTCTTTGGAGTAACCACTCTGAGTGCAAGTAGCAAATACGCCAACCTGTGGTTGATTTGTAGAACCGTCATAGAACGTAATGACCAATGTTGCCGTAGCTGTAGTTTGTCCTGAAACGTTTACTACAAAATCCTCTGTCGATATAGGAGTTCCGGAAGGAATGTTATCGGCTATCTTAGGAAAAACCTCAAGTCTAACTTGTGAAGCCGATGTTGTATTCGAAGGAATAAGCATGGCAAACACCGACTGTTTATCATCATTGGCTTCGATAACGACATCGGTGACAACGACCGTTGGATTAGGCAACGAATTAAGCGTAGCTTGAATCCCATAATGTTGAGCTATTCCAGAAGTGTTAAGCGTTTTAACTACAAAATCATAGCTCTTACCTACAATAGCTTGTGTTGATGCTGAAAAAGAACTGCGAACAATGTGCCCAACAGGACTTTTATTTGGGACTGAAGAGAGAACATTTCCTGGTCCTTTCTTAACATCTGTTCTTCTTGCGTCGAAGTATCTTCCAATGATATCTTTTCCATTGACCTGAAGAGTATCTATTGAAAGCTTCTCGCTGTAGATGCTAGTTCTCTTCATCTGAAGATCATAGTTGCCATCTTCGAGCCATGCATATCCATAGCCTTTGGAATTAATATCGAAGGAAGCATCGTTCCCATTAATGTCTTTAGCGCGTTCTGTTTTCGATCCTGACTTGAAAACCTTGATTACTCCTTCAGCTAGAGCTTCTCCGCTTGTGGAATCGGTTATTATGAATTCAACAAATCTCCACTTTTTTACCGTTGGCAATGCTGGAGGTACATCTGCAGCCCACTCATTGATTGCCGCTACAACTTCTGTTATTGTAGCTTTGTTATCTGCCCACCTATTTATCAATGAGACAATCTGAGCTAGCGTTGGCGGATGCGAAAGAGTCGTATCTGTCGATTCAGCTCCAACGAAATCCATTAATTTGGAATTGCTTCCACCGGTTTCCTTTAGAAGTTGCACTTGGTTTTGAGTTTCTTCAGCAACCAAGTTTAGTACAATGTTTGCAGTTACGTTAGATGTTGATAGAACAATTGTTTGCGTAACTGATGTATATCCTGATTTAGCAAATGTTAATGTCCAAGTGCCAATTGATAAAATTGAAAGAGAATAACTTCCATTGACCACTCGAACAAAACCACTTCCCCCCATTCCGCTATAATTTATAACGGCATCCGATATTAAATTTCCTGAAGAATCTTTAACTGTACCAGAAATTGTGCCCGGAGTAGTCGGTACTGTTATTGGAAAGAATTGCCAACCGCACTCATATTGTTTAACTTCCGAAACAGTAATAGAAACCGATCCTGGATTCATTCCAGACATGGATAAAGCTACGTTGTAAGTCCCAAATGGAAGATCAGAGAAATAACCATTGCCAGAGGAATCTGTAGTCAATGACTTGTTTATTCCATTTCCACTTAACACAGCGTTTGCTATAGCCGCTCCCGTACTAGTCCAGGTTCTTACATGGATAACTCCAACATTCGTTGGTGTAGGGGTGGGAGTAGGAGTTGGAGTAGGTGTAGGCGTCGGAGTAGGAGTCGGTGTCGGCGTTGGTGTTGGTGTATTGGATATCAATACGAAATTCTGTTCCGTGTTTGAAGTTGATGAATGATCAAAGACTCTTGTTTGTGAAACATATCCTGTTTTTGTTACAACAAATGTCCACGATCCACCAGGTTCAGCTATTGAATAAGATCCATTAACTTCCATTGTTCCAGGATCTACTCCAGACATTGCAGTTCTTGTAATTAGAACTCCTGAAAGGGGATTTCCAGACGAGTCCTTTACTGTACCATAGATTACAGGTCTAACATCAGCGAACAATGCATTATTTTTAGAAGTACCCAGGACCCTCTTCGAGTCCTGGGAAGTGGTTGGTTGAATCTTTTTCTTGCTATCCTTAACGTCTTTCTTTGCTGGCATCTTCTTTTAGATTCGCTTCATGTTCTGAATAGAATCGCTCCCTTCTTTTTTGCTGAATAAGAATGTTCCCTTGAAATCCTTTCCTTCCAGCTTGATAATCGACTTCGCTTTATCAAGCCATCTGAACGGGCCCCCGTCGATATCTTCGATCTCCGAGTGCGTAGCCTTGGTAGGATTAAGTTCCGTCTTAACTGGAACTACACCCGCCGCGTTCCACTCATCCTTTGTCGTTGATTGGAACTTGCCGGTATCTGGAAGCTCGTTATCTGAAACGAACTCCTGAAATCCCTGCTTGTTCTTCAGGATCAAGTGGTACATGATACGGCTTGGGCCTGTGCGGATAACTATCGGACCTCTGAAGATCTGCTTCTTCAGTTTGAACTGCCCCGATACAGAATCAGTAACAAGACTCGACTTCATCGATTCGACATAAGAGTCCCTCAACTTAAGCCGATCCTTTTCCTTTGCTATCCACCACCGGCTGACGGCAGGAACTTTGTTCCTGTACTCCCTGGGCAGAGCCGAGAAACCGTGCTCGGGTATCCATCCCTTTTTAACGGCCCTTCTGGTAATAACATAAGGTATCTCTGTCTTCGTCTTGAAGAACATCCATGTCATGATGCCTTCGTCCGTCTTCTCCCATTCGGCCTTATTCTCTATCTTGACTGCTACGATACGGCCATTGAATATCTTACCATTCACGAAGTATTCGTGATAGTCGGGTTTGTTCGAGTTGTGTGTTTTTATTGGCGTATAAATCGTATTGTCTTCTGTTTCTAGATTATACACTACTTGATTTTCCTTTTTTGTATGAACTGAATTTATTCTTAGATATACGAAATCTTCATCTTCTAAGTAGTTTACGTGTTTGTGTTTTCTACTTGCCTTACTCCCCCCTAACAAATCAAGTATATCCTGAAGCCAACACAATTTATAACATTTAGATCGTTTAGAAGTACCTCCTGGAACACACCCAAGTTTTATTAACGCTAAGCATGTTAATTTCTGTACATCTGGATTCACAGCTGCTAGTTCCAACTGTCGTTTTTCTGATACTGCTTTTCTTCCATCAGCATCGTAGTATCCATGCAAAAAATTAAATAGAATTTCTTTTTTAGCGAACAACATATCAATAGGGAATGTTTTTTTCCTATTCGCATCATAGAGTTCTTTGCGCAAAAAAACCTGCAGTTCTGTTGAGTAAAAATTTAGACTCCAACACCCACGACATTTAGTAATTCTATAATAAAGACCCAACTTATCTTTTATTATTTTAGTTGCTCTGTCAAGAATATATTTTTGCGTGTATGCTACTTTTATTTCAATCTGTGGTTTTGAGTCAGCAACATGTCCATCTCCCATTATCAAACCATACAACCACGCTATATCCTCATCGATGAGCAAATTTGTTTCTAGTCGATTCTTTTGATTCTTAATATTCCAGTACAAATCCACTTCTGTTTTAATCTTGGGTACGGCCACCATATCTCCATGTTTAAGATTCCCTGATTGAATCCAACCAGGTGTAGATTTATGGTTTTTTAAACACCGAACCTTTTGTCTATCGATGGCATAAACTCTGTGATTTGGAGTCAGATTCAGTTCTCCCATGCCCCTTATCTTTAGGGTTGTTACACTATCCGCATCACGTTGAAACGTTTGTAAAACTCTTACCCACTTATTTTTATCTCCTAACAAATAATCTCCCGTATGTACGTCTTCGATGTTTAGAAGTCCTGACTGTGTCAAGACTTTTTCTCCTTTAGGAAAACATCCGAACTGTACCTGGAACTCGTCAATGATGACAAGAAAGCCTTCATTGTTCTTGGTAGCGCCAACACCGCCCTTTTCTACTTCAGATTCGAATGATGCCCATTCAATAGGCTCTAAAAGTTTAGTCGTGCCGTTAAACTTCTTCAAAGGATTCGCAAGTGTTTCTTTGATTAATGGAACAATCTCCCGATTAACGAGGTCTTTTGCGTCGGAGATACTCGTGGCCGCCCTAGAAAGACCTTTAGGGATGAACAATGTCCATCCAGATAGTTCAGAATCCGAAATTTGTAAACGTAAATCCAAATGGACACTGGTTCCACGAATATGCAGATGTGCCATTCCCTTCCATATCTTCGTTTCTGAGGGTACGAAATTATATTGGTCGACATCATTGACAAGATATCTCTTTGGGAATGTCTTCTCTGCTACGCTTCCCTTTGAAGCTACCACAAGTTCTTCAGCTGTCTGTACGCTATCCGCCTTGCCTGATTCCTTCTTGGCGATAACTGCGGGGGCCCAGAAATTATACCAGGACTTGCCGGTCTTGGGATCAGTATACTTCGACAAGTTCATGAAGTCTACTGTGATGACATCACCAACTTCCGCCTTTATGCCCGTGTTGAATGTATTGCCTGAAGGCGTACCATCCTCCAAGGTTGTGAGATAGTTCCATGTACTATCCGAACCCTCTACTGCGTGGACCTTGACTACCTTTACGTCTATCTGCCTGGTGCGCTTATACTTGATGTTCTCAAGAGTCGCCCCGTCTAGCTCATACTTAAAAGACAAGAGCTTCATATAAGCGCCTTCAGAACCTTCCTTATCTGCTGCGCTCTTTATCTCCCGGGCTAGGTCTTGTTCAGTATGAACTACTACCTGCTCTAGTTTCTTGAAATTCTTTCCTATCGGCAGGCCCCTCGGCGCATTAAGTCTCGTCAGGTAATCTGATAGATGGATGTCTCTATCCCAGTAGACACAATCATAATAGGTGAAAACCACATCTGGTTCGTTCTCTGGAACTACATTCTTATGAATTAAACCAATCGTTCCCTGCCTAGGCACATGCTTGTCTCCTTCGTAGAGTTCAAGCTCCCCTATCAGAATTGATGGGGTACGTACCTTTCTAAGAAGGGATACCAACGTCGGGAGTTTGGAAGTTATGTCGCCCCCATCCTCGGTGGCAATGAAAACCTTTCCTTCCCCATCAGTATGACATTGAATAGCTACTCCGTCAAGTTTCCTAGCGACACTAATACCGGTCTGATACCAATCAGTCTTCCTGGACTTGACGACTTCTAAGACGCTCTCGACAGTGTACGCTTCACCGTGGAACTTGCCCTTCATCGGCTTAAGCTGCTTGAACCAGGTAAAAGGCTTGACAAGTTCATCTGCGCTATCATAGAACCTATCTGCGTAATCCGGTTCATTCACTTGAGTTATAGAGAGCTTGTCTTTAGGAACAAGAACAAGGTCATATAAAGGCACATACGAAGTGTTCGGTCCGTAGGCTGAAGGACTGTACTGGACTGGCGCATTCTTTTCCCCCTTGAAAATCTCATCCAAGATTCTCGTAAGCTTGACATTCAAAGAAGCATCTACCCTAACGAACATATTCTGGTCCTTTGAATCGGCCCTGACAATTATATCCCTGTCATTTGGCTCTCTACCTTTAGCGTAAAGGGTCGATCCGGCCAAGGAAATGAAATCGGGAATCCAAACGATAGAAGGAAAGTCCGTAGCCTTAATGGCCGGCATCTGCGGCGCGTTGTCATTGCAAACAATGAACTTCTGCTTGCCTTCAGAAAGCTTCCTAAAGGTGAGATTGAAGAGCTGCTTGGAGTCCTTCTTCATGGTCTTCGTATTGAACTCCATCTTCATCTCCCCGGATGCGACCCTCTGCGAGATCTCTCCGAGGATCTTCTCAGCTATGTTGAGCACCGTATCCATTGGATACTTGAAATCCTTTCCGAGCCTCTTAGCATCCGAATACCAGGAGCATGCAAGACTCCAATCGAAAGTCAGCTCATCGTTTGGTATCTTCCTTGGATTGAAATGCTCCACGTCCGAGATGTCGTTTATTACGCTCATTGTGAGGTAGCAGAATTAGCGGCCGTTGACTCCAATGGCGTCTCAGTAGCTATCGGTCCTTTGTTCTTGAACGGAACTGTTTTAGGGACTTCCGTGGTCCTTGTCGATGTAGCTGATTCTGTTGATGCAGTCTTATTGTAAGACTCGTTCTTTGCATATCCTCCGGATTTAAGAACATCCGAATATTGCAGGCCCGTGTTCTTACTGCCCGAAATCGCGTATAGTCCTGGGGTCTTTGCGACAGAGTTCTCTAATTCCGTCTGCTGAAGCCTTGACGATAGTGCCTTCAGGTAGATCGTCTTAGCCGCTTCATATGGGCTGCCCTGCTGTGAGAACCAACGTATTTCGTATGGAACATTATCTAACATCCCCGATTTGATGAATCTTGCGAAAATCTTCTCCAGTACCGGTGTAATGAAAGAAACCTGGTAAGTGAAAAGGTACTGTTCATAGTTCGACGAGCTTGAGTCCTTTACTTGAGGTAGAAGAACAGATACAGGAATCCTCGTAGCAGCGGAGATTTGCTTGATGATTACCTCATAAGAAGCTCTTACATCATATGAAATCCTGCTAGGTGCAAGGTCTTTCGCGTCCCATCCTGGCGGGAACACCGCTCTCGTCTTCGACGAGATGTTATCCAAGGCGGTCAAGACCGCGTCTGCGTCTGCGGACGTCGCGCCCTTTGGAGCAAAGACACAGAGGAAACCACTGGCCCCCCTCCAAAGTTCCTGGCCAATACTCCAATGGGCATGGTCCTGAATAGTAAGAAGGTCCCAAACCGGTGCCAATACGGATTTGCCTAAAAGGTCGTATCCGATTCCTTCATTCTCCAAATGAATGAATCTGTCCGGATGAACTGCCAAGGATTCATCATCCTTGAATTTGACGCCTATCTTTTGAATTCTCCTTGGTATGTATTCGGTTAACGTTGTTTCAACAAGATTAGAATCCAAAGGGAACAGATATTCAATATTAGGCATAGTAACCATGCCCGGGAGTTCTGTTATTGGCGACTCCAATAACATATTCTCACCCTCTTTATAGTGCACATAAAGGAATGAATGCCCCCTCAAACGGCACATTTTGATAGCCTTCAAGAATGGACGGAAGACATACGTACTGTATATCTTCTGAAATTCGGTATCGAGCTTCTGGTCAGTTGGATCGTTGACGTTGTAAATGAAGAAACCATTTCTCAAAGCATCTTCAGGAACGTCGTCGATTATGACCTTTACCAAAGGATTCCTCTCATATCTATGGTCTAGTTCCGCATCGGTGATCAGTTCGGGGAACAGCTTATTCAGTCCTGATTGGGCCTTGTCCAACGTCGGCGTCCACCAGGGAAACCTATCATAACTCGTATAAGAACTAAGAGAAACAGAACCGTCGTTTACAAGAGCTGCCTGAGACTTTGAAACCGGGACTAAAGAGTGGACCATGGTAATAAATAGATATTTTGTATAATTGTCTATTTATATTAAAAACCTTATTCATCCCATAGTTCTATTAAATAAATTAATACTCCACAAATTGATAATCCCCAAAAGAATGCGGTAATGAAGAGTTCAGGCCACATCTCTCCAAAATTGTTTATGGCAACCCAGGATTTATCATTAGGCGAAAACATACTTACGAACCATACATATTGTAAAAGTGATGCAAGTCCAAAAGTCCATATCAACGTTATCAGTTTTATTACCTGTTTAAGTTTTGCTCTTTTCATCTTATCCCATCCTTGGCTTCCAAAAACTGTAGCTGTCCTCCTGAGAATTCCCTATACATGAAAGAGCCAAGGAATCGGCGAAGTCTGGGCTTCTTTCCCCTGGCCAGTTCATCTGAAGTAGTTCCTTCTCTGTTAGACCGACCTCATAACTCCCCAACTGATTTATCAGTTGAGGATGCGCCGGTATCTGAATCAAAGGAATCTTAGAGTTGAACTTTGCAGCCAAATCCATGAAAATCTCCGCCTTCATGTTCTTGAATCTGCGGGCCTTTATAACCTCGTCATTGGGGCCGAGTTCATCCTTCTCTATCGTTGGAAGCCATGAACCCTTGATTCCCTGGACCTTGTCCTTTAACTTGAGATTATTGGCGCAGATACCCATGATGCCTTCACCTATACCAATCCAGTCCACGACGAATCTCTTGATGGTCGGATACTTCTGCAGGTAGAGAAGCATGTTGCCGACCGTCGTGGCAGGATCATCCTTTCTCCAAGACTCTATCTCAAGCACCTTGCGCATATCTCCTGCATGCGCGGTTCTTGTAAAGACAGTTAAATCCTCTCCGCCAGAGGCCGGGTCTATTCCAACCACCTGATGCCCCTCGGGCATCTGAAGGTTGTTCTTCGTAGCGGCATCTATTGCCGTCCAGGGAATGACTTGATTCTTGCCTTCATCCGGGGGCTTGCATTCGTAGAAAGCAGAGAACTCCAAAGGCGTTAAGATCCTCTGCTGCTCCTGGACGAACTTTAAGTCCATCCTACCTTCCTTGACGGCTCTCCAACAGTCTGCGATTATCTTGTGATAATTCGGATCATTGATGGTATCGTAGAACAAACCTCGTCTGTGCGGGGTTCCAACTTCTACCATGATCTTCTTTATCCCATCCTCTTCTGCGGACCCGAGCATCCTGCGGATATACTTCCTATATATCTCGTCCTTAATTGATGCTCTTTCGTCTATTACGAGAATGGTAGCCGTGAATCCGAGCATCCCTTCTCCTGGGGGGCTACCGGCTTCAGCAGATAGAATCCTTAAAACGTTATTTCTCTTCCACGAAATCTCTTCCCTGTTCAGTCTCGCGACAGTCTTCATTGAAGGATCATCGGAGAACGCCAATAAGGAGCTTCCTATAACTGGGTGATCGAATAGGTGCTCTTTTACATATTGAAATATGACCGTTGCCTGCTTATTCGATGCAGAAATATTTACAATCCTTTCGTGCTGGGAGATAACAGAGCTGGCCAAAAGAGCCAAAGCAATTGAGATGCTCTTACCTGCCTGGGTAGAGCACATGACGGCTACACGAGAATGCTCTTTGTATAAGATAGCAGAGACAATCTCTTCTTGATATTTCGATAGATTGACTGGCTTCCCATTAATCTTGAACAGATATGCACACAAAGCCGCTGGATCGTCTACGAGTTCCAGGACACTCTCAAGATCGCAGTTTTCCTGCTTCTGGAACACCATTCTTTAGAATTGTAGTTAGGATAATTTTTTGAAACTCTAGAAGTTTGATACCCAACACCGTTTCTAAGAATTCCACTGGCTCTTCAATTAGTTGCTGTGTTTTGTGTGTCATTCTCTTTCTCCGCTTCTATTATCCTCGCTTCCCTGCGCTTTCGGGCAATATCTAAAGCCTCCCCCATCTTGTCGACATCGACTACTCCGATAGCCATACCAACGTTGTTAGTAGTCTCTCCATCGATTAGACGCTGTAATTGAACTCCCTTATCTATGGCATTAATGGCATCCCTTGCCATACCAACTCCGCGATTCTCAAAGAATTCAGTTCCCCGGTCCTGCATAAGAACTGCGGCCTTCAATTGACGGGCCTTACGCTCAGCCAGAACCTCAATAGAACGTTCCTGTGTTTTCTCTATAGCCTTTGCTCTCCTATCGTCGAGACGAGTCTGCCAATTCCATTTCTTACGCCAAGTGATAATGGTGCTATAATTATATCCTAGCTCCTTCGAAAGTTCAAGGAGGTTAGGCTTCTTCATCCTCGCCCATCTTTCAAAGGCATCTGAAATGTATTGCGGCTCTACTGTGTTTTTCTGGCATTGCATTTTGAATAGAAAATAAGCTGCCGCCCGGTGTCTTGAGGAAACCGGTACGGCAGCCGAATGTTGGCAATTTGTTCGAAGCATTAAGTTATTATGCCCGTCTAGTATTTAACGAGCTTGTAATGCGTGACGAAAGATTCCATCGTCATCGTCGTTCTCTTTCCGCCATGTGCCTCGAGTGTGATAGGATACTTGTACCTTTTCTCGTCAAGTCTCTCGTGGACCTTCTTGACTGAATGGGGCTTGTTCTTGTATTCGACAAGCGATCCGACTTTAGCATCCCTGACTGTCTTCGCAGGAACTATGTTCTCTTCTTCTGGTGTAAACACCAATTTCTTAAACTTCCCGTTCACGAGTTCAATGAACCCGCGCACCTTAATTATCGATGTCATTTTATTTTGCTTTTCGAAACTCTATAAAGCTCTCATGCAACGGCCTGTTAGAGACAGACAATTCGAGTAGCTTCCTATGCGCTTCGGGAAATGTGTCATAGTCATATAACTTGACGTGTTCCTGTCCCTCTGTCCTGTATTCTGCTGAGCTATCGCATCGAAGACATTTGAACTTCTGTGCCTCTGTGACTCTTAACGCTCCACAGATAGGACATTGGCAGCACTTCCAGCGCTTGAAAGTCTTCTGCGCCGGAACAGGAACTTTGAGGAAATCTCCCATCAGCGTCTGCGGCTTTTCTTTAGCTTCATGTTGTTGTAATGGTTTCAGGACTATCTTCTTCACTCCGCCGCATTTGCAGCGATATTCGACGTAGCCTGGGAGATGCTTCTCGTCTACTTCATCACAGCTCGCGCAATGAAACTTATAGTTCTCTTCCATTTTAATCCTTGCATTGATAACAGACTTTCCTACCCTTCTTGTTGAGGAAGAGCTTGTCTGTCTGACAATTACATTCCTCACATCTGAGGATCTCGAATGTTGATTCGGGTTCATCCATTTTACTTCTTCATGAGTTCCTTCATGTACTTCATTCGCTCTTCCTCTGGAATCAACTTGAAGTTTGGGGGAAGAATAACTGCGGCTTTGCATAAAGGGGATAGGAATTCCGCAAGTTCTTGAACCTGTCCAACTGTAACCCCCGGCTTCGTTTCTATGATGACGACCTCATCGTTCTTCCTGAAACTCTTTAGCATTAGCCTAAGGCGGTTGCTGTTCTTGAACTTCGCTATGAATCCAAGTTCAAATCTTGCCATTTCAGATCTCACCTATGCCAAGATCATCCCAAGGAGTATCTTTTTCAGGTTTGATAATTTCCAGAACCTTCCGTGCCCATTCCCTATCAGATTCCTTTTCCTTCTCTGAAAGCTGTTCGTAAGGTGTATCTATCTGGCGCTTCCATCGTAAGACGTCCTTCTCCGTCTCTTCCGCTGATTGAGTAGCTACTTTCTCAAGCATATACTTTGTCCAATGTGACCAAGCTAGATGTTGAAAAGCCGCTACCTTTTCCAAGAGTTCATTGTTTTCCATTTTGAGAAAAAAAGAGACCAATTATTTGGTCTTCTTAACGCCGGATTTCTTCTTCGCCATTGCTGGGTTAGGATAGGCTCCGGCTTTGCCTGCCTTCTTACCTGGTTTGCATGCTGCCATTTTTTATTGCGGTTTATAATTAGTCATGAACTGCTCAAGGACTTCCTTTGGCTTTCTTCCGAGCTTCATGCATCGCTCCTCAAAAGTCCTGTACTTCGTCTTATCGACGTTCAACGTCTGCTTCACCCTGGAAGCGACGTAATTGTAATCGTATTTATCCTTGTCCCTTTCCGAGAATCTGAAATGGTCTACGACCTGGTTTCCGGATACCACTACTATAATCGGGTCCACTTCCAAAAGTTTGAGCTCTTCCTCATAGAAGATCAGCTTGCGCCGGTAGAGCTTCTTTGGAAGATATTTGGTAAGCTTCTCCGAGATGAACGTAGAGAATCTGAACCCCATACCTTTACCGCTCCCGGCAATGAACTCCCTTTCCAGCTTGTCTTTCCTTGAAATCCAGTCGATAGCGACGCGATCTGTTTCATTCATCTTAGTTACTCCACTCACTACTACAGTATATACTTGAGTATTTAAGTATAAAAAGCTATCATCTTAAACATGGCAACTCTTGAAGAGATGAAACAGGAACTAAGCGTTCACAAGGAAGAATGGAAGACGAAATACAAAGTGACTGATATAAGCATCGGGCTAAAGGAATCTGGCGGGATCCTTACAAACGAACTATGCTATCAGTTCTGGGTGAACGAGAAGAAAGTCCTCGAAGCAATGAGCGCAGATGAAGTCATCCCTAAAACCCTCTTCGAGAAGAAAACCGATGTTTGGGTAGAGAAGAAATGGTACTCTCAAGACATCGTTCCAGGGACGATCCCCATGGACATCCCAACAAACGTCCGCGTCCGGCCTATACAACCAGGGTGCGGAGTCGGGAATGAGAAGATAACCCAAGGAACTCCTGGTGCCCTCTATAAAATACCTGGACTAAACAAGAAATTCCTGCTGTCCAACGGGCACGTACTTGCTGCAGACCCATTCAACTACATCAAGAACCAATCGAGCGTTGCCTGCCTGCAGCCCGGGCCCTATGGTGGCGGAAGCAACCCTGCTGATTACATCGGAAATCTGCGGTTCATGATGCTATTGAACGATCAAACCGATGGTGCCGTTCCTCCGGTGTATTCAATAGGGTGTATTGAGGACGAGATAAACTACGTTGCAGACGGTCAGAGATTCGTTATGAACACATATAATGATGGAACAATCTCTTCCCAAGGAGCTGCCCCCAACACTGCTGATTGTGCCCTATGTGAGCTGGCCGATGGAGTGGACATGATTCCAACACCCATAGATGAGAAGGATTCCCCAAAGACACCGTCTTGCATCCTTCAACCAGGCCAGAAAGTCAAGCTCACAAGCTGGCGCATGAACGGAACAACCTGCGGAGTTGTCACCTCTGTTGGAAAGAGCGCCCAAGTAAACTATAGTAATAACAAAGTAGCCAACTACGTAGACCTGATAGTGACTACCAAGATAGGGGAGCCCGGGACATCCGGATCCGGAGTCATAACTGACGACGAAGCCCAGGCATTCGGCGGATTGAACTTCGCAGGAGACGGTTCAATGAATCTTGTCTGCTCTATTCAGCACATCAACGCCGCCTTTGGAGGAAGCGTAGTCTGTGTCGACGGTTCAACCGATCCGATAGAACCCCCGCCTCAGCCCCCGGAGAATGAGATATGGGATATCCATGGCCTCATCGTTGACGAAGACATGAATCCCATAGAAGGCGCAGAAGTAGTAACGCTATCCGACCTCGGAGTAAAGACCGACCAAACCGGTGCTTATCGTATCGAGTACGTCGTAGCTCCTGGAACCCCAAAAATCGTAGACTGGATCGAAGTCTATAAACCAGGATACTACCAAACACAACAGATCGCAAGCATCGAAGGCAAGACACAGATGAATCCGATAGTGCTGACAAAAATAAAGAAGGAAAGAAAGTTCATTGGAAATTTGAACTTCTTCGGTATACAGATGCCGATAACCGGCGTCTTAACCGACTGATTTCTTTACTTGCTCAAGGGCAAGTCTTTTTTCTTCTATTTTCTTTTTCTCGAAAATCTGTTTGTATAGCGTCATCAGGTTTGTTTGCAGGAACACGATCAATGCGAAGTAAGTCGTTATCTGATCCCAAATCCCGGCTTCCGTTATCACCTGGTTCTGAAGATACATGACGAGTCCGATCATCGCTCCGAAAGCTATCGTGATCCCGAACTTCACCCAGTCAAAGGACTCAGGAGATTCGCTTGCTTTCTTTTTGACCCAGAAAGTCCCCGCGTATACCATTGCTGCTATTATTGCATATAGCATAGTTAAAGTTGGTTCCATAGTTAACCCATTAGAATGAAGGTTTAAAAGCCTTTGCTTCAGTATCAGCCCAAAGGAACGTTTATCCTTGGGATTAATGGAAGAATCTTATCTTCCCTTCCCTGGCTTTTTTTTGAACTTAAACATTTCATATAATGCAGTCTAGCAGTCTCGCATTCATCGTCATCATGGTCTGATTTTCCCATACGATTAGCCGACCAGCTAAGCAAATTCTCCAAAGTCAAATCAGACAGGAAACCCATTACTGCGGTTAATGCAAGGTTTGGCTGGATCGCGCCAAATGCGCCATAGAAGAAAGGATCTCTCATAAGGAATCCAACAAAACCGCCCATGGCTATGTCGGAGAACAATCCTAAAAAGAAATAGCCTCTTTGTTTATCAAAGAAGGGAGCGTACAACTTACCTTTATGGGATCTCAATGATTTTATCAAACCTCCCAAGGCCCCCGCGATAACACACTCAAAAGTAAATATCATTATTTAAACCCTATGATTAGATATTTTATTCAATCCCATATAAAAACTAAGATGTTGTCTCTATCGTTCTCGACACCTTTGAAATTGTAGGTCTTTCAATCGATGGGGTGATTGATTCTATTATTGGCTGCTCCGGTGCGAACACCGGTTGCCAAACCGTTCCTCCTTCTCCTCCTGGCATTTTCTTTTTACCTCGTGTACGTTGTCCAGTTTATCTTGAAACTCTGGCTCAAGTTTGGTGGATTGTAGTAATCAGCCCAGAGCCATATCATCTGCGAGCCTCCGATACTGATGTTATTGTATACTGTGTACCTGGTGTTCTCTGTGAAGTTCACCGCCATAGAAACATCTGAACTGTTCCCCCATTTTAAGGTGACATTCTGAATGGATCGGTTGACCCACAGAACTGCAGCCAAAACATCAGTATAATTGTTGCTGAAATTCAGTGCGCCAATGGTGGCAGACTGGCCGCTAATATTGACGTTCTTCTCACTCCTATGCCTCGGGAAGAAATATATGTTGCTTATTCCAGAGGACTTACCTATTCGGGCATCATATTGACTCTCATAGGTAAGGTTCGAAAGGTCGAAAATCAAATTCCCTCCCCAGATGCTTGAAACAGAAATGTTGTACTGACAAGTACCAGACCAGGAATAATTGGAACAATTGTTCAAGGGGAACGTTATTGCCACCGGGCCCGGGAACGAACCATTCTGAGAATAGAAATTTGCTACTGTGCAGGATCCGCTAGATAGATTGATACTCACATTCTCTGGTGCCGGTGTCGTATTGCTTACCCAAACCGTCTGATTGACGAAATACGCATTACAAGGGGCCGAAATATTAAACGATGATCTAGTGCTGTTTATAGTTTCATTAAATCCTACCACGTCTACATAGTAGAATCCTGAAGCATTTGAATTTCTGCAGATCACGTTGAATCTGTTATAGCCCAGGTTCGATAAAGTAGTCATCTCCTTTGAAGCGCTTATTGTTGAATTCACGAAAGTATCGTAGACATCGTTCACGTAGACGCTGGCGTTACAGGTCCCTATACCAAAGTAGAGTTCGGGAGTCCTATCACTGAAAAACGTTCCATTAGTCGTGAGGTTCACGTCCTGGTTGGAATAAGTGAAAGTCTCGCTTATGTTGCTGAACCCCCCAACATCGTACTCAGTTACGTTGAAATAATAAACCTCTGAAAAAAGATCTCCAATTATTGCCGAACAAAGGTTTGCAGAGCAGTTCATTACATATTGCGTTCCTGACCAGCTTAAGTTCGCGCTACTAAAGTTCACGTCTGAATATGAAGCGTTAATGAATACAGACCTGTTGAAAGCCTCAACAAAGTTATTTGTTGGACTCACAATAGAAACGCTCTGAGGCCTATTAAGAGTGAAAGAGACATTAGAGCTGTTCACCACATTTCCTGCAGTATCGACACAAGAAACATAAGCGCTATGCAGACCATCATCATAAGTATTCGCTACATTGTGTGTGTATTCCACATTACTTGGGATTGAAGATAAAAGCCACCAAACAGCTTCTTCACCAAAATCTATTCCTCCCACATAATTCCAAATTGGATACCAAGAGGTTGTTCCATTTTGGCAGCTTAAGTTTTGTGTGTTCCACATATTGAAATATGATTTTAGGCGTAGGTTTAGCGTGGTTCCATATTCAAAACAAGAGGAAGGTATGGTCTCATTGTATAACCAATAACTGCTTCTTCCATAATATATTTTTGATGAATTTTGAGTATTTATGGGCTTGGTATAATTCACATAAAAATAACTTGTGTCGCTCGTTCCATAACCACCTGTACTAAAAATTCCGTCGTAGTATTTTGTAGCTGGGTATGTCCCCGAGAAAGTGCCAGTATAATTATAGGTCCCTGTATTCAGTCCCCCACATGTAGTGGCTACGTTTGCAGTTTCCTGGTAACACCATTCGGATTCCGATTCAGAATCCTTTACCCCGTCTATAAATAAAGAGCAATTATAAGCATCTTCCGGACCCGATACTGTGTAATTAATATTTGGTTGTGAGGTAAATGATGCATTGAGTGACGAGTTCAACACGACAACAGTTCCACACGACGACGACCCATTTTGACATGATGACCCATCAAAATAGCATTGTTTACCATTTCCAGCACCGGTACCAGTATATCGTGATTCACAATCTGAAGGATTGGTTTCCAAAGTGCAGGATGAAATATACGTTCCGGTACAGGCTAATGTGGTGGTGGTGGTCGTCGTTGTTGTCGTAGTGGTTGTAGTTGTCGTAGTGGTTGTAGTTGTCGTGGTCGTGGTTACGTTGACTGTGAAGTATTGGCTTACCTGCGCTAGGTTTCCAGCTGTGTCGTTCGCGTAGACGGTCACAGAGTAATTGCTATTTGACAGGTTCAACGTGATATTTTGGCAGGCTGATAAACTGATTGAGGCCGTGCTGTTGACTGAGTACCAGCATTGTTGAAGGTTCGTGTCTTGGGCAGTATAGTTCAAACTGATGTTCGCAATGCTATAAGTCGTATTCGCAGGAGATTGGATGGTGATGTTCGGAAGAATCGTATCAACTGTCAAAGTCCTGGTCTCGCTTGTTCCGTTGTTTCCTGACGAATCATTAGCCCAGCCATAGTATGAATACGTGCCAGAAGAGAGATTAGACATGTTCGCGTAGAACCTCCATTCCGTGCTGTTATACTGGTTCCAAGTCCACACATTGGCCAACCGGTATACTGGGAATAAGTAAGAGGAATTCATACTTGAGAAGTTATTGTATACTTCTGTTGTATTCTGATACGTTGTGTAGATTTGAGATTCCGCAGAACCACTACAGCAGCGAAACCCGAGGTAGCCGGTCACGGCCGAAGGCGCGGCGGCCAGGCTGGCGCAGAACACGCCCGCAGCGGCCCCATGGAGCCAGGTGCCGCCCCGGAGAACCGCACGCCCGCTGGTCGTGTCGCCGTAGAAGTATACGTCGTCCATGCCGTATCTCCCGTCGTCGGCTGCGCTCGTCGTAGACCAGTTGCCGCTCGTTGTATTGATATAATACCACCCGCTCGTAGGACCCGGCGCAATGGTTGTAACCGATTCGTTAACCCACTCCCATAGGTTCCCGACCAGGTCGTATACGCCTTCCGTTGAGCGGCAATTCGTCCTGGAACCAGTCAAACATACCCGGTTGTCAGCGTATGAGCCGTTAATCTGGCAGAAATAATTTGTATTACAATTCAACGAGGTATCGCTGTCGTCTCCCGGAATATAATGCCCTGATTCTCCGGTAGGCAGATAATAGACGGTTCCAAGAACGTTCGCCGCAGCAAGCCACTCATCCGAGGTGCAAAGGTGCTTTCCTGTGTTGGCGCACATCTGCCGAGCCTGCTTCTGCGAAACCCCGGCCAAAGGCACTACGTTGGGTCTACTTGTAGCATTAACGCTTGTCCCAGTATCGCTATCTATGCCTCCGAACACTCCGCTTACGGGAACGCACAAGGACGCATTACAATACCCCTCAGACGTGTAGCTGGCGCAATTACTGCCCGGAGAGCCGTCGCATCCCGGAACACTCGCCTCATACTGGTCGATGCAGTACCCGCCCAACGCATCGATATACGACATGTTCCCGCTGCAATTCACCGCATGGAAAGTAGTGTTGGTCTCATTCCAGTTGAACTTGAAGGTGTCCAGGTTCTCCTCCTCTATTGAGATATTAACTTCTATCCAGTTCCTACCAATGATGCTTTGATTAGCTTCGGTAGGGGGCTGGAAGGAAAGATTAAGGGACTGAACGGAGACAATAGACGAAAATAAAAACAACGTTAAAGCTATTAAGCCTAGTTTTCCACCGGAAAAAACATTAATTTTCATTTTTTTAGGACATTAAATTATTTCTGGAATGTTCCCTGATACGCGGCAGGTGTAAGGCTTCCTGAAGTTGTGATCGTACCACACGCCGAGATAGCGAACACTGTTGAAGACAATACCATCAGCGCCAACAAAATTCTCTTTATCCCTGAAAGCTTATACGTACTGGATCGTGACATTGTTCGAGTTCCCAACATAATAGTTCTTCGAGTAATTAGACATCACACACCAATCTACCAGGATATTGTTCTGTCTATTAATGTATACGCCGTAGCCACTGCCTTCCCCTGTGAAGCTGGAACCTAGGCAGGTAAGGGATACACTGTCTGCTGCAATCACGAAGCACGTAGAGTTGCTATGTTGTCCTGAAAGGATTACGTAATCGCCGGGCGTTGTGATTGTTGAACAGTTAGTTACTAGAGTATGGTTTACTACAAAATATTGTGTTGTCTGTGCAAGATTCCCAACACTATCATTGGCATACAATGTTATGTTATATGTCCCCTTGCTCAGGTTAAGGCTAACGTTATTACATGAGGAGAGACTTGTATTAGACGTACTGTTTATCGAATACCAACAACCACCCAAGTGTACATCGTAGACCGTATAGTTTAAACTAAGGTTCCCAGACACATAGGAAGTGTTTTCAGGGAATTGGATGGAGATAGACGGGGACGTAGTATCTACTGTGAAATACTGGCTTACCTGTGCAAGATTACCGGCAGTATCGTTAGCGTATACAGTAACGCTGTAATTGCTATCGGATAAGTTCAATGTAAGGTTGCTACAATCGGGTACGCTTACTGAAGGCGTGTTGTTCAAGGAATACCAGCACTGCTGTAAATGCGTGTCAATTACAGTGTAGTTCAAACTGATATTCGATATGATGTATGTAGTATTGGTTGGGCTCTGGATTGTTATATTAGGCAATACTAAATCAACCGTCAACGTCCTGGTCTCGCTTGTTCCGTTGTTACCGGACGTGTCATTAGCCCAACCATAGTAGGAATAAGTGCCATCTGATAAGTTCGTGAGATTAGCGTAGAAACGATACTCGGTGCTGTTGTATTTCTGGAACTCGGACTCATACTGGAACCAAATTTCAGAAGCAGATAAGGGGCGGTTGTAGATACGGAGTTCATCAAGAGTTCCATTTAAATTTCTAGTGTTTACTGAGTTATCAAATAAATACGTGGTTCCTGATGAAATATTAATTGCCCCTTTACCTACCGTATTTGATGAAGTTGAGAAAACCCCATTTTGATATATGCTAATATTTGTTAAATTTAGTATAATCGCAAAATGTGTCCAAGTATTTATTGAGATTGCATTTGGAGTGGTGGCAAGGAAAGTTATTGGCGTACTTCCATTTGACGTATCTACTTGTAGTATTCCCGTCGATGCATAAATAAATATTCTTAAATTACCATTACTATCAATTATACGGGGTGTTGTTTCTCCGTATCCGCTTCTAGGATATAACCAAAAAGAAATAGTTGCATTATTTATTTCGGGAAATGATGGTACTTGTGAAAGACAGTTTTTTCCAGGACAATCTAATCCAAGTTCAAACTTTCCAGGAAGGTAACTGAGATTAGCAGAGGTCATATTGTTCCCATATTTCGATATATCCACTGCATAGGTGCTATTCTCTCCTATTGCTGAATTATTATTGAAATTCAACGCCAACACAAGAGATGGGTCGTATATCGAATAGTTTGCCCCGTTCCAGTTGAACTTGAAGGTGTCAAGTGTTTCATTCGTGGAAATAGACACATTCACTTCCGAGTAATTAGCACCGATAACAGCACCATCATCAGGAGTAGGGGGAAGGAAGGAAAGAGACAACGGTATGACATCCGCAAGAGTGGTCGTCGTCGTAGTTGTCGTGGTTGTCGTTGTTGTAGTCGTTGTGGTTGTGGTTGTTGTAGTAGTGGTTGATGCAGCTATCGTAATGTTCCTGGAACTGCTCGTATTCGTTACCGCTCCAACAGAGCAATTCACGTTCCAGAGATATGATCCGTCGGCAAGAGTAGAGTTTGCAGTAATCACCGTAGCCGTATTATTCGTAGTGTTCCCGTTTGCTATGCTCCAATTCCAAGATACCTCGTCGAATTGGCTTGTTACCCCAGACGTAAGAGTATACCAACCAGTTCCATTAAAACAGTATATCCCATAGCTTCCGGCATCGATGGTGTTGCTGTAAAACCTGAACTGTTTAGGATCCTGCGCCATACATAAACTGCTAATCGCTACGGTATAATTATTCGCGAATCTAACATATTGGACGACCGATGAAGCGGTAGCCAAACCAGGGGAAGAAATATTCACATAAGCATATTCTCCAGTAACCGAGCCAGAAGCAGAAGTAGACCAATCTCCGTCGAACATGTAAGAGAGATTGTTCCACCCAGAGGTATTAGTCAACAATCCATTATAATTCAATCCACAAGAACCATCCCCCACACGAGCTTCACTGAAATTACCCTGAAAGCAAGGAGTCTGCGCAAGACCATATCCTGAGTTGTTCAAGAACAGTTGACAAGTATACGTGTCTTCATCTCCAGATACCGTGAAGTTGAAATCTGGAGTATTATCAGAAGTAATATTAGCTTCTTCGGGGGTATTAAGTATTATACTAAGGGCTTGAGCGGAGACTAAAGGTAGAGCTAAGATCAACAACAACGATCCCAAAAACAATTTTGCATTTTTCATTTTCGTCGATAATGAATATATCCGGTGTATGAAACGATATAAGACTTAAGTTCTTCGATGCCCGCGCTCTCGAGGATCACTGCCAATGATATGCCGGTTGTTATCTCGAATGGCGTAGGAAAGAGGAACTCTTTCTGCTGCTTGAAGTAAGCCCCTGCGAAACTTGTATAAACCAGGCCGGATTTGGTACTTAGGTATACCCTATCAATGAATTCAGCCTCCCCACACGATACGTTCACGCTGGAGAGCATGAAGGTCTTGTTAGCTGGAACGGCGTATAGGTCTGTAGTTAATTCCACCCCCACAGTCGTTATAATGGGGACCATTGCCGAGACGCAAGAATGGTCGTTCCCATACTCTGGAAGCGCCGTTCGTTCTATGACTATCTTTGAAGGGGAAAGCTTTACAATACCCGGTTCCTTTAGTGTGCTCGTGCTCATGTTTCATTATTCGCTTTATAGGCTTCTGAGATAGTTGATAGCCTTAATGTTCGAAAGCTCTTTCTTACCTATCGTGATGTCGTTGCTTAATGAATCGATCAATGCCTGGGCACCGACCACTCCGAACTGGCCGACTATGTCGTACTTGACGCAGTCCAATGCGGCCATCTTGGTTACTATCCTCTGGATAGAACCGTGTTTGCTCGGGTCAAATACAGACTTGAAAGAATACCTCATTATTCCGTCCATATCGCATTCCGCTGTCTTTATGAAACCCCTGATCATGGTATCTGTGATATCGATCGTCAGGTCCGTTAGTTGTTCCCTGACCAACGCTATCGTGGTATAAGTCACTATGTCATAAGGCGCCTGCCTGGCAATGCTATATGGGCCCCCGACCAATGCGACATTTAATAAACGTATCTTATACCAGGTGGTATCATCGTGATCGTTGTCGTTATAGCTCAAAACCCAATCTCCGTCCCCGTCCTTCGCATCTATCGCTGCAAGAAGCTCGAAAGTGCCCGTCTCAGTAGCGCAGTGTTTGATCTCCACGTAAGCCACTGTGCTGCTGGCCGGTTGATCCCAGGTGATAGTTGGCATTTTATCCGTTTGTTCTTACACTAAATGTCGGTTCTACTGCAGTTCCCTTCTTCGTTCCTACCTTGACCATTATCTGCTCCTGCTGCGTTTCAAAGCTCTTCAAAGCTTCCCTATAGTTCTGGACAGTATCGAAGTATTCCGGGCCCAGGTATCTGATACAGCTTGCGCAGGCATACGCCTTACTTGCTATATCCGCTCCGCACTGGGCTACTTCCGCATCGGTCATATTCGTTGAAAGCCCCAGGTGATCATTGACGTGCTTGTCTCCGTCAGCTATGAAAGACTCTATATTTGCCGTCGGCACGTTCACTATGTCGAACAAGTAATGCATCAATCTCACCGCCGCGACTGTTGTATAAGCCATTGTAATGTATTACCTCCTCCTGCGATATATAGTCACCAATATAGTTGCCATGCCAAGGGCCCCCAAGAGATAGATGATGTTCCTGGAGATCCCACTTGCCCTATAGCTCGAGACTATTATTGCCCTGTTGCGTTCTATTGAGACATTGAATAAGCAAGTAGTTAAATTCTCTCCCGTTATCTTTGCATTCCTGAAAGCATAATCACAGGGAGACGTTGAATTGATCCCTAGAACCATGTCTGATACATTAAACCCTGAGAAAGATAGATGATCGTTTCCTATGAAGGTTATGTTCGTTGAATTCTCGAAATAGACATCTTCATTCATACCTTCGAAATAATCTACTGGACCAACCCCGTACCAAAGAGATACGTTATGTGAATCGGTGGATTGTTCCCAGACAAGGTAACCAGAGCTGTTGACCATTAAAGAAGATAACGAACCGGAATCATTCTTGTACCACATGCTGTTTGGGGTGTTGTTTCCTGCGGTGATGTTCACCGGACCACTGCCAGAAACATTACTGATAATGACCTGGATGAGGGAAGAGTTCTTAACGGAAACAAAGGCGTTTACGATAGTGCCGGAAGGGGGAGTGATGGAGAGATTGGTTTGAGAATACCACTGCATGTCAGTAGGCAAAGAAATGTTGATTTGAGAAGAAGAGATGAGGTTAGGTAGACCAAAAATCAAGTAATCATTAAATTGTAGGGTAACATTGTTAACAACAGAACTATTCGCATTTGCAAAACTATTTCCTGAACGATTAATTTTATAGTAAACTTGTGGAATTGCCATGTAGCCTTGTATTAATGTGCTATTCAGTCCATTCCTCCACGAAAAAACACTTGAAACATTTTCAGGAATAAAATAAGTATCAGCATCTACAAGGTTTGTAGGCTTCTGTGAACTTGTATTCCAGTGATTAAGAGAAAAGTCGTGAGTGATATTCTGATTGCTAGCTCCTTGTAACCATAAATCAACATAGAAACCAGAGCAAGTATTATTTGCTACTATCCAGTTTTTAGCAGCGGTTGTAGTGATATATGATATGTTGTCTGTTGATAGTTCGTTATTTGTTGACCTCCAAAGTCCATATAGTTCTCCAAAGAAAGCACATGAACCTGGGTTATGGTATTGGTAAGTTAGTGTTTGGGATAGATTTATAAATGGATATGCCGAAATAGTATTATTAACGAATGACCCATTATTACAGTTATCAAATGCTGCAAATCCGGTGCTTCCAATACCAAACATTACGTTGTTCTGGACTGAAACATTTGATACATTCATACAACGAATACCAAGATTATACCCATCTGAATTGAACGTAATGTTTGAGAACGTATTTCCACTCGCAGACAAATCTCTATTGACAAGTCCTGACCAGGCTGTGTTACCGATGAGTAATCCTATATCGCAATTATATATTGTGTTATTTTCTGCTTTAGAACCAATTCCATAAATCCCCATACAATTACCAACTGTCCATGCAGCAGATGACGCATCATGTGAAACGCTGTTCTTTATTGTTCCATTTATAGAATAAGAATAAATGGGAGATTTCTCGGCATTACAACTATTTACAGTACCATTAACGCTGCTTCCAGATAGAAGAATAATGCCTTTACTACAGTTTATTACACTCACATTAAAAACTGTATTATTACTTCCTCTATCCTCTACTCCTTCATCATAGCCTTGGACAGTTAGGTTCTTCACAACTGAATTTGTTCCTCTCATCGAGATTCCTGCAAAAGAACCATTCCCAATTAATGTAAGATTTCCATCTCCGGTCAGTGTTTGATTGTTACCAGTTAATAGAAATATCCCTTCATATCCTGTTGAATTTATTTGATAGCTTCCTGAACAAATATGTAGTTCTGTGTTGTCCACACCAAATGTTCTTATGTATGCTGAAAAACAACGATAAAGATTTTGAATATTTGTTTGACCGATTATGTTGCTAGTATCGTTAGCCCAGCCATAATAGGTATATGTACCAGATGAGAGATTCGTTACGTTCACATAGAAGCGGTACTCCGTCGAATTGTATTTCTGGAACTCAGAGCGGTAATGCAAGGCTATTTCTAATGCTGACAAGGAACGATTATACATCCTAAATTCGTCAATAGATACTGTATGATTCAACTCAGAGTCTGCAAGATATGGAACCGTAGTCATAGGATTCATTACTCCAGTAAATGGCTTAGAACATTGTAATGCCCCATTTAGATATATTGAAATGTTTGTTCCTGAATATACTAAAGCATAGTGAAACCAACCTAAAGGCACTGTTCCACAGCCGTCGTTAAGTGTTGCCGTAGAATTTGAAACAACAAACTTGAAAATACCTCCTTCAATTCTAAATTTGTATTGATTCCAACTAGACATAAAAATATTGAAATTTGCAGATAGATTTGTTGTATTAACCCATGCCATTTGAGTATATGTTGTCCCTACATTTGATATTATTGGACAACGAATATTTGTTGCAACATTTGAAGTGCTAACTGCATTTTCATATTTCCCTGCAATTATTGTGAGGGTTGAATTACAAACATTGTTGAGTTTGCTTATATCAATAGCCGTTGTCGCATTCTCTCCTATCGCTGAATTATTATTGAAATTCATCGCTAACACTAACGAAGGGTCGTATATTGAGTAATTCACCCCATTCCAGTTATAGATGAACGAATCCAAAGAAGCATTGCTGAAATTACCCGTAATCGTAATATTCGACTCAACATAATTCGCACTGATAACAGCACCATCCAAAGCAGTAGGGGGCTGGAAGGAAAGATTAAGGGATTGAGCGGAGACAAAAGAAGAACTCACCATGACTAGAATTAGAAGTAGAAATGCCTGGAAGGTCTTCTTGATCATCTTGGACCTCTCACTAAGCGTAATAGATTGCTAGACCAAAAGCTCTATTCGCCGTCTGGCCCCCGCTAGTCGTGTGTTGAACTGTCAGCTCCCCGGCGAAGCTCTTCCCAATCGTCAGAGAATGAGAAGTATTCGCAGCGCATGCCCCGGAGTTATAAACGGATTTACCATTCTCGTCCAGGAGAATCAATGTAGCCGTAGTAGCGCCATCTAGTACAGGCACATCGAAAGTAGCATCGAGCATTGTACCACAAATGCGTATTGTGGTCGATATCAGATCATTATCTGTCGCGAAGAGCAGAGTCAGATCGACTTCTTTCCTGCTGACGCTCCCTGGAGCGTATACGTTTCCTCTTGCCATTTTAAATCTTTATGAACTTTTCGTAAGTCGTCATGTATTCCTTCGTTAGTTTCTTTTGCTCGTCTAGTTCTTTATAACCCATTGTTATGAGCATCTTCAAAAGCTTTAGCATGTGATTTGATATGTTGAAATCTTTTGTTTCTTCTGGTTCCCAAACATAATCCCCTTCAGAAATCCCGGCCTTACGTTTTGAAAGCTCTTCTGGAGTTAATTGCAAAATCTCAAAGAACTCAGCGCAGAGCGTACATAATAATTCTGAGCTATATTTTGGAAGAAGATTGATCAATGAAATCCTTTCGGTATAATTAGCTTGCATTGTATAATATCTTGTGCTGTCCTATCTTAAATACTCAAATCCCAAACATATCGTCGTTGTCTTCTACGCGGCAAATTGGGATCATCATTGCTTGGCCGGCTTCCCTTGGATTCCTAAACGGGGGCCACGTTTTGTTCTTTGGTACCGTTGGAACCAATGAAAACCCAGGAAGCAGCCTTTTGAATATGAAGTTATTAACGAATTTAGAAAGCATTTTTTGAACTTTCGTTATCCGTGAATACGGGAATACGCTGAGCGTGTATGATATCAGTTGATCTTCGCAAGTAGAAGGAAAACGGATATCATAAAATCTTAGTTCTCTAACAACGGGTTTGACATTTACCGGGGGAACTATGCCAAGTTTGATAAATCCCTCTTTTCTTGCGCTGTCGTCAAACTTGATTGACTGCATATAATCCTCAAACCTGGAGAGATTATCTGCTTCAACTGCTACGAACCAATGAGTCATAATAAAAAGAAAGAAAAAAATGGTTTTTCAGGTCAGTTCAGTCCATGCCGGAGACGCTTTAGTTCCCTGGTTTGAATAGACTTTGCCTGTCGCTGTGTCTATTGCCATGGATCCAACGCCGCATGTTCCTGCACCATCGCCAGAGGTTCCACTTGAAGGGGTGGAAGCTGTGGTTATGATGAAGATGTTGTCGGATGCCGGGCATGATAGGACTCTTGCGTACACAGGAGATGCTTTCGTTCCTGCGTTCACGTGGACCACTCCATTAGTCCTGTCTATGCACATTCCACCAACACCTATCACAGCTGCCCCGTCTCCAGATGTACCGTTTGTAGGCGTGCCTTCCTTTGTCATGAAACCCACGCTGTTATTCAGCATAAGATAGGTTCCTGAAAAGGTGAAAGTAGTCGCAGCGCTGCTTGTTATCAGCGGATCCAAAACGCTCTTATGCGTATCGAGACTTCTCATTTTTGTGTTTCCTCCTTAGATAAAAGAAAAAATATATGCCGCGACCAGATTAGGTCGTCGGTATCTTTGCGAAGGCGTCTATGTCGTGTATCTCCACTGTGAGCCACTCACTCAGGGATACAGGGAACAGGTCTTCCTCAGTCATGGTGTACGTCTTCAGCTTGGGGTTCTGGCTTATGACCAGCTCGGCTGCGTCAGGATCTTTGCATCCTATGTAGACGTTTCCTGCAGTCACGTGAGCTGATTTCACCAGGAAATCCTCTTTCTTCTTCGCGCCCGGGAACAGGTCTACTATCGTCATCCAGTAGGGCTGCCTCTTGCTGTCAAGACCGTTCAGCTTGTTTATGTCTGTCGGGTTCCCCAGTATGTACGAGGGCTCGAAGTTGGTGTTCAACGTTGCTATCGCATTCAGGATGTCCTGGTGCATATCGCAGGCTTCACTCTGATCCCATGCTCCGTTGTTGGTGATGGTGTTCGCTGCTGCAACACAACCGGTTATCCCTGTTATGTTAGCTGCGGAGTATCCGTTCAGGGCGAGTTTGTCCTCTTTCCTGTGGATCATCTTCGTGCATCTCTCGACTTCCTTCGCTTTCAGCTTCGGGTCCTGTGCTAAGTCCCTTTCGTGGACGTAGAAACTCTCTTTCAGCTGGTAGATGGTGAAGTTCTTCGTGGAAACGAAGGTGTTTCCGACATTCCCTCTCGCGCCCTTGGCGGTAATGAGTATGTCTGAATCGTCTGTTGCATCCATGATAGTCACAACGTCTGTGTCTATCGTCGAACCAACGTTCCTTATGGGCAATATCTTCCTTGCCACCATGTTGTCCTTATAATCCTCTGCGTAGGCCGCAAGGATTTTTGTCCATTCCTCCACATTGCGTGCAGGAATTCCCATCGCGGAATCTGATGCTATCATTTTAGTGTGTGTTTATCCTCTCAACAGGCATTTTACCTGTACGAGCTTCTTCATGTTCTGCGAGCTGTACGAAAACTTCAGCGCAGTTTTGAAAGTTACCTGTGTCGTACTATCCACTGTGGCAATCTGAACTACTTCAGAGTCTGTCGCAGTAGCATCTGTCGCTCCCTGTAGGTAGACCATGTCGCCTGCTAAGAAATAAGCAGTCGATGTGACAGTTGCTGTCTTTGCTCCTGCTGTCGCGGTGCTCATCGCGGTCGTGTAGTTAGAAACTTCAGCATCCTCGAGCGCCCTTGCGCATGTGGTCGAGACTGCTTCAGTCGTCGCGCTCTCTCTTACCATAAGCCCTGAATCGTTCGCGAGCTTTAGCAGATCGCCTGCAGCAACGTCTGTTCCCCCACCAACTACTGGAAGGTAAACTATCCCTGCAACTATGACGGGTACTGGATCATAAGTGCTGTAACATCCGGGCTGAGTCTTTTCGACAATGTCATCCTCGGCTATGCCGATGAATCCTCTCGTGTTCGCTCCGTCAACGGCAACAACGACTGTTCCCGCTGCAGAGTATTTCACCGCCGAGCCGAATGGAATCTCTCCGGCGGCAGTCATGTGTTCCGTGTGCCATACATCTACGGCTATTCTTTTCATTTTGTAGTTGAATTTATGTTCGTAATTTCGCTCTCACCTGGCAGATCTTCCTCACGTTCTTTGAACTGTAGGAGAATCTGCAAGGTTCTTTCAGCGTCATCTGAGTTCCTGAGTCTATCGACTCCACTTGCGCTATCTCTGAATCTGTCGCCAGCCCGGAAGTTCCTTCCAGGAGAACCATGTTGCCTGCGGCAAAATATGTCGTATCATCCACCGTAAGAACTTTTGAACCTGCAGTTCCTGTTGTGAGCGAGCATGTGTATAGGGACGGGTCCATATTCTCAAGAGCCCTTGCGCACGTTGCAGATGCTGACTCATCAGTAGCGCTCTCAAGAGCGAAAAGCCCTAGATCGTTTGCTATTGACAATAGGCATCCTGCAGTTATCGCGGTCCCTCCGCCGACAATTGGGAGATTGACTATCCCGGCAGTTATGACAGGAACCGCCTGCCCCCACTGATAACAACCGGCTCTCTGCATGCCGCAATAATTATCCTGGGCAACGCCCAGAAAACCCCTGGTGTTTGACCCATCGATCGCTTTGACCACCGTTCCTGCCCCGGAACGTATAACCGCCGCTCCGAAGAATATCTCTCCTGCGGCAGTGTAGTGCTCTACAGCCCATACATTGACTGAAACCCTTTGCATTTTAGACTTTCCTCCTGTTTGAAATCTTAGTGTAGACGTCGTCTACCATCTTCTGCGAGTCGGAGTCCCTAGTCAATCCGTCTGCAGAAATCTGCTTGCTTGACTTGTTCTCCTTCGCTATCTTCTCGATCTTCACATGCTCGTTCGTCAGGTCGCAAACCGTCATCTTCTCCAGTTGCTCCCTTGGCATGGAATCGGTTATCGCCATGATCTTGCCTATAAGCTCTGTTTTCTTCTCTGCCATCAGCTCGTCCAGCTGCTTTGCCTTGGCTTCAAGATCAGAAACCTTCTTGACCTGGGCCGCGTCATTGCTTATCTGGTTGATGGTCTTCGCCTGTGCCTTGATACCGCAGCCGTCAGCGAGACTGCATCTCCCCGATTTCACAATCGCCGTATGGTTCGAGAGCATGTTCGTCTGGACGTAGTCATACTTCTGGTCGTTGTAAACTCCAGGCTTCTTGACTATCTTGCAGTTGAATCCTAGAGAAACTTCTCTCGGGCCTTTCTCGTCTTGCATGAGCTTTATGGCTTCTGCCCCATCTATTTCAAAGTCCTGGATTATGGCGTTGTTGTATCTTGGATTCCTCACAAAACCGTTTACTTCTGCAGGCTCTGTAACCATCCCTATTTTTGGGTGTTCGATAGTTATTGCATTCGCGTCCATGAATCTCACGGCCTTTTTGAGTTCCTCTGGATCCTTGAGGACTTTCTTACCATTATAGTCCTGCACACCGGGTTTGCATACGACTACATCAGGAATCACGAGTTTTGAATCTGCAAACCTGAAATTCTTGGAATCAAGAACTATGTCCACAGAATCATTCGCTATCAGAACCGATTCATCTGCAGAATCCATTGAACTTGTGAGCTCGGGTTCTGGATAAGCGGTTTCAGAAGTAGTTGTTGATTCGGTGCCTGTCGAAGCGGTCTCTTCCGCAGGAGAGATACTTGGTTCGCCTTCGGTTGCATTAGCTGACTGGTCGGTCCCAGCTTCGCTGTAAACTATGCCATCCTTATCGCACTTCACTGATCCTGAAATTTGTGACCAGGGAATGATAACTTCTACCATATACTATATTTTATATGCCTTAGTTTAAATACTTGTCGATTAATAATTAACTATCGAGAAGTACATCCAGTAAAACAAGGATTGAAACACTATCGCTTGTAATAGGCTCTTTACTGTATCCAGTAAAACAAGTATTGAAACAAACAAACAAATATGATATGCCCAATCTGTGCCCAAAATGTGTTAAAGTGTGATGAATCTATGCAAAATATTGCAGATGATTGCTACTGCATAGAAGACAGAGGGCCTATTACCAGCACTTACAAACACGTAAATGAAGAATTTCTCGGTGAATTCTTAATGGGAGACGCTTCTACCTTCGTGATCAAGGTCGCGCAACTAGGAGGAGTGCCAATAAAAAGAGTGCGCAAAATAGTAGAAACCAGCATGTTAAAACCTTGAAGTCGTCCTCTGCTTTTTCCATTTCTATCTCAACGTTAATGCCACTACTATCAAGACAAAAGTTAATATTACAACTAGCACCCAATTTAGAAATCTGTTCACATCCTCAAAATTCTGTTCCTCTTCTGGTGACGGTTGGAATTTGTCGAATGCTTCCAGATTAGACCATTCCGGAATTTTTATTCGTTCCATCGTGTTTACTCCCAGTTGAAACGTTCTTTGGCCCCAACATTGCCAGGACAAGATTATTTAAGAAGACATTAGGGAAATGTGTTTCAGTCCCTATGCCGCTGGCCTGATATGCCCACTTACCAGCTTCTTCTATCTGCCTTGCGAAAATCTCCCTCTTAGCTAGGTCCTTTGAGAAGTCTAAAAGTGGCGGCGGAAGATCCCCGGCGGGTTGAATGCACCAGGCATCTACGGCTATTAAATCAATGGATGGTTCATCATCCTCTGTCATACGCCTTTCTGCCTGGCATAATTCGCACAATCCAACTTTGTGTTCCTGTGCTCCACTCAAAACAAACCCGCAATCAAAACAGATTGCTTTACTTGCTTGCCTTTTTCGCATTTTCGTTCATCTTTTTTACGTAAATAAATAGTTTCTGAGCCTTTAAATAGTTGTCATCATGGTTCAAACATGATTTCTCCGATTCGTGTAAAATCGAGGGATCAATTTCACAACGGAAATTGTCTCCCTCGACAAGGTGCAACGCCTTGCATACCGGACAACGAACTACGTGCCAGAGCATTCTTTGTTGGCCTCATCCGGTATCACTGTGAACTTTATCTCCACGCCCGTTGCTTCCCTGATTGCTTGCTCGATGTTGTCCTGGATGTCCACGTTGATGATAGACTTTGGGACCTCGCTCTGTGGGATGTTTATCTTCGCCTCGAGTGCCGGTCTTGTGAACAATTCAGCAGGCAAGTCTATGCGCAGCTTGATAGCCACTTCCCCAACCTCAAGCGCCGGAGAAGTCTTAGTCAATCGGGCCAGGAGTTCATTGTATCTTCCAGTCTTGCGCAGGATGATATGTCCGACATAAGAGAAAGGGGCCATTCTTAACCAAGGAGCTTGTTAACTCCTTTTATGCATTGCAAAGCATTTTCAACGTGTTTTAGTTCTTGTGGTTCAACTAAAAACTTTGAAAGTTCGTCTTGGACATTTGTAGTCAAAACCTTCAAAGCAATTGAAATCCCTTTATTCTCTATTAGATTAAAGTTCAAGCCCCTTAACTCTATTAATCTGACATCTTCAAGGACTTCTTTTGTCGTGACCTTCTCAAATGGGGGTCCCTGGTTATTGGGCTTCTCCCTTATCTGAGGAGCGCGATAACCATCTGAAAGCTTTGACTTATTTAGCTCCTTAACTCTTTCAGAAAGCGCATTTAGGTAAGCTTTTTTGTTTTCTTCGAAACCTCGCGAAGCATTTATTGGGGGCCATACCAGATCGTCTCTGTTGTACTGGGGTTTGGTATCTATCTGGATCCTCTTCACTGGCTTGGTTATGCCATGCGCACGCTCATATGCCCCAACAACATCGTTGTATCCGCTCTCGCCCTCTACCCATTTGATGTAATCCTCGTCAGACATGCCGTACTTCTTTGGCGGTTTGGCCTTCGGATGCATCTTCCTCATTAAGTCATAGTAACTTCTTCGCTTGGCCGAGCTCGGCCCATCAGGCTTCTTAGCCTTCTTCGCTTTTGCTTGCTTCGGTGCCATTTTTCTTACCATTGATTCGTGCTCCTCGATCTTTTTTTGGAGTTCGTCAGGCAATCGTGTCACTCCCTCGATCTTCAGAGTCCCCGCTACAAGACCTTCTTCAAGAACTTGTTTATCGATGTTGATAGTTGAACCATTAGAGAACTCTATAGTGTGACGCTCCTCTGTCTCTATTCCGTCGTCACTCGGGATCTCGCCTTTTCCCTCGCAATCAACTCCTTCATCGAAAGACTCGTCTTCTTCCTCCGGCTCTTCCGGATCAGAACAAGCCCCGGCATGAATACGCCTGATAGCTATCACTTTAGTATCAGTCTCGTACAGCTCATACTCGCCGCGCTCCCTACACATTTTCTTGACGTCGTGAAGCGCCACATCAGTCTGGTTCTTGTAATGGTCCCTTGAAAGCCCGACCAATGTTGGGATAAGGTTCTGCGCCAGCTTGCCCCTCACCCATGAACTGATATCTTCAGAGTCCATCTTCAGGCCCCCTCTGCCAATATCGCTCCAAGAACGTTGATGACGCGTTCTAGTTCTATTAATTTAGTTGCTATGCGAGTTAGAGTATCAACATCTATTTCGCTCTTAAGCTCTTTTTGAAGAATTCTGATTCCCGAAAGTATCAGCTCTTCACGTTCCCCCCTGAAAATTGCTAATCGCTGATTTATATCCTTCAGCAGATGATCTTGGTAACTATTATTAGTTTCCATTGTTGTTCCCCCATTCAGTTAAGCTAGCTGACAGGACGTTGATAACGCGATCAAGCTCGCAGAATTCCCTCACGGCGGCCATGTGCAGCTGGATATCTGATTCCGTTTTATTAGGATCGTTTAGAATTGCTTCCCTCTTGGTTTTTGCTTTTGCCTGGGCTTCTTTGAAAACCGATATCTTCCTCCGGATTATATCTGCCAGGGAATTTTGCTCATCATAACTCCTATTTGGCTCCCACGTTACTTTTTCAAATTCCTTGAAGAAAGAAAAGAAATCTTCGGTTGCTGCCTTCGCAGTAATGTAAGCCGCTTTGGTCCCGGCAATTATCGATTCATCGGCGGTCAGGAACAGTTCATTCTCGCGGAACTTCCTTGGTCCGTCAACGCGATATCTCTCTTCAACCACGTAAACCGTAGTTGCATCAAACTCAATGCCTTTGACCGTTCCTTCCCTTCCGTTAATAGTCCAAATCAAATCTCCGACCTTGTATTTTGTCATCTGTTATCACCTGAAAATATGATCCGTAGTCTAATGCGCCCCCGTCCCCAATTTTCTATAAGCTCAAACTATGATGTCGATACCGATTGATTTTGCTGCCCGAAAATATTTTGTATAGAACTAAAATTACTTCCAATATTGATAAGGATATTTGAGTATAAAAAGCACCAAAGTCTTCACTCTAGTGCAAAGCTGTCAATTTTTGACTGGCCCCCCCGGCTAGCGTTCTGAAGAAAGGTTTTGTTCCAATCTGCTGCCGCAAGAGAAACAAGCCCATTTGGTGCCAACTGGCACATCAAATTCGTATAAGACCTCCCGGCTGAAAGGAACATCTCTGGCAAGTGCCAGGTTCTCCTGTCCTCGTGGCCCCGTAGGTTCCTTTAGGCAAAACGCGCCCATCTAACCGGCGGCCCAGAGTAGCCGCAAGAACAAGGCAAAGTCATCAGTTGAATACTTTCCCATCCCGGTATTAAAAGCCCTCAGTTCCCTTGGTCCAGGCCCGACACAAAAAAATTTTTTGCCCCCCCCCCAGCCCCAACGCTACCCCGTAGGCAATCATGGCATAAAAACCCAACAAATGAATCCTTCCCTTGAATAATGTTCAAGGCTTTAGAAAATTGATCCCGCGCGGAAGAGGCACCCATTCCTTATTTATATATAATCTTCTTTTTTTTATGGGGGGGGATACGTGTGTATACTCCCTCCCTCAGGGGTGGCGTCTTTTGTTGTGTATGCGTCATCCCTTGTGTGTGCTATGTGTCACCTGATAGAGATAGCGATTAGGTAGCGTCTTGTCCTTGTGTGCTGGTCGCGCCGCGCTGTGACATGCTCTTATATGAGGGGGTGGATGGCTTTTTAAGCCATGCCTGAAGGCACTTCTCCAAAACCATTTGACTACAGTCATCCTTTAGGACTTCTCTCCTTGAAGTATACTATTCTTCATTCAGTATTCCCCGGTTAACATACGGAAAACATTGTTAAAAAATTTAAAAATTTAAAATACCGAACAGGTATAGTAGGTATTTTATGTCACATCCGTGCCAGTTCTTTTTTTTAAAAAAAAGAAAGTCATTGACTCGTGGCTGGCTCCGGTGCGATGTGCTCCTTAAGAAGTGTCTCTTATCGGAGGCGTTCCATGTGACTCGGAAAGTTAAATTCGGGTTATTCGTTTGATACTCACCGCAACCGCTTTAAGACGCTTGTGCTTAACCTCCACTTTCCTATACAATAAAAGACATTGTCAGGGGAACTGCTTGTTCCCCCTGATGGTCTAAAGACCATGCCCTTCGGGCAACCCCATAGCCAACGTTCGGTCGTTGGATCCCCGTGGTAGTCTGAATGAATTCCCAGAGGAATTCATGAAGACAATAGGATGATAAGGATGCGATCCTATTCATCCTTTCATGCCTTTGTTAGAAACTAAATCCATGGGGAAAAAAAAGAACGTTCACCATGAGCGGTGAACGTCTTCGTGTGTGTAGCACTTCTTTAGAAGAGACTCGAAAGTCTCTGTTGTCTCGTTGTTCTCGTTCATGTCCATTGCCGTTGCAGGCAAGCAAATTGGTGTTTCCATCACTAAGAGTGTGGAAACCCAATTTGCCGCAAATGAATCGTTCTAGTTCCTAGACCCTTTCATGCGGCGGTAAGAAGCACAAATGGATTGGCGTCTTCCGGCCGACAGGGCTTAAGTCCCGACGAGGGACTTTATGCCCTGGCGCCTATGAACCCAATCCGCAACATAGGGCCTGACAGCAAGGGGTACTGGCTCCGACTCTGGAGGAGCCATACGCTCATGCAACGATCTGTCTTTGAGCCGCGTTCATGCAGGCCCATGGTCTTTTCGTTAAAGACCTTGATTCTTCTATATCATCTAATAAATATATCCGAATAGGCGTATGTGATTTAAAGAATGAAATCCTAAGTATTACTTGAAGTCCTATGAACGGATTTCACTTCCCGCCTCTCCAAATCCTCTTGAACTTCTGGGAGTTCAAGGGGGTTGGAAGGCTCTTATGATTTTCTTGGATCCCATTCAGACTCGTCCTTTGGAGTGGTTTTCTTGGGGGAGTCTGGTTTGTCTCCAGCAGATAAACTCTTGATGAGTATCCTTAGAGTTGAAGTATCTTCTGCTATCTCGTCGAGTTTTGAAAGCTTCTTCTCAATCGCGGCAAGACGTTCATCTTGTCCCTGGTTCATAGAACCTCCCTTTAAAGTATTATATATATCTGCAAGAATCTTCTCAACCTGATTGTCGCTTGTTATATCTGCAAGCTCCTGGGGCGTGAGAATCTCGACTTCGTCCCCGATCTTATAGTCCTTCCTTGAAAGGCTCAAGTGCAGGCCCCCTTGTCCATACGCTTTAACTGTATACTTTTTCATAGTAATAATTAGATTTCTAAACTATTTAAATTAGATATCTAATTATTTCCTTACTAGATGTCTAATTAGACATAATGAGAAAAATAGTTAGATAAGTAGTAATCTAACAAGGACATAATAAGATTAATAATTAGATAGACGAGAAGGTTTCACACCCAAATTCACTTCGATCACACAAGGAATTTGAAAGATATCAGGGAAAAGAGACAACAACTCTAGGGGTAATCCTGCCCCTAAGACCCCAGGAATGGGGGCATGTAATCCCTGCCCCATTAAGCCCCATAGATAAGAGGTAGTCAATAAGACATCGATTGATTAAGCCCTATGAAGTACCCTAAATAAGACGTAGAATTTCAGTTATAGAATAAGATAGTTTAAGGCAATAGTAACAGGTTAATAGAAGCAATAGCAATAGAATAGAGTGAAAGCATAGATGAGTTGAAGTAGAAAGACGTAGCAGTAGACGATAAGAGATAGATAAGGTGAGGGTGGTAAATAAGACGAACAGACGGAAGGCAACGGGGGACTGTGGGGAACGGCGTTCTGGTTCCGTGTGTAGTCTAGTGTGCCCTCGGGGCATCTACGGATTTCGTATCCGTAAAGATGCCTGTAGGCATGAATAACACAACGTCGCGTTGGGGATAGACGACGACGTTCCGTATTAACGTTATACTCCTTATGTTGTTTGCTTGGATGGACGTTGCTGTATAAGAAGGGGTTATCTATTTGTTGTGGTATCTTGTTCGTTTGGTACGGTCTTTATTCTGTTATCTTCGAAAGTCTTGTAGTTGTCGTGGCTTCTAGTTCTGAAGACTAGCCTTCGGGCTAGACCTGCCCTTGAAGGGCACCTAAATGGTTTTGCTTATCTTCTGATATGGCAGGTACCCGGGCCGATGCGAAGCATGCCACGCTGGCACTCTGGAGGCCCGGATCGCTCACAGGATTTCAACGACTTCATGCCCTTTATACTGGGCATCCTTTCGTTAAAGTCTTAGTCCTGGAATCGAACGTTCCATTACAGGAACGTGATAGCACGCCCGATGGACTGGGCGTGCCGAATCGTAGATTCCGTTCCGCCTCTGCGGTCGGGGGCTGGGAGAGCGATGAGAACGTCGCAACCCTCAGCGATACGTTTGTTCCTGGCGTAGTAACGCTCACATAGTTCCTTATAAGGCAACGTAGAAGCGCCTACTAAATCAGGGTAATGAATCATGATAGGAATCTTATAGAGATACGCAAGGTACTCGGCAAAGTAATCAGCGCCTGAAGGACAGCCGCCCGAAACAAGTTGGATGTCTCCTTGTGTGTAGTGCCTACGCAGATGCTTATGGAGAATCTGAAAGTCTCTGTCGCTGGTGCGCTTGCGACTGCCGACGATGCCGATGCGAATCATTGTGAAACCTCACCAGAGTCCATAGTAGAGTGTGGCAATTTCCTTACTTGCTCAACAAGTGTAAGAGCCCTGCCCGTAGACTTGCGTGTGCAGAACGCCAAGATAGCGTTCCTCTCGTCCTGGTACGACTGACCATCGACGTACCTCTTTACTGCCCTTTGTGATGTGGTTGTTTTTTCCATGATTAACATGAAAGGAAAAAACAAACACCACAAATGGATCGTCTTGATGCAGGCTAGACCATTCATGCGTATCTCTCTAAAGACACAAAGCCCCGACCGGCTTAAGTGCCGATGCCCGCAGGCACCCGAAGGGCCGAGTCCGAAGGACGAGGTCGGGACTTATGCCGGGAATGCGATTCAGCATTAGGGGCGACGCGTCATTAGGCTGGTTGCTCTATGGCTCCTTCTCCCTATAGATGTATTTCTTCTTGTCGCCTGTAGACCAGCGTAGACCACAATAAGACTTGTAATCGTTCAATGCGTCTATCTGTGCGTCACGCTCGGCGTCCGATGTGTATGCCCTTACTCTATCGTAGAAAGTCATTGTAGTGGTAATGGTCTAATCACCGTAGAACTGAAGGACTGGAAACAGCCCTACGATGATTAGCCACGTTCTTGAATGCCCCTTGGGCGTTTTACTTGTGAGTTTCATTTTGAATGAATGGTTGATAAGGGGCGGGGGATTGCCCCGTTCTCCCTTATCTTCTCGCCGTGCTGAATACCTGCACTATGCCTATCAACAAGATAAAGCATAGTTCAAAGGGAATCAAACACTCACCTCCATGTCTGCGTTATCTGCAAGACAGTTGACAGAGGAATCAACTTTCTTGCATGGGCTGTAGCCTATGGACTTGACTGGTGTCGTCGGTTTCGTTGGATGCTCTGATGTAACGGGCGTCGCATTCGCTATCGTTATCTCGAACATGGGTTCGTCGAGAACGATGTCATGCTTTATCGCACCGTAGATGATGTCTTCGACTTGCTGTGCATATCCTTCGTCGTCCATGCTTAACGGGTTTGCTGGATAGTTCGGGTTGTCGTCGTGCTTGTCATTGATGAAAGCCCTTGTCTCCCGCTTGTGCGCCCTGCGTGTAAGGTGATGCGGTTCTTTCTGCGCCCTGTCCAAGTCGATGTCTTCGCTGTAGTAGTGACCGACTTTGCCCGCGTCTTCCTGTAGACTAAAGCGCTTGCTTTCAACGCTGTCGAGTATAGCGTTCTTCTCGTCGTCGGTGACGTCTATTCTGTGGACGCTGTCCATGGATACACTGATGCTATGATGCTCTACGGCGTTGCTGTCTTCGTCGTTGCCTGTGGACATGATGAGTGTCGTCTGTATCTTCGAGCCTTCGCTGTCTGCTTGGATGCTCTTTAAGAGGTTATCCCTTCGGGCACCGCTCTTGGAGTAGACTGCGTAGTCGAGTCTCTCACGCTTTTCTCGTGCCTGTGGCAAGATGTATTTCGTCTTGACTATCCACGAGTGCGCTTGGCTCGTTGGTATCTCTTCAGGATAGTGTCTATCGCATGCGACGGTATAAGCGTAGATGCCGTATGCCTCTTTGTATGGGCATTGAATAGTTGCCGTTCCCGTAGACGATAGCACGGTGGTTTTCGCACCGCAACGTAGTTCTAATCGTCGAGTGGAGCCGTTCACGCTAGTATGTGGCGTTATGATTTCGCCACATTCGGGGCACTTGGGTTGGTTATAAACGCCCGCTTTAAGTAGTCGCTCGTCGAGTAGACGTAGCCCGTTCGAGTCCTTACGAACATAGGCGCATAACTGTCCCCTGTGTTGCCACAAAGTGCTCACGCCGTTGATGCGTGGTGAGAACATAAACTTGCCTTCGTCTACTTTTACGAGTCCTTCAATATTGAAATCCTCAAAGCGTTCGTAGTTCTTTGATTCCTTCGCTGGCTTGTAGCCTGTCGTCGGGAGTATGCGCTGATACTCCTGTAAAGCCGAACACCGTTTGGTGTCGGGCTTGTAGTCGTATTCAAGATTCTCGGTGACGCTTGAGGCATAGCCTAAAGCGTTCTTCACACACTCGCCCTGCTTGTTGCGGGCGTTTCCGTATCTATCCTTTTTCATTTTTACAGCGTTGATGCAAACCCTTGGTTTGCTTGTTGATTTAGAAGAACTCGATTTGTGTTCCATTTTAATCGGTTCCGTAGTCCCGTTGCCAGATTGCTCGTTCATCATTCGCAAACTGTTTCATTCTCAACGACGCAACTTTAGCGTCATAACGTGGAACGCGAACAATGGTCTGCAACTCCACTACCTGTGTGCCCTCTCTGGCGGTCATCCTTTTTTCCATTTTCTTTGGCTGACGGATTTCCCCGGCTTCGGGCAGGGATGTTCTTTTTGCGCGTCTGCCCGAAGCCGGGTTGCCCCTTAAATACGCCGGATTTACATGCTCTTTATGCAAGCGTATTTATGGGGCGAAATCCCTTATGTGTATGGAAAAAAGGATGTAAAATTCCATACCCATTCTCAGCAGTGAGGTTCGGATGACTGATGTTATTCAGGTTATGGATGCGTTGGATCGTCTTGATGCGATCACAACGTAGAAGTCGTGGGACGGGGCAACGTATTCTTTACGTTCTTTCAGATACCCCGTTCCCGATGATTAAGATTAACTCCGTTCCTTACGTCCGTAGATTACGTCCGTAGTATTCGGAAGGTCTGAACCACAATGCAGTTGCTTGTATGGTTCCCTGATCCTTGAGATAATCTGAAAGCCTGGTAGCGGCTTCGTTGTAGCCCATTAATTTTAAGCGGTTAATTACGTCCGTAATCGTAGCTTCTGTTTTCATTTTCTTGGTTTATACTGGCTTCCCTTGATGCAACGATCGCAGTAGTTTACACACTCTCCTTCCGGTTCTATCGCTAGTGATAGAGAGATACATTTGAGACCCTCTTTATAACAGGTATTAGAAACCCTGTTTTGAATGTAGTCGTCCATTTTATAGAATTATGATTTCCTCTACGTTGTCTCCAGTAAGATATTCAATTGTCGGTCTGTGATCTCCAATTGGAATAACTAAAGCGTGGATGTATTCTATTTCTCCACTCGTTTTCCTAATTGCAATATCTATGTAGTCCATAGCAGAAAATTAGAAGGGCGCAATTCTTACGCCTTCTTCGCATACTTGGACTTGAATCCTGTCTTTGGTGCCTCGGCCTTGGGCGCCTCCTTGGCTGGCATGGGTTCACCGTCCATGACTATCTTCCCGATCTTGCCGGTCGATAGCTGAAGCTCTCCCTTGTAGTCCTTGCACCAGCCCTTGACGAGCGTGAACTTGTCTCCGCATTTCAGCTTGTTTACGTCCGTATTCCAGAGCGTGAACGTGCACTCATTCTCTGCTGCGTCTGCGACTCGTAGGTTCTGCATCTGCCCTTCGCCTCTGAAGTTGGTGAAGGTCTTAACTTCATTCACTGCCAGGACAGTCAACGACATTTCATCAACTGCCTTGTTTCCCTCAATTCCGTCTAACGTTTGGTTTGCCATTTTACTTATTGTATTTTATTTTGTTTGAATTGAAGAAATCTAATCGGGTTCATTAAGTATCCGTAAGTAATCCTGGTACTTTGCCTGTAGTCGTTCTATCTCCTTAGGCGACTTTATTCTATGAGTTTTATGGTCTTTGAATCCTTCAAGCTTTTTCGTATAAGCTCTTTATATTCTTTCACTATCTCTGGAACTTCGAATTCAGAATCAATGGTGATCTGAACAGTTGAATATCCAAGACTGGAATGATGTTCCGTTCTTATTATCTCTTTCATTTTTAGATTAATCGAAAGCCACTCAGCTGATCAAGCTGGTGGCCGTCGCTCTTGTTAGCGGCTTCGTTGGCTCATCGGATTCATACGACGTCAGCAAGGCATTCGTCATCCTTTAAGTTTCCGCATCTAAAGGTCTCAGGATTTGTCTTGTACAAGAACTTGAGTTCTCTTGGTAGAAGACTTACCTTCCATGCTTTCCTGCAGGAATATGAATATTGGTCATGGCAGAGTTTGCATCTGCAACCTCCCAGTCAGAGCCTCTTCGGTTATACTGCCCGTCGACAGGCATAGCCCTAGTGCGCACGTCGGGCTCTGGATGCGATTTGCATTCATTCCCCTTATCCGGTATTATCTGGAATGAACTCCGTCTATGCGGGCCGCTTCATGACCATATGAATATTTGGACCCGTGCCTTTTGAGGGGCACCTGTAGTGTCTCTTTTAGGATACGCCTTCTCAGGCTTTCGGTGGCTGCGCTTGCCTCGATTCATCCAACTTGGTGTTATCAACAGCGTTCACAATGGAACTGCGGGTCCGTATGAAAATCCTGGGGACTCGTGAGCGTAGATAGTTATCTGCGTCTATTTGCTCGGGGCTTTTTACTTGCTTCGCTTGCTCACTCGTCATGTCTGTGATCCAATTTCCAAATTTAGTTTAAGGGGTTAAGCTGGCCTAAGGTTAGATGCCCACGGCTCTACAGAGGTCTCTGCTCTAACCCTCTTAACCCCAGCTAGCTATGAGAGTTGGACTCATATCTCCGGTAACTTACCGTTCATCCAAACTAGCATAGAAGGCCCGACAGGAGTCCTAATGTGCCAACATTCGTATCCTGTCCGCGACCGTATTTATTCAAACCCAAAAGAAATCAATTGATTCCTTAAGGACTCTGCAAGTAAAAGATTAACTCGTCACCTTTTACCAAATCTTCTTCATAGGCACAACGAATCACTTGATGGATTCTGTTTCTGTGCTCTGGTGCGCTCTTGTAGATTTCCTTCATTCGATATCCGAATACCTTATCTGAAATCTCTTCTGTCATTTTACATCTTGTTCGCCAGGAGATTGCTTCTCTTAGCTACGAAGTCTTCCTTCCGCACCAGCTTCACGCCCTTGAGCTTGGCCATGAACTCCGTAAGTCCGTTCTGGTCGAACTTGATGCAGAGCACGTCCTTCATGCTCCTGTCCGGGAGCGGGTCTATTCCTGCTGATTGGAGCGCAGTAACCAGTTCAGGGACTGCGTCGAACAGAACATCGACTTTCTCGTCCTGATAGAATGGTGCCAAGTCTAGGGGTGCGATGTGAAAATCTACCTGGACATTGACTATCTCTGCCATTGGAGCCATAGGTGGCGCTGATTGGATGGGGGTGGACTTCACTACTGTTTTAGCTGGTGCCTCGGTCTTCGCTGGCGTAGCCTTCTTTGCCTCGGGTTTCTTAGGGTACTTGCTCTGATACGCCGGAGTGGGTTGTTCTTCTTCGGGCTCTTCTATTGCCTCGTCCGTGGCTTCCTCCGTAGCGGGTTCCTCTTTGGGCATCGGGAAATACGTTAGTATGGTTTCCCTTGGTTCTTTCTGGCTATCGCCTTTCTGTTTAGGAAAGCCCCAAAGGATGAGTATCTCTGTGCCGAAGAACTCGTTGATCTTTATCTCCTCGTTATTGCCCCTGCTTGGCTGACCTGTTAAGGCATTGATTAATGAACGAGTCATCGAGTGATGCCCCTGGACATACGTGCCTTTCCTCTTGGATTCCTTGAACCACTTTGATACCGGCCTGTCTACTCCTTCGACGTCGAAGTCGAGTACCGCCTGTGGAAACTCGGTTTGAGAAGTCTTTTCTATTCGTCTTCCGCTGATGAGCGTAGCCCTTCGTATCTCTCCGTTCTCATATGCCCTGAAAATCATATCTTCCTGTGCCATTTTTCAACCGTAGAAATTCCTTAATTTTGTTATTATTATATCTCGATCTCCAGGAGATAAAAATTCCCAGAATCTATATTCTACTTGGAAGATGACCTCATCACCAGTCTTGATGAGTATCTTATCTCTGGAGTCAATAAGGCTTCGTTCTATACTTATTGGATTCCCTAACTTGTCTTCGTCTTCCATTTTATTTCTTTGGTAAACTCATGTTCTCCTTTGCTTTGCGCTCGGATTTGATAGTATCTCTAAGCCAATACTCAAAAGGACTCAATGCCGCCTGGAAGATGATCTCTTCCTTCCTTGTTGGTGGCTCTCCTGCAAGGACAGTAGCCCATAGCTCGTCGGCATACCGTAAGTAGCCTATCATGTAGTCGTCGTATTGTTCCTTTGTTATCGGCTCGTTCCCCGAGCTAAAGGGGGAAGTCCATTTCACTATTGGTGATGTCATTTTATATCTACTCCCTGGAGATAATCGATTGCAGTTCGTTTAAGAACTCTTCCGGTTCCATGGTAATGAATTGATTCATTCCTCCCGTAAAGTCTGTATAGCTGGTTGCAGTTCTGATGAGCATCTTGCTTTTGGACCATCTAACGTCAGAGATAGAGAAATACCAGATGCGATCCTTTCTATCCTTGAAGAATCCAGAGATATAGAAGTGGCCCCTGTTAAATTTCGGGTCCTTGCATCCGAGGACCTTCAATTCCTTCTTGAACTCTGACGTGAACTTGTTGTAGAAGTTCCTGAACTGTTCCGTTTCACTACACGACGATTGGAACGTCGTGCTCTTTAATAACTCAAGGGATTTCATTTTTTAGATTAAAATGTTGTATCGTTATATATTGGCACGCTTCCAAAATTCTTAAAACCGTTCATGAAAAATAGACCGCAGTGTCCAAACCCATCGCTTGTATTGACGTTTATTTCAGACGGAATAATTATATTTATTGATAGAGCCCCATAAAGCGGAAGAGTTTTAAAATCTTTCGTTGCTACATAGAAATCTCTGTCTAGTGGTCTATCATAATAATGTTGTGGCATCCCTCCCTTTTTTATGTAACCCTTTAACCATGCAATGTAGTCGGAAGGAAATGCTTTTCTTAATTTTGGTGCTAGTTCTGATCTGAACAATTCTCTTAACAATTCGTGATCCATTCCCCATAATGCTAAATTTCTTTTGAACTCTATATCATCCTGTTTTGTTTTGGTGATAAATTGTGCTATTATTTTGTTCATTTTAGATTAATTGATTATTTATTTCATCCATCACTTCTTTATGGATTCAACTATGCGTTTCCATTAAGTTTCAGCTTCGGGCCTGTGAGAGACGGATACCAGTCAGAACTGAATTCTCTATGAAAGGTATGATCCGCCGGATTGGTAGAGCGGAAAACACCCACACACCCCTATATACTGCTCAAGGAAACAAGTTTCATCTTGAGTTTATCTCTGCTTTTACAATTCTTAGAAGTTCTTCTCCCAAAGTAAATGAACATTTTCCATAGTCCTTGCTCCACATACCGCAGGAATCCCTTAGACAATACATTGTCATATCCGGAGTCATTCCAATTGGACAGAATACGTCCGGTGCTTCCCTTGGGGGATCCTCTGGTTTAGCTCCCCTGGCATCTAGTTTTTCCATTTTATTTCGATTCTATTTTATAGTAGCGATTGATGATCATTCCTTCACCTTTGATGTATGGAAGAACCAATTTACGGGTGCCTCGAAGATTCTTATAGAACGCTGAATTGAAATGCCTCCAGTGTCCGCGTACCCAATAGGCATGGCCCAATGGTTGACTTAGATGTCCTGAAGCCTTCATGGCGTTGACGTATTTCTTCAATGTTCCCTTGATGAGAATCCTCACTCCGCTAGGCATCGGGAATTTTCCTTGTCTGATTCTGCGTTCCCTGTTCTTCTCCGATCGTTTGACTTCAAGAATCTCTACGTCCGGCTGGTCAAGGAAGAACTGCAGGTTCGTGAGGAACTTCATCAGGAATTTATAGCCAACGCTTTTCTTTTCGTCATTCAGAGCGTAGCTTGTAAGCATTACTTCTTTCTTTTCTAAATCCTCTACTGTTGCTATTATCAGGATGGTCTTCTCAATATCCTCTGCCCATTCCTGTGACATATCGATATTGCTTACCTTTGCTGCTTCCAGTGCCTGATCTACTGTTAATCGTTTAACGACTAAACCTCTACAGGTTCCGTCCGGGAAACCTTCTTCTTTAGTAAATGAAACATCCAAGAACATTTCATTAAAAGGAAGAATGAGCTCTCCAGGAGAAAGGACATCTGGTGGATCAGTTAATAGAAGCAGCTTCTTTGAAGCATCGTCTATCTCAAAAATCTTGAAATCCCTGACGAGTCCGCCTACAAGATGATAGCCCAATGCTCTATCGTTTTCTGTTTCTCCTTTCTGATTGAGCATATATGCCGTAGTTACAAAGGACTCAAAATTGGTTGGCATAAGAATCAAGCCTTTGAAGATTTCGATTTCTTCTTTGTTGTTTTAACTTCAAACGATTCGTCCAAGACCGGTTTCCCGTTGATTATTTTATATACTCCGGGTTTCAAATCACTTGTAAGTGTGGCAATTATTTGATCTCCCGGGTTTCCAGTTGCTTTTAAAGTTATTGTTTTATCCTGATCCTTATTTAACTTCTTTCTTTGAATCCATTCTGGATTTACTTTTTCAACATTTATATCTCCAAACGCGGTTGTAGCTGACGATGTATTTTCTATAGTGTCTGTTCGTGTATAAGTGTCTAACTTAAATGAAATTTCCACGTCCAGATACGCACGTATCGCTTCGATGTCATCCTTTATCTTCCGTATCCTTTCCAGCTCATGTATGTAGTCTTTCATTTTTATTTATTTAAAAAAAGCTCTGATTATATATTCTCCTGGTTTTGTTGGAGTGAATGAGAAACAACCATGTTTATTGATCACTCCGCTAGAAACCTTAAATTCTGCGTTGTCTTCTTTAAGATAAACACTTACGTGCGTGCCTTCTAAAGACGATTTGGTGCAATTACTTTCTTTATTCTTGTCTTTCATTTGTTCACCTTCTTCCAGTCTGGAAGCACTACGAATCTGCGTTGCTTCTTTGTGGAATAATATTCTATCAGCTTTAATAAATTAAAGCTCTCGACAATCGACTGCGAGCCTTCGAGGATTTCGTTGAATTCCTTGTCGAGTTGCTCTTTGGAATGCGTCTTGGAACGGATGCAGTCTACGTCCGTAGCCACTTCGAACCTCATGCCTTCTCCATTAAGGGCCACATCGTTGAGCTTTAACGAAGGGGCTCCTTCGAGGAAGAGCTTAATCGCTTCTCTCATCAGGAAGAACTCATCCTCTACCTGCTTTTTTAGTAGTGGAGTTGTCATTGCAACAAGACGCGGTTTGTAGTTCGAACTGTATATTATCAAGACCTTCCTCTGTAGCCTCTATGAAGGAATCCAGCAATCCGACTACATTCAAGATTTCTTCTTTGAGGCCATCACCCATGTCCTCGTCATAGGTAGCGATGTCATTCAGTGACTTCCTTTGTTTTATCAATTGAGGAATATCTATGTAGTGCTTTGACATTTTATTCCTGAACTAAGATCACACCTCCCGTATGTATATTGAGGATGCGTTTATTTTGTTCCATTATCTTTTCCTTTGAAATCCTGTAGCCTTTCAATGCCTGGAGATTCTCGGCCTCTATTTCCCTGCGCCTGCTTGGTTCCATTGAACCCCCACTTTGTTTCATTGAAGGCTCCACTGGTAGGGAACGCAAGGGAATTAATACTACGGCTTCGTAGTAATGGATTCCTGCATGGTCTACTATCCTGGAGTTCGTGGAGACTATCTCTCCTCTAAATTCATTGTAATGTTTTTGCATTTTATTTCTATTTCTTTAACTGATTCCCACGAAAGCTTTTCATTTAAGATTACAATTTCTCCCGCTATAAACGCTAGAAACCCATTTGTGAATTGACCTTCTATAAAGAAGAAAATTGATAATAACTCAAGAGCTAGTGGAGTATACGCTCTAGCCCAATCCGCAAGTAATTTGGGTAGTTTCATTGGTCACAGTTCCCGACGTCCACGTCCTCTGCCTTGACCATGGTGAAGTCCTTCATCATTATCTTGTAGCCGATCTTCTCCATCTTTATCTGGCCCGCTATCGGGAAGCTCTTCGCTAAGTCCGTGACCGCGTTGCTTAAGCCCCAACGGGTGTCGTCCTTCTGTTCGATGAACTTGTTGAGAATTGAATCCCTCAACTGTTCAGAGAACTTAAAGGACGCGGAAACGTCGTTGACGTACTGGACTGGATTCTCTATCCTTTCATCCGCTGATCTCCTGGCATCATCGGCGTACTTGGCCAATAGGTCGCCGTTGAATATCTTAGAGATAATGTCTCTTACTTTCTTGTGGACCAGCTCGGACTCGCTTAACAAAGTGTCCTCTGAATACAAACCTTCTGCCTTATCACTGCCTAGATGTATCTCTCTGAAAGCCCCTTGACTGATAGCTCCGTTCGCGCACCAGAGACGCCAGTATAATGGCTCTATGGATAACGCTCCTGACCCTACCTCGCTGTTCTTTATCAGGATTCCCTGCTGGACAACGTCTCCTACCCTTACCTCCTGCGTAAGCCTTGGAGTGGTAGCCTTCAGGTAGATGTTCGTATCGTTGATAAAAGCTTGCTGTATCTTGGCATCGTATTCTACGAGCTTCTCCATGGCCATGACCAAGGTATCGGCATTATCCAAAGCCCTGAAACGGCTTGAGACCACGCCACGAATACGTCCGTCCAATGTCCGGAACAACTGCTTTCTCTTATTGACGCCTGTGACATTGCCCTGGCTGTCGTTGATAACTCCGTTGCTCCTTGGGAAGTACCTGTCTACGTTCTGCTTGAGCAGATCAGTAGCTCCGTCCTGGAGCATTCTATTATAGTACACCCTTGGTATCTTTGAAACTCCTGAGACTTGGGTATGCGCCCAATCCGTTAGGGGGAGCTGCCCAAGTTCGGGGAAGGAGAAAGTAAGCTCTCTGGAAGATGTCACCTTATCATCTAACCCTTTCTTATCCACGTTCATCGTGCTTACCTGAATACAGGAAGCGTCAACGATGATATCCTTCTTGAACTCCTTGGCGTGATTAGCCGAATCAATCACGCTCTTCAAATCCATTGTTTGCATTTTTAATTTGTTTTAAAATCGTTACACTCCATACTCAGAGCGGCCAATTTACTAGCGAAGTTCACTATGTCTCTATAAGACTGAATGGTGAATCTATGTCCAGCAAGATGTGTGCTTATTCTTATTACAAGTTCACCCCGCTCTTGGAAGTATAATTCAATATTCCCAAGAAACTCTAAGATGCCCTTGTCATTATCGATAAAGCCGACGCATAGGAATTCATCCATTCGAAAAATCGATCCTCTCATCTTAGCTCACTCCTTATTTCATCCATCCATTCCTTCGCATTCATCAAGGGACTCATCCCAAACAAGCAGATGTACAACGTGGAGTAGCTGGACTTGATAGTGTCTTCGACTTCCTTCCTGTCCTTGAAGTCATTGAGTCCGAATCCGAATTCCCGGGCGAACTTCTTCTGCCCGGGCAGATCCGTGTAATTATGACTTCTCCAGTTCTGGTAATTGGACTGGATGGCTTCCTTGAGCTTGAGCATGTACTCTCTTGAGGTTTCCATCTTAAAGATCAGGATTGACCAAGCTTACTATTTCCTGGAAATCCTTTATGTTGTCGGCCCTGTAATCGAATTGGAAGACATGCCATCTGTCCTTGATTCTCTTCGAGAACGAGCAGTCCGCCGACTTAATCTCCTTTAAGGTGTTGAGCATGTCGATTACTGCATCATCCTTTTCGGTCAGGCAGATGTAGCCCTCAAGGTGAAGATTCGGTTTGACTCTCGCTATCAGCATATACTTGCCTCTCGTTGCCTGTATCTGCGAAGCGGTTGATTCCTCAACGTTCCACTCGTTGAACTTCAGGACATTCACATACGTCCGTAAGGTCTTGGCGATGGCTTCGCTATGGGAGCCAAGAGAATCCTGCCACTTCTTTGTCTTGGTCAGCCATTCCTTGAACTCCTTAATGAGTTGCTGCGGATCCTCTTCTGCCATAGTCTACCCTCCTTTGACCTTGCCAGTGACTGCTGCGGTCTTGATATCCTCTTCCTTTATCTGGCCCTCAATGACTGCCCCGCCTCCGCCGATGTTCTGCAGGAAGTCCGGAAGCTCTGCTCCTTTAGGCGCTTCTGCCTTTGGCGTTTCCTTTGGAACCTCTGCGTGTTTGCTTGGGGCCTCGGTGCATTTGAATACTCCGTTGCCTTCCTCGTATATCACGCCTTTGGCCTTCAGGTCCTTTATCGCTTCGTCTACGTCTGATCTCTTGACATTGACCATATCTGCAAGGTCGTAGAGAGTGTCGAGCATGATAGCGCCTGCCTTGCTGGATGCGCATCTGGATTCGATGATGGTAAGCACCTGTATCTTCTTGTCCTTCGGGGCAGTAGATACTATCTTATCCAGGTCGCTTGTCTTGTTCATTATCGCGCTCCCTTTGTCTGTGGCTACTGTCACGAAATTCTCTCCTCCTCCGAGGAATCCTGCCAATGCTTCCTTTGCCATGTCCTTTGGGACATCCTTCTCGTCGTGGCCGTTGGACGACTCTATGTATGCTTTCATTTTTTGTTATTTAACACGATAGTAAAACTATTTTTACAACGTGGACAAGTACAAGTAGTTATTAATTTTGATCTTCCCATAGATTCTTCCTCTACCTTTCTGACCTCATACCACGCAATTGATTGCTTCATATGGAAGAGTTCATCTTTCAATGAGTTTAGTTCGGTAGATGTTCTAACAAATTCCGATAGTTTACATAACCCCAATCTTTTAAGAATGTTTTCTTTCATTTTAAAATCGATATTCGATAATTAAAGATTGTCAATCCTTTGGTTATTTCATATCTCTCGGAGAATAATAAAGGTAGCTTCTTGAGGCTGCGGATATGGATGCCTGTTCCAAGGAACCTGATCCAGAAACACCTATTCTGCCAATTAAAATAGATGTTCTTGATGCGAGCTTTCATATTATGATCCTCACCTTATCGCCCTTGATGAGATTACAAATACTGACTTCGTTCATTGCATTCTTGAAGATTGGTTCCTCTGAATCGAAGCCGACAACTGCCGCGTTATAGAAATCTATTCCTTGGTAGATGTTGGTGATTCTGCCGTTCTTACCTATATATAATTCTGCGTCATCTGCTTCTTCATCTGAAACACAAGCAACAATCTTGACTCGCTTCCCTTTCAGGAATTCAGCGTTCTCCTTGTTTATCTCGTATGTGAGATCGTCATCTGTCTTCTTATGGAATAGGAATGCTTGAAACTTGAAATCCTTTCCTGGCTCGCTGACCTCCGCTACTCCGTCATCGAATCCTGTTATTTCGAGTCTGGTAACTTTACCGAACTTATGGTTGTTCAATCCTCCATAGACGTTGATGATGAAGGATAAGTCCTGTTCCTTATCGGTTATCTCTATGTGATAACCCCTGTCGATCTTCCTGATGGAAGGTCTGTAGATTGGATTGATCATTTTATCTGTCGCATGTGTATGAGAACTTGCATTTAGGGCACTTGTACTGCTTGATAATCATAGTGTCCAAGTCGATGCGTTTCATCCTTGCTCCGCACTTCTTGCATTTCATTTTGTTATTCCATTCAAAAGACAAAAGATAACTATTGCAAGGATAATTCCGGCCAATATGTAGTCTAGTGGAAATCCTTTTTGTCGCTCTTCGAAAACTGGATCTTCTCTGTCTGGTATCCATCCAGATACAACTACTTTTTCTCCATTGGTTTTTGCCATTTTAAATCGTTATAGACTGTATCTTGCCGTCTATTTTCTCACCTCTAAGAAAATCAACTATCAGTTGCGATCCTATCAGGGCGATTAACCTGTTGCCCTTCTGGATACGCCCGGACCTCTTATCCTCTTCGAGCTGGCATGAGCCGTGCTCCCTGTCATTAGGGTTCAAGTATGCGAGATTTTCTATGAGATTCCTGCCCTTAGTACAGTAGAAAACCTTTCTGCCCTCGCATCTGAGGTCTATGAAAGGCACATCTTGAGCCCAGCACTTGCGAATTATGATCTCCCTTACAGGATGGTTGTCTACGCACATCACTACAAGGTCATAACCCTTATCCCTTAACTTGGTTGACTTTTCGAAAACTCGTGTGATATCGTTTGCTTCTATGTTACCCATTCTCAATTTAAGGGATAACATTTCAGCTTTGGTTTCTCCGGAATCTTTTATATCAAACCACTGATACATGGTCTGTTCGGGAGATATCGTATCAAAGTCTTGGATGGTTATCGCCAGCTCCTTCGGCGATATCATCTTCTGTTCCACGTCGAATATCAGCTCCCTGCACAGATGGCTTCCGATGCCTCCGGCCCCGACGATAAGTATGTGTTTCATTGTAATTTGATACTTCTTCCTTTTTGTATTATGCGAGGATCGTTGGGGTCTACTTCGACAACTCTGCCAAAATATTGTTGCTTATCTGGATTGACTTTTTTCCACAACCCCTTATGATCTGGTGCAACGAAGTCTCCAGTATCTAGTGGTGGATTAAGTTCATGTAACTGAAAAAAAGCTGTAACTGTTTCATTGATTGTCAAATATGCAATTACTTGCACTGATTTATCGTGCCAAATGAGTTCTGAATCGTATTCTGGATGTCCATGTATTGCCATCATATCCTCAAAAGAATTCCAGAAAGACGTACTCTTTTTCTCAGTGCACCATCTGATAGCACAGGTTCCATCTGTGAATACGACTCCCTCGAATTGTGGTTCTTCAGGTGGATTGACTTGATTGCTGTTATGTGTTTTACTTAGATCTCCCTTACGGTACATTGTAAATCTTTTCATTTTTTGAAAATATTTTCGATAATTAAAATTATCATGCCACTTGTAAGATAGGCCATACTAAAGGAGAATGCAATTAACGCACATAACAAAACTCCATTTGTTGGCAAGGGATTTTGTTCTAAAGTAATTATCCATTGAATAATGAACAATATTAAAGTTAGATACATCTGGAGTTCTTGTTTCATTTTATATTCCACCATCCTCTGACTTCTTTCTCGTTGATTACTGAACAAAGCTCACCAACCGCGTAATCGTCTTTAAGACATGCTCTTGCTCTTTGCTCTGCTTCTTCTTCTAGTTGCTTGCGTAGTTTTGGTGTGTCTTCCAAGTCTTCGACATTGAACCACCACTTGATATCGTGCTGGCAAGCCCTTAACGTGCCTTCGATTATCATTTTTCAGCCTTCTTAAGAATGCAATTCTCGTTGATGTTTATCCCAGGAAAGCCTTCACGTGTAGCGTTTATCTCTACGCAACAGACAATTACCCACGTTCCTTCTATCTTCCTTGTGGCCTTCGAAACCAGCTTGCCTTTATATTCCATGTCTATAACCTCGTTATTATGTTGAATTCTGGATTATCTTTGAAGAAGCAATTAGCTGCTTCTAAATCTTCGAATTGATGTATGTACTTCGATCCATTATCTTTGTACTGCGACAAATACGTTGGGTACTTTGTAGTGCAAAGAACAACGTGTATTGTGTTGTACTCGGTTGATATGTTCAGAAACATATCATCATGCCGTATTTGAACTCCCTCGTTGTGGTCTAGTTTTAAGCTGCTCATTTTAATGCTCTTCTTAAATCTTGAATCGTCGGGACTATCCCAATGAACAATATATCATCGTCCTTCGAAAGCAGTGCCGGGAAACAGGACACTTGCTTCATCAGGACATCGAGCATCTTATCAGGATCGTCGCAATTGACGACCTCTACCCTGTCCGCGAGGCCATCTCCCAGGCTGGCCAGGAGCTTCTTAAAAGCCTCGCAATAAGGACAGTTCGAGATAGTGTAAAGCTTGAAAGGCTTATCCAAGGCAGCAACATCTTCCATTGTCGATTTCCTCCACGTCACCATCTTCGTCTTGTTCATCTACTGCTACGTCATTGACGAACTCTTCCTCGTCTTCCTCGTCGTTATTCGTATTCTGGTAACGAGTCGGATTGGAGTCGAGCTTCAGTGTGTGAATCTCTCCCGTAAGCATTGCGTCCTTGTGGACCGCGAGTATTCTCTTAGCTATTGAATCCTTGATTTCAAACTCCTGGTCCAGACCGACGTTTAAATCGACGATGCAACGATAGTTCTTGACTATCTTATTGTCTTGGTCGCGCTCGAGTCTATAAACCTTGGCGGCTTTGTCGATGAAGTATCTCACCTTGGAGACAGAGGTTACTACGTAACCATCCTTAATAGTCTCTGTATTCGTTATCTTGACTGCGTGCTTTATGAATTCCTCGGCCCTTTTAACGTTATCTTCCTGACGCTTCCTGTAGCCCTTTAGGTGCTTGATGAAATCGTCGTAGTCAAAACCCTTTAAGGAATCCTTAAGCACTGTGCAGAAGTGGACAACTGAAACGCATCTATCAGATGAGTAGTAACCCCTTCCTTGGTTCTGGACATCCAAGAATCTTCTCAGAGCTGAGATATGATACTCCTTGCTTCCGATCTTGACATACATCTTGTTGTCCTTGTCTTCTCTGAAAGCCATGTGAGTAACGTATGTGCCTTCGAAGTTACCGCTGTAACCCTCTAGTTTGTCTATACCTAGCTTGATATCCAGGCCGGTACTCAGTACCTTCTGCGTTTCCAGAGGTATCTTGCCTGCCTTCTTGACAAACGCATCGAATTCTTCCTGGGACTTCATTCCAAGGGCTGCGATTATGACATCTGAATACTCTGTTCTTCTGATGTTCACACCATTGAGGAAGTACCTTCCCGTATCTCTGCGCTCGGCTACGATCTTTATGTTGTTTATCTGAAACTCCTTCTTGTCCTTGAACCTCACAACATAAGGAATGTAGTTCGTGTCGTATTGTAATACGTTGAATAAGAAGTTCCTTATGAACGGTTCAAAGTTCAATTCATTACTGAAAAGAACCTTAGCTCCACTTACATACTGCGTAATGAGATCGGATTTGATACTCTTGCCCCGGTAGCGTATCTCTCCCTTGCGTATCTTTATCCCTGAGATAGTGATGAACTTTCCGACATTGAACGCTTTCTGATGCTTCGAGCTGATCTTTTCCCTTGCAGTTTCTATCAACTGCTGCTTCTCCTTGTTCAACACATTGATATTTAGTCGCTCTGCGGCTCCATTATATAATTGTGCTGTGAGCAAGGTATGGTCAGGGAATATGTCATATAGTTCTTCGAGTTCTATGTATGTGAGCGTCTCGTTCAGCTCATCTGAGACTAGCATGGTCTTGATGCACTCTCTTCCCTCGTCTATGTAATCGTATTCCTTGTCGGTATGTTTGTAGATGATGCCTGAATAATCCCTCGAGTGCACATGGACATGACACATCCCGTTATTGTATGTTTTGTTTGCACTCTCTTTCACTATCGCGCACCGGTAATTGTTATGCTCAAGGACTTTGATTATCCTTGGAACGTTGGCTCTAAGCTCAACATCCTTCTTTACAATATCAACATCGTCTGCTTTAAAAAGCCAATAGACAGATGCGAGCATTCCCAATATCTTCTCCTGTTCTTTGTCTGCTTTATCGAACTTCTTAAGGTTAACCGAATAGTAGAAAATCTGTCTTTTCTCTGAAAGCTTTCGTAATAATAGCTTCCTTAGATGGTCTTCCGAAGTGATTACTCCATCTATCTTCAGATCTACTTGATAAGACCTTAGAAGCACTCCAAGAGTAAATAGTTGTTCTGGAACAGTATCCATTCTGATAAGGTTGTTGAATAGGATCAAGTCCCCTATCTTCATGTCAACGTCTTTAGCCACTCTCAACTCCTTTCGTTCCTTGATGAAGTAAGTGTAATCATTCAACGAGAAACCGATTACTGCCTTCTTCTTTATCGCAAGGATCACATACCCGTGTGTGAAGTTGTTGCCGAACTTGTCCTTTGGATATCTGCCTTCCTTGATGGTTTTTAGTTCGGTTTCCGTCAGTCCAAGCTTTAGCCACTTGTCGTAAAATCTAAGAGTTTCGAAGTTCATTTTGCTTATTGTATCTCCTGGAGAAGCTCTATTTCTTCATCGCTGAAAAGCCTTTCGACATTGAGCCACTCGTCCTTGACTCCTTTGTAAGTAGTCTCGGCTCTCCTGCTATCAGTATTGTACCCATACTCACTACAGAAATCTTCGAATGTTCCAGGATCGTACTTCTGCAAACAAGAGAACACTGTATAAGGCGTTGGCTCTTCGAATTCTTTGTTCTTAACGTAAAACGTTCCGAATCCCTGGAACGAGCTTCTAGCTCGCTTCAAACCCTCTTCAGTTAATAAATCTCCTTGTTTGTATTTCTTGTCATTTGACAAATAGACAACAATATACTTTCCAGAGTGAACGATGGATTGCCCGAACCTGAAAATCCATTTACGGGTTCCTCTTGACAGCGCTATCTCGTAGATATCTCTCTTCTCTTTGTCATCTGGAAAGTATTTATCGTTCGATAACCATCTTGCCTGAAACATGGTTCCAGTCTTTTTGAGAAATTCCGAAGCCTGCTTATCGTATTCTGATTCTTCTTTCATTGTTTATCCCTCAAAAGAAAAAAGAGATAACAACTTATACCTGTATCTTGGTCGGTATGGTTGCTCTTGGCTCTTCGATTATCTCTACGAAATCTGGTTTGCTTTTCTCGTCTGCCTTTACTATCTTCTCGAAAGCAGTCTTGTCTAGACTTAGAGCAATTAGATGTTCCTTTGCCCAGGCCAATGCCCTGTCCTTCTCGTAGTTCAGGATGGTGAACATCTTGATAGCAACACCACAGTCGAAGCTCTTCGTGCCGTTGGCCTTGAACTGCTCTACCGCATCCTGCCGTATGCTCGATTCCACTTCGTCTATCGTCGTAGCCGTAAGCTTGACAGTCTGAATCAGCTCGTCGTTGTCTCTATTAAACTCCTCCTGGAGTACTGCAAGGCGTTCCTTCATATGCGCCTGCTCTTCCCTTAAGCGCCCAAGGCGCAAAGTCTCTGTGTTTATGTCCATTTTATTGTTTATCAATCTTGTTGGGCTCCCAGCTAATACCCATCTACGTATCTTTTCTTTAGGTAGACAGCTAAGATTTTTAATAATTTCTTTCTGAAAAACAGGTAGTTTTATTCCGAGTACGTTTTCGAGGAACTCGGAATTATCTTCTACCTGGTTTATGTCCATTTTTATCTCAAACGAAATTCCTTAAAAAGATAACTCTTTAACATGTATTCTGTTCTTGGGTTTGCAATGATCACGTTCTCTGGAAGTAACATATTCCTAAAAAATATCAAGTCTTCATTCCGATTTAATTTTAATTTTTCTTTATAGTCTTGCAATTGTAACGTTGTTCCAACAATCGTTAAAGCGTTCATTAAATCATTTAATGTATGCATTGCGATCTGTTCTCCCATTTGCTCACTATTTGATAGTAATAGCATGCTCCTCGAAACATTTGTTTTATGTTGAAGCCTGAAAGTAAAGACTATATCTCTTCCTCCAAAGTCATTGGGAAGTATTTCTGGGTAAATCGCTTTCTTTAATAAGTCACTATTAAAAGAGTAGCGTTTTATTATCTGTTCAACTATATTGTGTATGTCCATTTTATCTTTTATACTGGTAATTGCCACAGTTGTCGCATCTGAGTACTTGTATTTTCTCCCCGAAAATATCTTTGACTGAACTAATGTTCATCTGCTCACTGTTGCAAGCACAACAGTTTTGTGTTTTATTTGCAGTCCAATCTTTTACAAGACTCTTTAGATGCTCACCTACACAGATTGCCCACTCAATTCCGCGAGTCTCTTCTGGTTCCTTTAGCAACCTCTGAAGTTTATCGCTCCAAATTATAAGTTCTTCTGTGTTCATTTTATTGTTTATAGTTCTTGTCGAGCCACCCTCGTATCGCTTTTATCTTAAGATAAATGTGGTTGGGTTCCTCTGCGCCATCTATCTTTCCTTCTTCGTAGTGTTGCTTCTCGTTTTCTTCACTGTAATCAAGAAGCGTCACTACTCTGTCTAAGATCGTAGAGGGAACACTTATCTGCTTGACTTCTTCATCTATTAGGTCAAGTTCTACAAGAGGATAACCATCTAATTTCTCATTGATCCATATCTGCTCATCGTCTCCACTGAAATCCAGGTCAGAGAGCTTGACATTCTTCTTGATGATATTAATCTGTTGAAGAGCCTTCAGAAACTCTTCGTCATCGTCGATATTCACGAGCTCTATAGTTCCCGCTCTTGTACGGTCGTTGACCGTCCAGTCACCATCGCTTCCCCAAACGTCAAGCGTCCACACATCGTACTTTTTCATTTTGAATGCAGGGCCGCTGCCGGGACCGGAATTTGCGCATGAGCTACTTAGAGCATGAATGCTTGTTTATCCCGACTTTACTTTTTCCGCATAGCGGCCTTTCTGCTCAGTTGGTCTTCCTTGTTATGTTGATCGATATCCCTATATCTCCGTCGCTCTGGAAGCCTCCTGTCGTAGCCAGGATGAAAGTCTTTCCTGTGCTAGACCTCTGCGTGCTGTTAGGGTCATACTCAATAGTCACTGTGTGCTTTTCCTTGTCGTGCGTTACTTTGCCTAGTTTCATTTTATATCAATGAAAAAAGGAGAAATCAACTTCCTTCTTGTATGACTACTGAATAAAGTTTGTGATCCTTTGACACCTTTTCTTTTAGATGATCGTTTAGTATCGCATTAAGCTCGGTGCTTGACGAATCTTCATTGTCTCCTGGATACTTGCCATTTATTGTGAGGTCTACAAGTCCTCTACTATCGAACTCTGCGAACACTCGTTTATTTTCGAAGTAGCTGCATGGCCACATTGCTCCTTCTTTGTGGGCCCAGTTGTATGTATCGCTTGCTGAAAGCCAAAGCTTTATGCAATCCGGAGTTATTGATATTCTCATTTTGAAAGTTTATTTATTATTTCTTTGAAATTATCTCTTGCCATCAGGTGCGATTTGTTGATGATCTTTACAAGACAAACGATTACATCGATTGCTTCATAACGAATCTCCGTTCCTCTATGCAAGGCTTCAAGTAGTTCTCCGAACTCTTCAAAGAGCTTGACTATCATGATGCTCTGATCGTCGCTCTTATGATTGTTCGCAAGGAAGCGCTCATTAACGGTTATCATGTTCAAGAGCAGTTCATTATCGAACTTGATTTCCTTACCGGTGTCTTTGATGATGACTATTCTTAAGCCGACGCCCATTGGACATTCTTCGTTGGAGCTCATTTTAGGAGTATTCTAAATTTAATTCTTCTATGTCTTTCTTAGCCTTTGTAATTGCTTCGCTTACTGAACGTTTCCAGATTTTACTGCAAACCTGCTCATCTTTAAGCAACTTCTTGGCCTTTGAAATATCCCAATGGTCTTCTACGGCATCCATGATAATTTCCTGTGCCGCAGACTCGTCTAATGCCTCCCATTGATACTTTCCAGGCGCTTCTGGTTGATCAGGGATATTATACTTATCTATGTGTTCTTTGTTAATTCCACAACGAATGTAAGTGAATGTTTTATCACACCATGAGTCTATGTCGCGCATGGCGTTTTCTGGGATTTCGAGACCTTTCGGATCGTAGTCCCCAAAATATAGGACGAATAATTCCTTGTCTCCAAATCGCTTACAATAATCTATCATTTCAGCGATTTTGTATTTGAATGGAATACTAGCATCTCCTCCAAATGGACACATTGGTATTCTTAGATCCTCAAGCAAATACTTAAATTGACCAACCATTGCCTTTGCTTCAAAGCATGCTATAACTAGCTCATCCTGGTGATGCCCTATTTCTAGTCTTGGTCTCTTGTCTAGCTGTGATTCAAACCATGACGTGGGGCTAGTATAACCTAGTCCGTATTCTCCTATGATTCCTCGCGTATCATCTGCGAACGTTTCTGGTGTCCAGTTCTTATAATAACCCTTACGGGCTTTACTCGTAACTCCTAGAAAACGTTTGTAGTCATCTTTCGTAAATCCTTTCTCCTGTACTAGACGATAGAAAACCCATCTCGCTGTTGGTTTGTATGGAATCCTAGCGATCCTGGTCTGTGCCCAATCGAGCCACGCTGCATTTTCCTGAGAAGGTTTGTATGTTGCTGTCATTTTATTTTATGTAACAATCGGCTTCATGCTCCGTGTAGATGTACTCGCATAGCTGATCTTCTGCATGATATGGTTCTGTAGCTCCGGGACCGTCATAATCATATGGGCTGTTTATTGTATTGAAATTGCCCCAACAATCCATGTCCGTAACCCTGCCATGTTTTATCATTTTTTAGATATAATTCAGAATATCAGAGTAGACAACTTCTCCAATTCCATCCAGTTCCTTGACTTCCTTGAGCTTGTCGAAGAGCTCCTTGTCCTTTAGTTTGAGGATATCTGATAAAGACTTTATCTCGAAAGCCTCCATCAAGGTCTTGGCTCTTGTCGGGCCGATGCCCGGGATACGACATATCATCGAACAGACAATGTCTTCCTTTGTGTACTGCCTTCGGCCGTTAAAGACCGTGATGGGTTCAGGAACTTTACCGTCGTGAGACTTGAGGATAGCGCATAGCGCAGCCCAAGGTATCTCCCCGTCATTGCATACGAAGATAGGTCTTACCTTGTATCTGATGGCTATGCTTAATTGAGCCCCTATAATGGCATGAGGATGTAGCCCATTGTCATACGGGTCCCCGACAATAAGCATGAACTTATGCTCGAAGTTATCGTACATGTTCTGAAGCTGGACAAGCATGTGGTCATCTTCGTCTGTGATGGAAGTCCCGAAATCCTTCTTCTTACGCTCGATACAGACATCACCGCACACATAGTCGCCAATTGGAAGATTAGAATATTCTACTTCTACGTCGTACATCCGGCCTTTGTACTTGTAGCCCTTCTCCTGGAACTCTTCCAGTTGGTGCCGTGCGTCCAAGTCCCGTTCCCTGTTGTCAACTTGTAATTTTATCAGTTCCCTTGCCCTGCGCATGCGCTTCGGTTTAGGTTCTTCTTCCATTTTGATTAAAAATTACCATTGAATATAAATATAACCGTGAAGGGATTTCCATCGCAATTACATTGCTTCCCATTATAAACGATTGTTCCCGTCTCATCTATGCGAACGCGATACTTTTTTTTACACAAATCACATCTTACTAAACATGTTTTATTAATTGGCATTTCATTCATTTCTCTCATTTTTAGATTTACTTATTTACACGAAATTGTAAAATTTTATCTCTCTCGTCCTTCCGTATTCGTGTTTCTGCCCCGACTACAAGGTCTAATGAGGCTGAAAACCTGAATGGGGTTTACCTGCTGATGAAAGCGTTAAGCGTCCTAAATCATATCATGGCATTAAACTCATCTTCTTTCAGATATTCTGAGAGCTTAATTATTCGTTCTTTTATTTTCTCATAGCCCCGAACCTTTTTGAAGTCCGGCTTAGATTTCGATAGAAGTTCGTATTCTGATACGGGAATTAAAACACAACCTGTTTTATTCTCTGCATATCTTCTAAGTATTTGAAAAGGCCGTTCTCCAGGGGAAAAAGAAGGCATCCATCTCACTTTTTTACTGTCATGGTCCATCATTAAGAGAACAAAATCCTTAGTCGGCCCCTCTACTTCTGAAATGTCTTTCAATGCCTTACCTATCTCTCGCATTTCAATCCGCCCATCCTCATCAAGCATAGGGTCTTTTGGGTCGTATTGAAGCTCTGCTTTTATCAGTTCAGCCGCCTCTTTCTTTGTCTCGGCCATGATATAATATGCGTCTTTGTAATACGCTGAAAAGCGCCACACCTTATTATCCATCATTCGTCCTCCTCTTTACTTCCTGTCTCTTTTGCTTCGGTGTCAATGAGTTTCATAATGTCTTTGTTCACAAGACCAATAGGGACATAAATATAGTCATCGTTTGCTGGATTCCCAACATTATTTTCAAGAAAGTCCGACAAGTTCCTTATCCTGCTTTTATCATCAACGCACACATAAAGCGTGTCCATAAACCAATAAACCATTCCTTTAATTAAAACCATTTCATTCCTCCATC
>Ga0172381_10000170_pt1 | contig 77920 bp, 78 predicted proteins | sample Leawel6488metaG_FD_119754 | JGI IMG/M metagenome (GOLD analysis project Ga0172381, IMG submission 119754) | Leachate microbial communities from a municipal landfill in Southern Ontario, Canada - Leachate well 64-88 metaG | ecosystem: Engineered > Solid waste > Landfill > Unclassified | place... | reverse complement strand
GTGCTGTTATAACTTTCGTTAATAAAGTTATTATTTTTCAATCAGATTTACTCTGTTGAAAAATAGCAGTTTCTCGCGCAAAATGCGCGATTATTCTTATGAATCTTATAAAAAAGGAAAAGTTCTTCTTTAAAACCTCATTTTATCTATGTTTTTATTGTGATTCTAACAAAATCTCTCACAAAGTTTTTTAAATGAGTTTATATTATTTATATTATAAAATAGTATTTTTTAAAAAATGGTGGTAAAAATAAAAAGAGATGAACTTTTGCTTGATCCAAAAAGTATCAAGCCCACTTCTAGTGAATTTGAGGTTCTCGGAGTTCTTAATCCTGCTGCAATTCGTCTTCGTGACGGAAATATTCTTCTTTATGTAAGAATTATTGAAAAACTAATAAATAACGAAGATGATAATTATTGTTATTCTCCAAGAATGGTTGGTAAAACTGAATTTAAAATAAAAATTGACAGATTCAAAAAGGATAATATTGAAGAAAGTACTGAAGTGGACTTTTTATTTAAGAATGGAACAAAAAGACTCAAATTTATTTCTCATTTTAAACGGGTTTTACTTGATAAAACTGGATTTAAAATAATTTCAATTGAAAAAAAGCCAGCTTTCTATGGTGTTGCAGGTGATGGAGAACTTGGAGTTGAAGACCCTAGAATAACTCAAATAGGTGAAATGTATGCTATGACCTATGTTAGTCTTTCAAGAGAACAAAATATTTCTACTGCAGTGGCAATTTCAAACGATGGCTTTAACTGGCAAAGACAAGGAATAATTTTTGGAGAGCAAGATAAGGATGTAGTTATTTTTCCTGAAGCAATTAACGGAAAATATGTTGCATTTGACAGGCCTGAAGGAAGTTTTCAGTTTTCTCAGCCACATATATGGATTGCATATTCAAAAGACTTGAAATCCTGGGGAGACTTAAAGCCTATTGGTTCAATTTATGAAAAAGATGGATTTTGTCCAAGAAATGGTGCAGGACCACCTCCAATAAAAACAAAAAAAGGTTGGCTTTTATTATATCATGCAGTAACAGAGTTCAAAGAAGAAGAACAAGAAGAAGATATAATGAAGATGATTAAAAAAATACTCAAGTCTAAAAAAGATGTAGTAAAAAATCTTGCTAATTTGGGAGAGGATATTAAAAGAAAAGTAGAACTTTATTCTGTAGGCGGAGTTTTATTTGATTTAAATAATCCACAAAAAATAATTGCAAAATCAAAGGAATTTTTGATTGTTCCTGAAAAAGATTATGAAGAATCTTTTGAACATAAAAGAGTAGTCTTTCCAACTGGCATAGTAATGGATGAGAATGGAAAAGATGTTTTGGTTTATTTTGGAGCTGGAGACCAGAGAACTGCCGTTAAGAAAATAAGTCTAAATGAAATTTTCAAGAATTTAAAAAAAGTAAAGTAATTCTTTTGCTTTTAGATTAATCTAAAACAATTTTTATTCTATTTGTAATTTTTCCTTGATTATATCCAGCATTTTTTTGGATGTTACTTTATAATCAAAGTTTTTTACTGCATGTTCTCTTGCAGCTTTTCCCATTTCTTCTCGAAGTTTTGCATCTTTAAGCAGCATTAAAGTGTATTTTGCAAGATCATTAATATCTGCTCTATATGCAAATGTCTTTGGCTTGTCAAATTTGATTATTTGTTTTGATGAAAAGCCCATAGAAGGATAAGCCCACTCTTCTGTTAGTTTAATTTCTTCTGCAGCTCTTGCAAGAAATCCTGTTTTTTCATGAACTACTGTTTCTGCTGTTCCGCCACGGTCAATTGCAACAACTGGCTTTCCGCAAGCCATTGCTTCAACTTGTATCATTCCAAAACCTTCAATTCTTGAAGGTCCTGCATAAATATCACATGCATTTAAGATATCTGCCATAAATTCTGGTGAAAAAACATCTTCGAGAAATATTACTTTGTCTTTTATGCCAAGCTCTTCGAGTAATTCTTCTTCTTTATCTCTCCATGCACTTGAGTTTTCACTTGGCCAGCTTTTGCAAACATATCTCCAGTTTGGAAATTCTTCATCAATTAGTGCAAGAGCTCTGAACATTTCCTGAGCTCCTTTTGAAGTAACATCTCCTCCAGCTGTTAAAATCATTACTTCATCGTCTCTTACTCCAAGCATTCTTCTAAGTGCAAGATTCATTTCTTTGTCTTTTTGAGGCTTAAATAATTCAGTGTCAATTCCAATATGCATTGGAATTATTTTAGAGCAATCAACTCCATCTCTTTCGTAAATGCTCCTTACCCACTCGCTTGTTGTAAACATTAATTTAAGTCTTTCAAATTCTGTCTGATAATTAGCAACCCATCCATCTGCATTAAACCATGGGACTGTTGTTACTCCAAATTTCATTGGTTCTTGGACTATTTCAGGAACATTTCCCCAAAATCCAATCCCTATTGCAACATCAGGTTTAAAGTGTCTTAGATAATATTCTTTTTGTATGCTGTTATTAAAATGACACGGAACAACATCAACGCCATGATGTTTAAGTCCCTGAAGTAAATAATATCCCTGAAGGCTTTGTCCATCAGACTCAACAGGATAAGGAAACATTAATAAGACTTTCATTTTACTTTGATAATACCTCTTAGCCTAAATCCTTCTTTATCTCTAGAATTTCTTTCTTCAAATCCATTTTTTTTAAATCCATAAATCATGTTTATTAGCTCTTTTTTCCCTAGCAACTCAATTTTATTTAAATTTATAAATTTATCTGCATTCTCCTGCGCATAACAATCAAAGCCAGTATCTGTGTTTGCAGCAGATTTTTTCAAATAACAAAAGAAAAATGTTTTTTTGGATTTGAGTAACCCTTCTTTTAACATCTGTTTAACTGCATTATGAACTTCAATATGCCTTATATGCCCATATTCTCCTTTTTCTCCATGCGTAAATACATAGTCATATTCTTTATTTGAAAATTCTTTTATTCTTTTTATTATTTCTTTTCTGTCCAGGGGTTTTAATTTTTCATCTTCAAGGTCTGACATAAAGCCTTTTGCTTTAAGTAGCTTAGAAACTCTAAAAAATTTTGGAGCTCGGTCTTTATCCTTTTTTCTGCAAAGTGAGATTATGGTTGTGTCCCATTTGTCTTTGTTTCGAATTAAAGTTCCTCCCATCCAGATTATTTCATCATCAGGATGAGCAACAATAACAAGCACTTTCTTTTTTTTCATTTTAAAACAAGAGAATAGACATTTAAGAATTTGTTGATTTTGAAAATTAAGGCACTTTTTAAAAATAAGAAAGGTTTTTTAATTAAGAAATTGTTATTAATACATAATAAAGAGGATAAAATGAGTTTTGATGTGATTAGCTTTGGAAGTGCAGTAATAGATACATTTGTAAATACAGAGATTGGAGAAAAAAATCATTCTTTTTCTTATCCTGCAGGAGGAAAAATTCTTATTCGTGACTTAAAATTTGATATTGGTGGTGGTGGAACAAACACAGCAGTAGCGTTTTCACGTTTTGGATTTAAAACAGCCTGCATTTGTGATGTAGGTGATGATGAAAATGGAAAAAACATTCTTAATTTACTTAAAAAAGAAAAAATAACATTTCTTGGAGAAATTGATAAATCTGGAATGACTGGTTACTCTGTTATTCTGGATAGTAAAGAAGGAGAAAGAACAATTCTGACATATAAAGGAGTTAATAACCAAATAACCTTAAATGAACTTAATTTAAAGACCCTTAAAACAAAATGGCTCTATTATTCAGCTCTCTTGGAAAAGAGCTTTGCCACCCAAAAAAAACTTGCAGAACTAATGCACAAAAAAGGAACCAAGCTTGCGTTTAATCCAAGTAGCTATATTATAAAAAATCTAGATTTTCTGCCCCTCCTAAAGATTTGTGAGGTTTTGATTGTAAATAAAGAAGAAGCTGAGATGATATGTAAAAGATTTAAGAAAAAAGGCGATTTATTTAAGTCTATTTATGAACTAGGTCCAAAACTTGTTTTAATAACTGACAAAAATAATCCTGCTGTTTGTTTTGATGGAAAAAAGAAATATTCAATAATTCCTCATAAAAATATCAAAGTTGTTGAAAGAACAGGAGCAGGAGATGCATTTGCTTCAGGTTTTGTTGCAGGTCAGATTGCAGGATTTTCAATAGAAAAGTCACTTGAACTTGCACTTAGAGAAAGCGAGTCTGTTATTCAATATTTTGGAGCTAAAAATAAATTATTAAGGATGAAATTAAAATGAAAACTCAGATAAGGCATAGTTATATCTATAATGTGGTTATGTCAAAAAAGTTAGGCTTGAATTATTCATTAAAGAAATTTAATAACCTAAAGAAAAAAGCAAAAGGATTTGAAACACTGCATAATAAATATATAAAAGAAATAATTCAATTGATTGAAAAAAATACAAAAATAAAAAAATGGAATGGTGATTTTATTCCAATTTACTTAACTGAAAAAATAGTAGATGATTATCCAGGATTTTCTGACCCTCTTACTCTTAAAATTAGAGATCCAAAGAAAATGCTCTATACATTAGTCCATGAGCTAATTCATAATAATCTAAGTGAATCTAAACAAATAAGACTTGGAAGTGATAAAAATGAAGATATTGTAACTAAACTAACTGAAAAGGTCTGGAAGGAATTAAAAATATGATATCTCTCAAAAAAATAACCAAAAAAGGCAAGGCTCTTTTTCTTGCTTATGACCAGGGACTTGAGCATGGTCCAACGGATTTTAATGATAAAAATGTTAATCCCGATTATATAATTGAAATAGCAAAAAAAGGAAAATATACAGGAGTTATCTTTCAAAAAGGAATTGCAGAAAAATACAATAAAGAGATAAAAAAAAGCAAGGTTCCCCTAATAATAAAACTAAATGGAAAAACAAGTCTGATTAAAGGAGAACCAATTTCAAGGCAACTTTGCACAGTAGATGAAGCAATAAAGCTAGGCGCAGTTGCAGTGGGTTATACAATTTATTTTGGAAGCGAACATGAAAGCGAAATGCTTTCTGAGTTTGAAAATATTCAAAGAGAAGCTCATAAAAAAGGTCTTCCAGTTATTGTATGGGCTTATCCAAGAGGAAAAGGAACAGAGGGAAAATCAAGTTCTGAGTTAATGGCTTATGCAGCAAGAGCTAGTCTTGAAATTGGAGCAGATATTGTAAAACTTGTTTATAATGGAAACCCAAGTGCTCTTGAATGGGCAGTAAAATCAGCAGGAAAAACAAAAGTAGTTATTGCAGGTGGTGCAAAAGAAAGTGAAAAAGAATTTTTGTTTGAAACTAAGATTCTTATTAAGTCAGGGGCAATAGGTCTTGCAATTGGAAGAAATGTCTGGCAATCAAAAAATCCTATTGATATCACTAAAAAAATTAAAAATATCATTTGGAAGAAATGAAGACCTTAGTTGTATTTTATTCTAGAACCGGAACCGCTAAAAAAGTTGGGCAAAAAATTGCAAGACTGCTTGATTGTGAACTTGAAGAAGTAATTGACTTAAAAAATAGAGAAGGGGCAATAGGCTGGTTAAGCTGCGGAAAAGATGGAATGAAAAAAAGTTTAACTAAGATAAAGTATAAAAAAAAGGATTTAAGTGAATATGACCTTGTTATTATTGGGGGTCCTAACTGGGCAGGAAATTTAGCTCCTGCACTAAGAACATTTTTAGAAGAAAATAAATCAGATATTAAGAAATTTGCTTTGTTTTGTACACATGGAGGAGATAATTCTGGAAATGTATTTTTGCAAATGCAGGAAATTCTAAGAAAAAAACCTCTTGACACTCTTTCACTCAAGACTTCAGAAGTAAAAAATGACTTGGACAGTATTTTTCATAGTAAACTAAAAAAGTTTTTGACTAGTTTAAAGAAAAAATGAAACCTTTAATTGTTATTAATCTTAAGACCTATCAGCAGGGAAAATCAGCCTTAAAACTTGCAAAGATAATTGAAAAGGTTGACAAGAATATTATAATCGGTGTACAGGCTACTGATATATATGAAACAAAAAAGATAACCAAGCTTAAAATTTATAGCCAGCATGTGGATTATATGGAGCCAGGAAGAAATACAGGATTTATTTTGCCTGAGTCTATAAAGTCAGATGGAGCAATAGGAACCTTTCTAAATCATTCAGAACATAGAATTCCTTTTGATTTAATTAAGAAAACTGTTGAACGATGTAAAAAACTAAATCTTAAAATAATAGTTTTTGCAAAAGATATAAAAGAAGCAAAAAAAATTGAAAAATTAAACCCTGATTATATTGTTCTTGAACCTCCTGAATTAATAGCAGGAAAAATTTCTGTTTCAGAAAGTAAGCCAGATTTAATAAAAAATATTTCAAAAGCATTAAACCCTAAAACTAAATTTTTAGTTGGTGCAGGAATTCATTCAAATAATGACTTGAAGATTGCAGTGAAATTTGGCGCTTCTGGCATTGCTCTTTCTTCAGCAATAACAACTGTAAAAAATCCAGAGAAAGCACTAAAGCAATTGCTTGGATAAATTTTTTTATCTTTTGTTTCTTAAATAAAAGCCTGCTCCAATTATTCCTAGGATAAACAAGATTACGCCTATCCAACTTGAAGTTGTTTCATTTAAATCAGCAATTGCATTACCTGTTAAGCTAGATGAGATAAAAAAAAGACTTGCAGCCAAGATTATAACTGTTGCTGCTCCGCTAACTCTTGATTCTAGTGCTTTTCTTTCAAAAGCAGTGCCAGTTTTATTAACCTGGTAATCTTCTGCAGGAACAAATCTTGATTGTAAATGATATTTTTTGAGCATTTGGTCATAAACTTTTCTAATTCCTGCAGGATTATGTGATGATAAAGCGTCCATTCTAATATCATCATATTTTTCTGCATCCTCTAATATTTGCTTACTATATTTCCAGTTAGACAGACCTTCTTGAAGTTCTTGACTTGTTACAAAATCAGCGTCAACAGGAGGTGTTGGAGTTTTTTTAGTCTTTTTTAATACATTGTATCCAAGAACTTTTCCTGTTTTAGGATCTCTTACAGCTATTGGAGCAGATTTCCAGCTAGGATTAAATAAAAAGGCTCGTATGTCAGTTCCTCCATGTATTGCTGAACTATGCTTTATTTGTCTGAGATCATTTAGAAAATAACCAAATGTAAAAAAATCAAAGAATTTTTCCCAAGGAGAAGCTTTGAATTTAGACGCATGAGTATGGATAAATGTATATTTTCTTCCATTTCCTTTATCCATGTATTGCTTTTTCTTTACAAGATCTGCTTGAGCAGAAGCATCTCTTTCCAGTATGTTATAATCAGTTATATCTCCAGCAGCTATTCCAGGATATTTCATTAATCTGTGCTCAGATTCAGGAGAAGGTGACTCTTCAATTACTTCTCGTGTTGATTTATATTTTTTAGATGGCATTCTTAGAACTGACTTCTTTTTTTGTATTTTGTATGAAGTAACTTTTCAGCTTTTTTGCTTAATGGATAATCAAGATATTCTTTGTATATTTGTTTGACAACAGGATTTTCATGGGATTTTCTAAGTTTATCCTTGGAGTCAGAACTATAAAGTGCAGCAGCTCTTTTTTTTACAATTTCAGAATTAGTAGGTATTGGTTGTCCGCCTCCTCCAACACATCCTCCAGGGCAAGCCATTATCTCAATAAAATGATAGTCATGGCATTCTTCAATTAATTTTCTTACATTTGCACCTCCATGAGCAGCTGCAAATTTTATTTCTCTTCCATTTATTGTAACTTTGCCCCGCTTTATTCCATCCATGCCTCTTATAACTTTAAAATCAGGATTTTCAAGTTTTTGTTTTGTTCCAATTTCATAAGCAGTTCTAAGTGCTGCTTCCATTACTCCTCCTGTTGCTCCGAATATTGTTGCAGCACCAGTTGAAACTCCTAGTGGAGAATCAAAATTTTCATCTTTTAAATTTTTAAAATCTATATTAAAATGTTTTATTAATTTTGCAGCTTCTCTTGTTGTGAGAACAAAGTCAACTCCTGAGTCAAGTTCTACTCTTGTTGATTCAAACTTTTTTGCAGTGCAAGGCATTATTGAAACTACGATAATATCTTTTTTCGAAAGTCCTGCTTTTTTTGCATAATATGTTTTAGTTAACATTCCAAGCATTTCATGCGGACTTTTGCATGAAGACATATGGTCAAATAAATCATGGTAAAAATGCTCCATAAATAATATCCATCCAGGACAGCAGGTTGTAATCATTGGAAATGGTCCGCCTTTTTTTAGCCTTTCGAGAAATTCAGAAGCTTCTTCCATTATAGTCATATCAGCTCCAAGGTCAACATCAAATACTTTTTCAAAGCCGCATTTTTTAAATGCAGCAACCATTTTTCCACTAACTATTGTTCCAGGAGAATAGCCAAACTCTTCTCCAAGTGAAACTCTTATTGAAGGTGCAATCTGAACTATAACATGTTTCTTTTTTTCATTTAAAACTTTTATAACTTCACTAATATGTTCTCTTTCACTAATTGCTCCTACAGGACAATTGAGGATACACTGTCCGCATTTAATGCATGAAACACTTGCAAGGTTTTTTTCAAAATAAGGAGTAACATGTTCGTTATATCCTCTTCCTGCAAAGTCAATTGCATAGATTTCCTGTATTTTTGCACAAGTGTCAACACATCTTCCGCAATTAATGCATTTATTGTTGTCTCGAACAACAGAGCTTCCTAGGTCTTGCTTGTAATTTTTTGTTTTATCAAACCTAAACTCATCGAGTCCAACTTCTTTTAGAAGTTTGCATAATTCATTTGATTTTGTATCAACTAGACAGGATTTTCCATGATTTGCCATCATAAGCTCTGTATTTCTTTTTCTTGCATTTTTTGCTTTTTCTGAATCAGTTACTATTTTAGAGCCTTCTTTTGGATAAGTTGAACAGGATGTGACAAGTTTTCCATTCATTTCAACTAGGCAAATCCTGCATCTTGCTTCTGGAGCAATATTCTCTTGCTTGCACAGTGTAGGTATAACAATATCATTATCCTTGCAAATATCATAGATTGTTTTGTTTTCTTCGCATTTTATTTCCTTGCCATTAAGTGTTATTTTCATTGTTTTTGTTTTACTTCTCCACATTTTAAACATAAATCTCTATGCACACAAAGAATTTCTCCACATTTGGGACATTTCCATCTTATCTTTTCATTTTCAACAAATTTTCTTATGCCTATTTCTTTAATATCTTCTAGATTTTTAAGCATGCTCATTCCGTACTTAGTTTTGTATCTTTTATCAAGTTGTATCAGTCTTTTACAAGGAAATTTTTTGCATTTATCTGAACAGAATTTTTGTTTTAATTCTTTTAATATGCTACAATTTTTTATTGTGCATTTTCTGCAACTATTTGGTTTATTTGTATCTCTCTCCCTGCAGCCAGGACATTTATTTTTATCTCTAAGATAACCAATGCAAGTATTACAATTCATTCCGCAAGGGGCAATTGATTTTGAGTTCATTTTATTAACTCCTCAAATTCATTTGGAAAATTATGTATTGCACTTATAATATGATTTGTTGAAGACTGTCCAAGTCCGCATAACGAAGTTTCTTTTATATGTAATGCAAGTTCTTTGAGTAATTCCAAATCTTTTCTCTCTCCCTTTCCAGCCCTTAATTTTTTTAGTAATAATAGTATTTGTATTGTTCCTTCTCTGCAAGGCGTGCATTTTCCACAGGATTCAAATGTATAAAACTTTGAGATTATGTATGCCATATCAATTATAGAGGTTTTTTCTCCAACTACAATTATTGTTCCAGCTCCATGAATACATTCTTCTTTGCAAATATTTTCAGGAGTAAGTTCCAGATCTTTATATTCCATGCAGCCTCCAAAACAGCCAAAATAAACTGCTTTTGGTTTTCCAATTGGCTTTGCTTTCTCTACAACTGTTGTTAATTTTGTTCCAACTTCAAATTCATAGACTCCTGGTTTTTTAACAGCGCCAGATACAGAAAATAATCTTAAATCAGGATTGTAATCAGAAAAACAAAGTGCCTGTGCAATATTAACAAGGGTTTCAACATTATTAATTACAGTTGGTTTTCCAAATAATCCTTCGACTGGTGGAAATGGAGGTTTAAAGTAAGGCTGGCCTCGAAAGCCCTGTATTGATTTTATTATTGCTGTTTCTTCTCCGCAAATATAAGCTCCAGCTCCGATAACAATTTCAATAGAAACATTTGTTTTTGATTTTTTTACTATACTCTTTATTTTTGTCTCAAGCTTCTTCCTCATTCCCTCATATTCTCCTCTTAAATAAATAAAAGCTTGAGATGCTCCTATTGTTTCAGAGGCAATAATAATTCCTTCAATAAGAGTTTCAGGATTTTTAATTAAAATTAATTTATCTTTAAATGTTCCAGGTTCTCCTTCATCAGCATTGCAAATAACATATTTTTTATCAGATTTTGTTTCTATTGCATAATTCCATTTATCAGAAACAGGAAAAGAAGCTCCTCCCCTTCCAACTACTTTCTTTTTGTTTAGTGTTTCAATTACACCAAGTGGTCCAAGCTCTCTTGCAATTTTTAGTGCTTTTAACTGAGTTTTTTTAATTATTTGCATTTTCCCAAGATGATTTTTAATTTTTTTTCATTAAGTTTAGTATAGACCTTTCCATTGAGCATCATTGCAGGAGGCTTGTCACAGCATCCAATACAAGAAGTCTTCTTTAAACTAAATTTTCCATTCTTTGTTGTTTCTCCAATATCTATTTTTAATTCTTTTTTTAAAAAACTCTCAAGATTCCAGGAACCATTTAAAAAACAAGATGGTGAAGCACATAGCTCAATTACATATTTGCCTTGCTTTGTCGTATCAAACATTGAATAAAATGTTGCAACTCCATAAAGTCTTGACAATGGAATTTTTAGTTCAAGACTAAGTTCTTTAAGTGCTTTTTCAGAAAGATAACCTTCTTTTTTTTGGATTTCCCTTAGTCTATTGATTAAAACCTTTTCCATACTCTTTTTTATTGACCAAAAATAGTATTTTAAGGATTTAAATCTTTCTTACAAAAACTATTTAAGCACAGAGTTGCTTTTTAATTATAATGAGGTGAATAATGGAAACTGTAAAAAAACCATGGGGTCATGAAAAAGTGTTTTCTTTTAATGAGATTTCTACTGTAAAAACTCTTAATGTAAACCCAAATCAGTTATTAAGCTTGCAAAAGCATAAAAAAAGAAAAGAAATGTGGTATTTTTTAACCTCCGGTTATGTAGAACTTGGCAATAAAAAGAAAAAAGTAAAAAAAGGAGAAGTTGTAATTATTAACAAAAATACTCCTCATAGATTATTTGCTAAAAAAAGTCCAGTTAGTGTTCTTGAAATATCCTTTGGAAAATTTGAATGGGATGATATTATCAGGCTTCAAGATAGTTATAATAGGGAAGGGACTACTAAAAAATGAAATCTCATAAAAAACCAAGTAAGATCACAAAAACAAATAAAGTAAAAGCTCACAAAGTAATTGCAGTTGATTTAGGAGGAACTAATCTTAGGGTTTCTCTTGTTCATGGTAATAAAATATTAAGATATGTAAAAAATGATACTCCTAAATCAAAAGAAGAGCTTTTGAAAGTTATGGATGATTCTATCTCACTCTTAATGTCAAAGGATGTAAAAGGAATTGGTGTTGGCTCACCAGGTCCGCTGGCAAACGGTATTATAAAAAATCCTCCTAACCTGCCTCTTAGAAATTTTAATCTAAAAAAGCATTTAGAAGATAAATTCAAGAAAAAAGTAGTAATTGAAAATGATGTTCATTGTGTTGCTATTTCTGAAGCAAAACTTGGATGCAAAAAAAAGAATTTTATTGTGGTTGCATTTGGAACAGGTATTGGGGGCGGAATAATTATTGATGGAAAGCTCTACCTTGGAGAAAACTTTGCAGGAGAAGTGGGTCATATCAAAGTAAAAAGAGGAAAGTTCTTTGAAACGCTTTGGCAGGAAACGAGAAAAAAGATACACTCGACTTTTGGAAGAGATGTTTTAATAATTGATTTAATGAAGATGAAAGATAAAAAAGCACAGGAACTCTTAGAAGATATGTATGATTATATTGGGATGGGTCTTGCTTCACTTATTAACATATTTGACCCTGAAATAGTGATTTTAAACGGTGGAATAAAAGAAGCAGGAGAGCCTTTAATTTTAAAAATAAAAGAATCTACAAAAAAATACACTGTTCTTCCTCATGAGACAGAAATTGCCTGGTCTAAACTAGATCATCCAGGAACAATGGGAGCAAGCTTACTAATCAAATGAAAATTCATTCTAAATTTTCAAATACTCATCATAAGAGGTATGATTTCGTAAAATGATAAAAAAAGTTAGAGCACCAGTAAGACTGGATTTTGCAGGTGGAACAACTGACATAAAACCATTTACAGATATTTATGGAGGTGCAGTACTTAATGCAACAATTAATCATTATGTTGTTGGAGAACTTGATGCAACTTCTACTACAACCCATTTGGAATATACAGGAAGCATTCCAACTTCATCAGGCCTTGGCACTTCAAGTGCAATGAATGTGGTATTTATTGCTTTAATTACTCATCTTAAGGACAAACATAAGATTTCAGAAGCAGTTTATAATTTAGAGCATTCTATTTCAGAGTCAGCTGTAAATGGAAAGCAGGATATGTATGCAGCTGCATTTGGAGGTATAAACTATATGGAGTTTAAAAAAGATAAAGTTAAGATTCATCCTCTAAATCTGAAAAAAGAAATTGTTCAAGAACTCGAAAAAAGACTTGTACTTGTTTATTCAGGAAAGCCTCATTTATCTGGAAGTTCAAACAAAGCAATGATAGACAATCTAATCAAAGGAAAAAACGATGATAATCTATTAAGAATAAAACATATTGCAGGAGAAATGAAAAATGCACTTCTTCTTGGAGATTTGAATAAATTTGCTGATTTAATGAATCAGGAAACTGTTGAAAGGGCTAAACTTTCTAAAATAACACTTTCTCCTCAATTAAAGTCTATTATTGATTCTGGAATGAAAAACGGAGCAACTGGAGCAAAAATTTGCGGCAGTGGCGGTGGTGGAAGTATTCTTATGTTTGCAGAGGACAGAAAAAAATTAGTTAATCACTTTGGAAGAAAAGTTATTCCCTTTAAATTTGATTTTGAAGGATTAAAGTGGCTAAATTAGTTTAATGCATAGCTTTTTGTTTTCTTTTATGTTCTTCTAGAAATATTCTTGCCATTAAATAAGAAATAGTAGACTCTGCACCTTGGTTTAGGTTTACTGAATGTTTTCCAAGTCCATCATAGCATCCACCAGTTGTTTCATCATACATCATTTGTTTTAAATGATTTTTTCCAAGGAACCAGTTAAAAGCAAGAATTGCCTTGTTATAATATTCTTTTTCCTGAGTCATGTTATATGCTGTTAAAAAAGTAAGTATCATGCATGAAACATCAAGTGGTTGTTGGTCAAAAAATGCTCTTTCTCCATTTCTTTTATACCATCCATTTTGTCCAATTGGACAGAATTCTCCGTCAATAAGCATAAGATTTGTCAAAAAGTCAAGGCTTTTCTTTGCGACTTCAAAAAATTTTTCATTTCCTGTTAATTCATATGCAAAAAACAATGCTTCAGGAAGAGTGGAATTTGAATAAGTCAGATAAGGTTCAAACCATTGCCAGTCATTTGAAGATTCATGGTCATAAATATTAACGAGTTCATTTGCAAGTTTGGTTAACTTGGTTAATATTTCAGGAGTTACATAACTTTTGTAATAATAGTATAAGCCATTGATGCAAAAAGCTTTTGCTCTTGGAGACTCTAGATTATTCATATATTTAAAAGAACGGTCAAACATTTTTTTAGCTCTTTCTCTTATCTGGGGGTCATCTGAATTATTGATTGCAAACCCTAGTGACCAAATTGCCCTTCCAAAAGAATCTTCACTATGGGAATTAGTTATTTCTTCTTCATTGCAGTGATTATTCTTGAAATTTCCATCTGGCTCCTGGCAATGCTCTAAAAATTTTATATATGATTTTGTAAGCCTTGAAGATATTTCAGAAGTATTTTCCTTATTGTATAGTTTAGAGTGTTTAATTGTAAAAATCAATGCTCTTGAATTATCATCAAGTGTATAGCCTGAGCCTTTATCAGGAGTTGAGTGCTTTGAGAACTGGATTATTCCAAAATCATCTGTTAAGTTCATAATATGATTTAATTTGATTTTAGGAAGCTTTTCAGTTGTATCTTCTCTTAATTTAACTATTCTGTTAAATATTCTTAAATACTGTATGGCAACATTAGGCCAGGTCATTTGTCTTGAGAACGCATAAGCTTGTCTTTCCATTTCAGACTTAAGTTCTGGATTTGAAAGCATTTTGTCTATTGCCTTTGTAAATGACTCGGGATTTCTAAATTCTGCAAGTAAGCCTCGCTTATCAGCTAAAAGTTCTTCTGCACAAAAACTAGGTGTTGAAACAACTGCTTTTCCACCGCCAACAGCTTCTGCAAGAGGACCGCTTGATATCTGGTTTCTGTCCATATTTGTACCAATGTAAATATCTGCAGCTGCCATGTATTCTACAAGTTCATTATCTGGAAGATATTTATTGTAAAACTTGACATGATTTTCAATTTTTAACTTTCTTGCAAGATTTATAAGTTCATTTCTGTACTTTTCACCTTCTTCTTTTCGAACTGTTGGATGAGTTTCTCCAACAATTAAATATAATAGATTCGGATATTTTTCAACCAGCGGAGGCAATGCTCTTATCATGTATTCTATTCCTTTGCCTCGACCAAGAAGCCCGTAAGTCAAAAGAACAGTTTTTCCGTCGAGTTTTAATCTTTTTTTAGGCCCTTCATTGCTTTGGAAAGGAACATTTTCGATTCCATGATATACAACATGTATTTTGCTTTTTTCAATATTATAGTCTTTAATTAAAATATCTGCTGCTATTTTTGCAAGAACAACAAGTGCAGAAGACCTTTTTGCTATTGCTTGAACAACTCTTTTTCTTTTTTCATCTGGTTCTGGAAGAACTGTGTGAAATGTAACAACAACGGGTTTTTTTACAGTTTCAAGAAACGGGATAATATAATTTCCATACTCTCCTCCAAAGATTCCAAACTCATGCTGTATGCATAGAATTTTTATGTTGTCAGTCTCATTTACTTTTTTTGCAATCTCTATATAATGTTCAATATCATTTTTTGCAACTTCAAAAATAACTTTTTTATTATAATTATAAAAACTTCCTTCTTCATTTATTGCAATAACTCTTGATTTTACTTTTGGATTCCACTTTTTATCCATCGCTGTTGCAAGATGTTTTGTAAAAGTAGCTATCCCGCATTCCTTAGGAGGGTAATTAGCAAAAAAACATGTCTTTGGATTTAGTTCATCAGCTGAAATCTCGTTCTCTTTTCCCATTTTTATTATTTGGAAAATAAAATACCTGGCAATTGAATTGTCTCTCTCTTTTTTCCATAGATTAAACAGTCGTCTGCGATTTATAAAATCTTCTGTTGACGAGCAGGAGCAAAGTGAAACTCTGCAGTCAGAACTCTCTGTCTGAATTTTTTATCTCTAAAGTTTTTCTTTTTAAATCTAATGAATTGCAAATCTGTATTTGTTATTCTTAGTTGCTTTAAAAGAGAGTTTCTTAGTTGTATTAAGGTAAAAATAATTAACCTGGATAATAAAATGACAAAAAAACAAATATCTTACAAAACAATGATTGTTCTCCTCTTAATTGGAGTTCTATTGTTTAGTTCATCAGTTATGTCTCAATCTCTAGTCCTAGAGGAGATTATCTCGCCGAGTGTAAACCTAGCAGGATATATTCTCCCAGGAATTGTAGTATTTTTATGGGGAGCTAGTTCAAAGTTTCTTTCTTAAAAGTTTACTTTTCTTCTTCCAATTTATAATAGAAATAGCTGGTTTTTAATTAAAGAAGATAATCCCCCACTTATTTCTATTTAATGTGAATAGATTAAATTGTAAAACTAATCTCTTCCTGAGCAGAATTTCCAGCATTATCTAAGATTTCTATTGTTAAATTGTGTACTCCAGTTTTGAAGCTCTTCTTGGCAGTACACTCATTATTTTTGTTTAACTTAGAACAAAAAGTGTTCGATCTTGCTTTTGGCCCGTCAAAAGAATCAATATACTGAACAGAATCAAGATTTAGTTCAGTTATACTTATATTAAAATTAACATACTTAGGATTCTTTGTATCTTTACTCCAAAATGTATTTGGATTGTTAATAATTGGGGAAGATGTATCAACATGAATTTTAACTGGTTTTGATTGTACAGTATTTCCAGCAATATCTGTTAAGATGAAATAATAGCTTATATCATGTTTATTGTAACTCTCTAAATCCAGATTAAACAAACAAACTTCTTTCTTACCTGCTGGACAGTCTAATTTTACAAGAGGGTCTGTACCAAAGAATAATGATGCGTTTTTTAGGTTAACTTCATTGTAGTTAACTATGAAATTACTTCCATTGCTATAACTATTGCTTTTAGGTTCTGTTGAAGATATTTTGGGTTTGGTAGAATCTATAAAGAAAGTAATATTCTCTTGTTGACTGATTCCATCTTTTGTTGATTTAAAACCTATAGTATGATTTCCATCTTTGAATGATTTAGTCTGTTTTTTTAATAATCCAAAATCACTGCATTTTGCACATAATGTATTCCATTTTGGGTTATTATTTGAATAATCAATGTATTCTATTTTGTCTACATTAACTCCTGTTGAGACATTTATTGGAATTAAAGCCTTATCATAAATCATAAATTTAGGATTATTTACTGTTAAAACAACTGGAGCAATAAAACAGCCTTCAGAAGAATTTTCTGTTATATTTTTGTAGATTGTTTTAATTTCACAATCTGAACTCAAGAGTGTTTTTTTACAACATGATGCATAATTTTTATCAACATAATATTTAGTTCTTGTTTTAGTATTTTGCTCGCATATTGACCAGGGACTAAATAATGGAGCACTTATATCCGAAGAACAGTAGTTGCAATCTATATTTCTCAACTCAGATACAGTCTTATTATTTATTTCCCCACAAATATTTTCATCATAAGTTATAAGGGTACGCTTTTGAATTAAAGTATCATTTAATGAACAAGCAGTAATATTGCTCCATTCTGACCAGGAAGAATTAATTATTTTTGGAGTGCAAAAATCACAAGGTATGTCCTTATATTCAACAAATGTTTTATTGGCTACTTCATTGCAATTATTAATGTCTATCGCAAATACATCCCGCTTTTCTGTCAATAAATTATTCTTTTTACAAGAAGTAAAATTTGTCCAATCAGAAGTTACATTAATAACTTTTGGAGTGCAAAAATCACATGCCTTGCTACGTGTTTCAATATAAGTTTGATTTAAGCTTTCCTCTCCAAACTGAGTAAATGAACAGCGATTAATATCATATTGAACTCGACTCCTTTGTTCAATTAAAGTATCATTTAATGAACAAGCAGTAATATTGCTCCATTCTGACCATGAGGAATTAATTATTTTTGGAGTGCAAAAATCACAAGAAACAACCCTTTTTTCAGAATAGTTTATTTGTGTGAACTCAGGCGTCTCATTTAATGAGCAAAAATTAGTATCATATCTTTTAGATGTTCTTTCTTGCATAAGACTATCATTTTTAAAACAAGCAGTAATATTGCTCCATTCTGACCAGGAAGAATTGATTATATTAGGGGTGCAAAAATCACAGAAAATAGATCCATATACAAAATAGGTTTTGTTTGTTATTTCTTTACAATTATTAAAGTCATACTCAACCATTTTTCTCTTCTGTATCATTATATTATTCTGCTTGCATGAAGAAGAGTTTGTCCAACCTGTAATTGAAGCAGTTGTAATATTTGGAACACAAAAATCACAAGATTCTGTTTTAAATTCTTGGAATGTTACATTAGGTATTTCATTACAACCCTTTATATCATACTGCAAAATGTTTCTTGAAAGGCGAATAGTATTATTTTGAAGACATGAAGTAAAATTAGTCCAGTTAGATATAGAAATATTAGCCAATTTTGGAGTGCAATAATCACAAGTTGAGATATTATATATTGAAAAAACTGTATTATTTATTTCACCACAGGATTTTTTGTCATATTGCATCATATCTTTCTTTATTCTTTTTGTATTGTTTTGGTAACATTCAGAATCATCTTGCCAATTATTCAAGCTAACATTAACAAGATTAGGCATGCAATAATCACAATTAGCCTGATTATATTCATATAACTTAACATCATCTATTTCATTGCAAGAGTTATTGTCATATTGAGTCATATATCTGCTTTGATTGATTTTATTGCTAATACTGCATCGAGTAACATTTTTCCATTCAGACCAATTACTATTTACAATGTTTGGAGTGCAGTAGTCGCAATTTATGTATCTATAGGAGATATTTGTCCTATTCATAAACTCATTGCATGAATTAATATCATATAAGAGTTCTGTTTTCATTTGCTTTGTTTGGTTATTTCTTTGACAAGTTGTTATGTTTTTCCAATCTTCCCAAACAATAGTAAAAATATTTGGAACACAAAAATCACAAGAGCTTTTTCTAGTAACTGCAATTATTTTATTTTCAATTTCATTGCAGGCATTAGTGTCATATTGGAGTACATCATGGGATTGGGTTAAGGTATTGCTTGAAGAGCAGCTAGTTATGTTTATCCAATCAGAAAGAGAAACATTAGTAAGTTTTGGAACACAAAAATCACAGGAAGAATTTTGATATTGAAAAAAAGTTACATCTTCATAATCTCCACATTGATTTTTATCATATTGGGTAAGATTACGGGATTGTTGAATTAAGTTATTTTGTTGACATTGAGTCACATTTAACCATTTTGACCAGGTGGTGTTTGTCAAAGAAACTGTACAAAAGTCGCAATCAACAAATTGATAATCATAAACAGTCTTATTATCTATAGTGTCACAATCATTTTTATCATATTGAATTGCAAATCTTTTCTGCTTTACCAAGCTATTAACACAAGAAGATATATCGTTCCATTCTGACCATGAAGAATTGACAAGTTCTGATGTACAGTTAGTATTATTACTAACAACAGCACTAGCTAGAGGTAAGGATAAAGATAAAAGTGAATATAAAATTACAAAAGTTATTATTAATGTTAGGGTTATCAAAAAGCTTTTATTTTTGATAAACATTCCTTTTTTCATTATTTTCCAAATTTAACCTGATATATAAATTTGTCTTACTACTGCTTTCAAATGATTACAGATATAACTTGGAAAGATTATATTTTATAAATATCTATTAAAATATAGTGTAAAATAATTAAACCATCAGATAAACTACTTGCCTGCCCTCCTTATGAAGAGACTGTCTTTTGTCTAGAATGAGATAATTTTTTCTCTTTTAGTTCTCTTAGAGTTACTCTTTCTATAAGTCTTCCTTTGGAAAATTTTATATTTCCATCTAGTGAACTAGTGTCAAATTCTGAACCCATTTGATAGGCTCCATAATAACTTATATCTTTGAAATGAGAAGAAGCATGTTTTGCTCCCTGTCCTAGTAAAGACACAGCTTCAGTCATCCTGTTTTCTTCAACAAATAATGCAGAATCTCTAAAATATCCCATGCCTTTACGAGGTTCTACAACTATTTTATGAGGTATTTGATGTTCATCAAGTATTCTAAGTACCCCCTCATAGTTTAATCCTTCGACAAGTGTTAAGTGTTCTATATCTATTTTATTTTTCATTTTATCAGTCAATTATCAGAACTCTTTCCCTTGATAGGTTATTTTATTAGAAATAATAGGTTTTTAAAATTTTCTTAAAAAGAAAGGTTAATCTTTCCTCTTTTCTTTATTCTCTGTCTCTTCTTGAATAGCCCTATGAAGATTACTAATATCAAAATAATAACAAGACCATAGATTATATAGGGATTTTCTTTTATTGAATTAAGCCCGCTCTTTTCTAATGTTTCTTTAGAACTATTTAAGCTATCCACCTCAGTTTTTTCCTTAAGAGAATCTTCTATTTGAGGAATAGATTTTTCACTGTTTAAGCTGCTTACACAAGATTGTGCTTCAATAGGTTTAGTTTCATATGGCTTGCAATAGCCTGTCTTGTAACTGCAGGTTCTTTTCTCTATATTATTTATACAGTTGCCCCATTCAGTGCAATTCCACTTTGTAATGCAAGATGATCCACCGCCAGTTCCAGATGAGGTTGTAGTAGAAGATGTTGTAGTTGTTGCATTTACAGTATATGCTATTAATCCAGAATTATTAAATAATTTCTCAGAACCATTTCCATAAGCATTCCAAGTATAATTATAAGTTCCAGCTTCTAAAGTTAAAGAAACACTGTAAACATCAGCAGTTAAATTTGTTGCAGTTAAATTTGTCCCATTAATAAAAAGCCAAACAGTTCCATTTGTGTTATTAACAGTAACATTAAATATTGCTGTTCCACTTCCAGAAAGTGTCGCATTATTATCAGAATAATTAGAAAATTGAGGGTAGACTGTATCTTTTTGTATTGTTATTGTTCTCTGTTCAGTTGTATTAATGTTTTCATTAGTATCTTCTACAAATACCTGATAAGTGTAAGTTCCGTTTTCAAGGCCAGTTTGCGAATCCTTTGATTGATTGATATAAAGGTTCCATTTATCTATGTCATATTTTTTTAAGTTTGAAGAATATATCTCTTGGATTTCGTTAAAAGATAAAGTTCTATTCCAGATGAAGATATTATCAAGGCTTCCTTTAAAAGTTTCATTAGCTGCAAAGTCCCTGCTGTCTGCTATATGCAATGCATAACCGCTCTGCAGAAGATCATCTGTAAAACTTGTTGTGTCATTCAAAACATTGATTCCATTTATGTAAAACCGTACTTTATGGATTGACTGGTCCCAGACAATAACTAGCTGTTGCCATGAATCATAAGTGACTGTCCCAAAATTTGCTGTATGGCCATCCATCCTGAAATGATACGCTGAATTAGTGCTAGGTATCCATAATCCATAATCGCAGTAATTAAGTGTATAGGTTGACCCTTGCATTTTGCATAGGATTGGCTGCCACCTATTTTGCAAGGTTGAATCTGGTTTAATCCATAGTGCGATGGTAAAATTACCAGACAGTGCAAGGCTGCTGCTATTTGGTATCTCTGCATATGAATCATAATAGCCGTCTAAATTAAGGCTTCCATCATATCTTCCATTGCTTGAGTTGATTGATGCGCCACCGATGATTGTTGCATTATTTGCATAACGGGATATATCAACAGCTTTAGTGCTATTTTCTCCAATAAGGGATATATTGTCAAAGTTAAATCCTAAAACTAAAGAATCGTCATACATTGAAAGATTGGTTCCATTCCAATTATAAATAAGTGATTTCAGATTTTCTTCAACAATGCTTACATTAATCTGGAAAGATTTATTTGTAGTGGCTGTTGCGTTAGCAGGTGTGGATGCTATGAAATCAATTTGTGGAGTGGTTGTATCAGTAGAAAGTGAATTGCTCAGGCTGATATTTGATGCATTAAACTGATAGATATCGCCATTACTGTTTCCAACATAAACATATCCATTTGCAACAGCAGGAGAAGAAAGAGATGTGAAACCAGTGTTACTAAAAGTCCAGCCAGTACTATAATTTGCAATTAATTGAGAAACATTTGATGCATTCAATTGATAAAGATAATTATTAGTCCCAGGAGGACCTCCCCCGTGATTAGTTCCAATATAGACATATCCATTTGCAACAGCAGGAGATGAATAAATAGGATATTCTGAATTAGAATAATTTGCAATTAATTGAGAAACATTTGATGCATTTAGCTGATAAAGATTACCATCAACTCCTCCAACATAAACATATCCATTTGCAACAGCAGGAGATGATCTAATCTCATTTCCAGTAGTATAACTTGCAATTAATTGAGAAACATTTGATGCATTTAATTGATAGAGCTTGTTATCGTTGCTTCCAACATAAACATATCCATTTGCAACAGCAGGAGATGATCTAATCTCATTTCCAGTACTATAATTTGCAATTAATTGAGAAACATTTGATGCATTTAATTGATAGAGCTTGTTATCGTTGCTTCCAACATAAACATATCCATTTGCAACAGCAGGAGATGAAGTAACAATTCCTCCAGCAGAATAATTTGCAATATACTGGCTTATATTTGATGCATTCAATTGATAGATATCGCCATTATCATTTCCAACATAAACATATCCATTTGCAACAGCAGGAGAAGAACTAATAAAACTCCCAGTAGTATAATTCGCAATATTTTGACTTATATTTGATGCATTCAATTGATAGATATCGCCATTATCAGTTCCAACATAAACATATCCATTTGCAACAGCAGGAGATGATTGAATTGAACTGCTAGTAGTAGAATAATTTGCAATTAATTGAGAAACCTTGCTGGCATTTAGCTGATAGAAATAATTATTCATGACTCCAATATAGACATATCCATTTGCAACAGCAGGAGAAGAATCAATACTGCTCCAAGTAGTATAATTAGCATTATTAAGTCCAGAAATTGTTGAAAAAGTTACTCCATCCCATCTTGTGTTATTTAGAGTTCTTCCAAGCATTCTCCACTCATTTGCTCCAGAGTCAGATGTTAATTGATCTGCATAAACAGATATAACAAACAACATTAAGAATAATCCTGCTAATACTAATGCAAATACAAACGCCCTTTTCCTTATCACCATCTTTCTTGAGTATATAACTGAACGGATATTTATAAATCTAGTTACTATCTAAAAATCTAAAATAAATTTTATTCCCCCGTCCTAATTCAAGAAGGTATAACGCCGCTGCCCGATTCTCTGGAAAAGTTCCAGACCGTTTTAGATGCGGGATTTATTAGCAATGTTATTTTATGGGGAGAAATTAATATATAAAAATCTCTATAACAATGGCAATGGGAAGATAATGGCTTAATAAAATAATTGTTAAACAAAAGTGGATTTCACTTTAATACTTAATAAGTTAGTAAATAATTGTTTAATTAGATTTTTTATTATTAAATATAATTGATTATAAATTTAATAAGGTATATTACTATTAAACAAAATGGCATAAATATTTAATAATCTACGAAAGATTTAAAAAGTCTAAAATCCGATAAATATTATGGAATCTTCTGAGTTTAAAGGTGCTTTTGGAAAATTAGTCAAAAAAGAGACCAAGGAACATGGAAAATATTTAGCTTTTGTTCCAAATCGACTACCTCCAAAAATTGAATACACCCCACAATTGGTTCTATCATTATCCAAGGCAGATAGCACCTTGAGTAAACTTTCTGGAGCAGGGTTGTTATTGCCTAATCCTGACCTTTTAATTATTCCTTACTTAAAGAAGGAAGCTCTTTCTAGTTCAAGAATTGAAGGAACTAGAATTTCTCTATCAGATTACTTTTTATCTGAAGCAAAAGGTATTGGAAAAGACAATGTGGAAGAGACTGAGATTGGAAATTATCTTCGAGCAATTAATTATGCGTTGGAAAGAATTAAAACTGATCCAATTGACATTTTACTTTTGCGAAGAATGCATAAAATATTAATGAAAGATGTAAGGGGCAATGAACTACTCCCTGGAGAATTTAGACCTGTTCAGAATTGGATAGGCCCCCCAAATACAAAGATTAGAGATGCCACATTTGTAACCCCCCCTCATGAAGAAATAGAAAAGTTGGTTCAAGAGTTAATAGACTACATGAATATCCATGATGAATTGCCTTTATTAATTAAATGTGCTCTGATCCATTATCAATTTGAAACTATCCATCCATTTTGTGATGGAAATGGTAGGATTGGAAGAACTTTGATAACTCTTTATTTATGCAAGACTAATAAGATTTCTAAACCTCTTTTGTATGCTAGCGATTATTTTGAAAAACATAGGAGAGAATATTATGAAATTCTTTTAATGACGAATAAAACTGGAAAATTTGAAAATTGGATAAGATTTTTTCTAGAAGCAATAAAAGTACAATCTGAAGATGCTCTTGATAGAACTATAAGAATTCAAAATCTTAGGGAAGATTATAGAAAAAAGATTCTCTCTCAAAAACAAGCAAATGATTTGTTAAAAATTGTCGATGCCCTTTTTATTAATCCATTTATTCAAATAAATCTAATCGCTGAAAAATTAAAGATAACCTACCCCACAGCAAAAAAATTAGTAGACATACTTATCCAATTACAAGTATTGAATCCTGTTAAAGGTAGAGAAAGAAATAGGCTTTTTATTGCCCACGAAATATTAAATATAATTACGGTATAGTCCAAACTACTTCTCCCCATTTCCTATCCCAATAGTTCCAAATCTCTTATCTTTTACATTAATCTTTCTTTTTTTCTTAGAAGGATAAACTGTAATTGCAATGAGTCTTTCTCCATTTATTGAATATTCTCTAAATTGTAACTCCTGCTCATTTGGCAAGGGGTGTATTTTATCCTTAATCCTGTGATATAGATCATTACGAATATTTCCAGGACCTTTCTCCCGATCTTTCTCGTTAATGCCACTAAGATATTTGGAAGAATCTTTTCTTTCAGTTATCCCTATAATTATATTTCCCCCCTTATAAGTCTGGAAATAATTCAATACTCTATTGCAAATTTCTTTTTCATAATTATAATAAGAGGGCTTAAATTCTAAGGATTCATGTTCTTGCATGGAACATAATTTGTTTATTGTATGATCATTTATCTCGATATGAGCTAAATCAAAAAATCCCCTATCTGGAATTGAAAAAGAATCTGGATAAGAAAAATCTTCTCCTCGAATATATCTTATTTTAGACTTAGAATCTTCATTATCTTTCTTTATTCTTTCCCCTAATGAAATAATATTTTGAATCGAATGTAATGGATAATTAGAATATTTCATAAAAAGATACAAGAAGGATGAATCCATATCAAATATAATTGGAGAACTGCTTCTAATCTTCCAAATAACATCTTCTATTATGGACTGATTGTAATTTTCAAGCCCAGGACTGAATCCACCTTCGGAAGTAATTAATCCAAATGCGAATCTTGGTAGAACACTGTTTTTATTAAGAATAATTTCTTCCCTTTCTAAAGAAAAAAAGGTAGAAACAGAAATCGGAGAAACCGATCCTTCCCCGGAATATTCACTTTCTTTAACCCCTATAAAATTCATTAAATTATCTAAATAAATATCAGGGATATTTTTTATATATTTTATAGATAAAACAATAATCTGAAGGAAAAAAGCCATTAAATTTGGAAAATCCTCATCATATCGTAAATCATTATAATACAAAATAATCAAAGGTTTGTCTTCTTTTAATAATTCTAACATATCTATTTCTCCTTGCAAATAATCATCAATCCTATTTTTTTTAGTGGCATAAAGAAAATTTTGTCCTTTATCTTTCTTTTCTCCTTTTAATTCTAAAAGTTTAGCCATATCCTCTATTTTGTCCATTTTAGCAAGGTCTTCTTCTAAAAGTTCAATTTCATGACGGTTTAAAGTATGAGTTATCCCTGAATTAAAATATAATGATTTGATAAAATCTGATATTAAAAAGGGATAATCTCTTTCAGGTATAGTCTTTTTTAGCAAATTCAATGAAAATCCTAACTTTGTAAATTTTTTAGATCTAGAATATCTATTTCCTGCTAATTCAACAATATTATATTTTGTTTTATCCAGTTTGTTTAACTGGTTGTCATTTCCCTTAAGAAAGATGATTGTTCTTAAATTTTTATCTTTTAAATTATTTCTCATTTGTAAAGCAAATTTAATCATAAAACTTTCAAATGAACCATCATTATAACCTCCAAAAAGTGAGTCTTTCCTAGATATGAAGCATAGTCTTGCTTGGTTGAGGGGGGTTTCATTAGCTATAATTTCTGCCTTACTTTCAATTTCAAAATCCATTTCTTTTCTATATTCAAATAGGTCTCCTCCAAATTCCAAATCAAAATTATCTTCATTTTCTAATGTCATATTATTTAAAGTCAACGGGTTTTCCAACCCAATGGTATTTTTTGTTAATATCTAGTATTATATATCCTCTCATACGCATCCAATCTAAAAGATCTTGTAGTTCATAAATATCTCTAAACAGTTTTTGATTAATCGAATTATATATCTCAAAAGTAGTGCCTCCAGCTTTATTCATTAAAATTTCAGTCTCTACTGCAGAAAAACATGCATTTTTATTAGCTCTTTTCAAATTTGCATTCATTCTTTTAAATTCAGGGCTAGATATAAATCCACTAAAATTATCTACAATGAGGCCCCTAGCTGAATCAAAATGTTCCTGCTCAAGATGAGTTTCAGCACAAGATCTTGAAAGAGATTGAGAAAGCCTTTTAAGATTTCCTTGGAGAGGGGAAATCATATTCCTTATAACTGCCTCTTTTTCAGAATCTTCACGAATAGAGTCAGAGAGTAATGCATCAAAATCTATTTTCAACCTATCTACACTTTTTCTAAAATTTTGATCGTTTTCAAAGTCAAGTGTAGGGTTTATCTGATGTAATTGCGCAATTTGAATCCAAGTATCTTCATTTAAATCTTGTTTGAGTCTAGTTAAATCTACATCACTGGATTTTATGGAATCCAGACTCTCAGGGAGAGTTACTTCCGTTTCCGTAAAATTGATCATAAGTTCTTTAAAATTTTCTCGAGTATTTCCTTCAGGATTTCCTATTGTAGAAAAAATAGAATATTCTCCGGGATATTTTTTTCTATTCTCTAACTCTTGATAAATTCCTGAATAAGAATTTTCATATTGACTAGTGAAATGATCTTTAGTTGGAATTAAACATTCTGAGAAATGAAATTTTAGTCCAGGAAGATGTTCATAATCTCCTCCTTCAATTGCACTTTGTGGCGGAAGTATTGAACGATATTCTGGAGGAACCATAAGCTGTAATGTTCTTAATAGTTCTTGTGCAAAAGAACTCTTTGAAGAGAAAGAAGATAAAGAAATTCCTCCAACAGATCCTTTAACATAAGGAGAACTCATTAAAGGAGATTGAAAAGATAAAGCGTTTGAACCATAAATTGATAAATTTTGTTTTAATAATTTTTGTACAACATTCGGTTCAACCTTTATATCGTGGTAGACTTTATCAGAATTAACCGGATACCAATCTTCAACAATTAATGCATATTCCATTATGTCTCTTTTTTGATTTTCTATTACTATTTTCTTTGATTTGACTAAATTTATTAATTGATATTCAGAAGGTTGTTTTATTTCAAAGGGAAATAATGCAATTAAAACAATTTCAGGGCAATTTTTAATGCATGAGAGTCCAACATAATTATAATTACCTTTAGTGCTAATAGCAGCTCTCCATGAAGAATCTATCTCAACAGGAACTGTATAAAATAATGCTTCATCCAATTGGCAGTTAATAGGTTTCTTTAAGAATGTAAAATACCATTCTTTAGACTTTTTTATTTGTGCCACTTCGTGCCTTAAAAATTCCGGTTGAAATGCTCTTCCCCAAGAAGATACTTTATGTATTTTCCTCCAAGAATAATACTCACTCATAGAAAATGGGGAAATTTGATTTACCATAATAATAGGTATTCTCTTGCATTTAATAGGATTATTCTTGTCTGAAATATATTAAAAATATTATCTACAACTTAAAAGTAGTAATTTAAAAATAGTAGTTTCCCATCCAAAAAACCCCCACCTAACTAGACAGAAAGTATAAACGCCGCTGCCCGGAATCGAACCGGGAGGCCGGGAAGGCACTGCTCTCAAGGCAGTTGGAGTACCATTGTCCCACAGCGGCATCTTTTCCAAGTTTTGTCTGTGAAAGGTGTTGGAGTACCTTTGTGTTCATATTCGTAAGAAGTGAACAGACAGGAATTTTTAATTCCTGTATCCCACAGCGGCATATATAAACTCTAAGAAAGAACTGGCTTTTAAATGTTTTTGGTTCAGAAAATACTCCGAATTATTGATTATTTTATCCCAATTTCTCTTATATAATTAGCCCTTATTTGATAATATCTTTTTATTATCTAAATTGTTCAAAAGCTTTCTGCCGTGCAATCCTGAATGCCTCTATTTCTTCAGGCTTCAAACTTTTATCTTTGGTTCTCTGGACTATTTCAATAATGCTTTCAACTTCATCTCTTTGTCTTTTTCTAACTTCTTCTGGAACATTTCTTTGGTAATTTCTGTTTGCAATTTCAAATTCTAATATGGCTTGTTCTAATAAGTTAGCTGTTGGAAAATTATGTACATGTCTGGCAGCAGAGCAATGCATTGCAAAATCATATTTTTGCCATAATTGCATATAGAGCTTAGAGACCTCTAAAACTTCATTCAATGTGTATTGCTTTTCCGAGTTAGTCATTTTAACTTTATCAAGAACTCTTTATTCCTTTTTGAGGATGATTAACTAGGATAATTATACTTTTAAAAGGTTTCTCTTTAAAGAGGATTATAATAATCTTATCTATTCTTTTTTTATTTATCTAAGTGGATTGCCTATTATACATCTTGAATACTTCATTGCTTTAACTGCAATAGGTGCAACAGCACCTGAAACTCCAACTCCTATTCCAACTAGGATGCTGTTTGTTTTATAACCTACAAAACCTCCAATTAGTGCAGCTTGAATGCTGTCTCCACTAAGATATCCAACAACTCTAGCTGCTGCAATATCAAGTATTCTCGGATCAGGATTATTTTCATAATCTTGTCTTTTTTGAAAAGGTTCTATAAGTAACTGACTTGCAAGTTCTGCAGAGCAGTCTGGAATTTTATTCACAATTGCATCAAGCGATTTGATTATCATTGGAATTTTCACAAAATTTTATTTAAAAGCTTTATGAATTAGAACTACTTTCTAGAAATCTGGTTTCATATCTTTTTTATCAGCATAGCTTAATTTTTCTATTTTGTTTGATTCATCATTCTCAACAACTCCTTCACCAACTGCAACTACTTTATCTTCTCCTTTCTCACTTGCACTAAGTTCATATCCAGCTCTCTTAAAGCCGCAGCTGCAAAAACCAATACTCTTTCCATTCTCCTCTTTTATTTGAAGAATTTTTCTGCATACAGGACAAAATTGTATCATTCTTTTAAAAATAATAATCGTCTATTAAAAATCTTTCCTCTTTTTTTATTCTTTCTTTTCAAATCTGTTAGAATCTCTTTTATTCATCTTTTCCTCTACCATTTTTCTCCATGCATCATCAAGGCTGATTCCATGGCTATTTGCAAGGCAAATAACTGTAAAAATAACATCAACAAGCTCATCTCCAAGTTCTTTTGTTTCTTCAGAACTTTTTTTCTTTTTTGTCCCATGCAAATGATTAAGTTCACGACCAAGTTCTCCAACTTCTTCACCAAGTCTGGCATATTGTTCAAGAGCTGGCCAGTAAGGTGGATTAAACTGATTTACCCATTCATCAACCTGTTTTTGAAGTTCGTCAAGAGACATACTTTAAGTAAGTAGTCTTGCATTATAAATTTTATTATAAAGTATCAGTACTGCTTTGTTAATGTAAAGGTATGTTTAAGGCTTCTTAATGTTCGGCATATTATAAGCTGGTTTAGATATGCAAAACTTTTCAACTAGAATCATTAATACTCTACTTTTTGGCTGTGACATTACTAATACATCCAAAATTAACTAGAGTAAATATCTCAATTCTTCTCTTTACAATTATATTGGTGTTGTTAGAACTTCTAACTTTGCAGAAAACAGCTGGCTTGGTAGTGTAAACCTAATTATAATTAGGCTTTTCTCCATTCAGTTATATAATAAAATTATAATTAACCAAATAGAGAACTTAGGCCTGCTGTTGATTCTTCTTTCTTCTCTTCTTTCTTCTCTTCTGCAGGTTTTGCACTTGATGCTCCACTAGCTGCTGGCGCTGCACTAGCAACAACTGCATTTGCAAGTTCTGTTTCTATATCAACACCTTTTAAACTAGCAACAAGACTTTTGACTTTTGATTCGTCAACACTTGCTCCAGTAGCGTGAAGTACTTTATTCATATGTTCTTCATCTACAGGTTTGCCTAGTTTATGCAACAATAGGGCTACATAAATATATTCCATTTTAAGCTGTTTCCTCCGCTTTATTTAATTGAGTTTTATTTTCAATTGCTTTTGCATGTATTGTTCCCTTGAAAAGCAGGTATCCTATTGTTTCTTTGCAATAATAAGCAATACTTTGTGCAAATCCAAGTGATTTTGCAGCAGCTTCTCTTATTTTTGCTGCAGCAGCTTCATCATCAATCTTAACATCTTTGTATATTTTTTCTGTCTTAATATCATAAAAAGCAATAGGATCAAGTCCAACACTAAATGGATGTATTGAAAGTTTTTGTAAGATTGCTGCAGTTGCTTCATTAATTACATTTCCTTGTTTTACAACTACTTTAGCAGTCTTGATTGATAATTTTCCATTTTCAACAGCTACTTGAAGTCCAAGTGCACCAAGTTCAGAAATTGCAGGTCCAGGAACAAGGTCAGTTGGTCCGTCCTTAACTTCAATATCTACAGGAGCAATTTGTCCTGCTTTTGCAAAAACAGGTGTTTTTTTCTTAGCAAGAATTCCAGCAAGTTCAAAACCTTCAACATCTGAAATAGCAAAAGCGCAATTTTCAGTTATATATTGTTCAAGTCCGTTAGCAGAATCCTTTTTTAATTCTTTAACAGACCTTAAAAGAATATTCTTTTTTGCAACTTGAATTGTTGCATGTTCTCTTATAGATTTTTTAATCTCTTGAAATTGTCTTGAAGGAAGTCCTTTAATTGAAACTATCATTAATGTATTTGATTTTTTTACTTTTCCAGCAAGTTCTTGAACTGCTTTTATTTTTGTTGTATGAATCTTTGTCATTTTCTTTACATGTCCACATTAGTTGGTTTTCCCATTGTGAATTTAATTTTAATATTTCTAACATTATCGATTTTTCTTGGAAGTAGTTCCTGTATTTTTTGATATACTGCAAATGCATTCTTTACAATTTGGTCATCAGTAAGTGATTCTTTTGCAATTCCAATCTTTATGCTTGGTTCTTTAACTCTTACTCTTACTGTAGAATTGATTTTAGCTAAAAGTGTTTTTATTACTTCTTCATCTTCAGACATTAAAACTCCGAGTTGAGGTGATGGCATTTTTCCAACTGGTCCTAAAACTCTACCAAAACTAGTAGCTACAGACGGCATTAATTTTGCATTAGCCATAAAGAAATCATATTGCTTAACTAGCTTTTTCATGTCTTTTTTGTCTTTATATCTTGGAAAATCATCTTTTTTTATTGTGTCTATTACTTTTGATTCTTTTTCCAAAAATGCAGCAATCTTTTTCTCTTTAATCTTGTATGGAACCTGGATAAAAGTATTAAATGCCTCTCTTCTAACATCAAAATTCTTTAGATTTATGATTAAGTCTATTGTTTGGTCAAAAGTCTTCTTTTCTTTTGATTCTCTTAGTTTTTTTACTGCACTTGCAAAATTATCTTCTGTTATCATTTTATCTCTTAATATGCTACCTATGCACTTGAGTTCAAAGAATATCTGAACCAAATGATGTAGTTTGTGGTTATTATGTTGAGAAAGTAGTCCTTTATAAAGCTTACGACTTAATTTTTGAAGTAAAACTTTAGCAATTTTTTATTTTTAAATTATTTTCCCATCTTTTTCTCAAAATTATTTTGCAAAATGGGCTCAAAATATTTTTCAAATCTAAATTATTTTTCAAAATAAATCTTAAAAAAGATTAATTTTGTCGCTTGAAGATAAAAAATAAATTTTTTTGTAGAGATTTTTGTCGGATTTTCTCGTCGGAAAATTAAATTTATTTTTGATTTTAAGAAACATTTAAATACAAACTTCGCCTAAGTAATTTAAAGCATTCTTGAAAAAATAATTTTCAGAGGCTTAAAAAAGGAGGCAGAAACATGGCAGCAAAAAAGAAAAAGGCAGCAAAAAAGAAGAAAGCATAATTTAGCTTTGTTCATTTAATTTTTAAATTTTAATACTCCAAAAACTTCTTGAAGTTTTTAGGGTTTTATACTTTTTATTTAATTTTATCATATTTTTTTTATTTAATTTTCTTCTAACTTTTCTTAATTTTTTCGTTTATCTCTAGTGTAATAATCAAATTTCTAAAGAATTAGTTTTTATCCAGCTCGTCTAGATATTCTTTTACCCTCTCAATTGTCTGGGGAATAATGAATTTTTCTATATTATTCTTAAATATCTCTTTTAAGCTTGAATGCTCATTTAGATAATATTTGTTTTCAGATTTATCAACAATCATCTTGTCTCTAAGTCTTTTGAGTTGCCTTCTTATGTTTGATTCTGCTAGCCCTTTTGTCTCAAGGCTGTATTTTTTTCTTATTTCTTCAACCCTTATGTTGATTTCATCGCTTGTAATCTCTTCTTTATTTTTGTTTGCTTCAACAAGAACCATTAAAATATCAACAATAATATCTCTTGAGTCTCCAAGTTGAAGAAGTCCAAGAGACAGGCAAATCTTTCTTATGAGCTCTCTTTTTTCAAGATTAGCAGGCTTTTCATACTTTCTAAGGGTTATTTCACTTAAGGGAATGTCTTTCATAGTAAATTATTTAACAATTTCTTCTTTTTTATATCTATCATACTACATATAAGCTTATAAATTTAATTAAGTTTTGTCAAACATTAAAAAAGGAAGTTATAAAATGGAATTAATATGTTATTTAGGTGCTGGTGAAGGAACCTGGGGACAGGTTGCAGGAGTAATTAACAGAGGAGACTGGGAAAATATAATTCTTCTTGGAAATGAATTTGCAAAAAAATTTAATTCTGAAAAAGATTTTGAGTTTATCGAGCTTAAATCAACTGGCCTTGTTGAATTAAAAGAAGAAATAGTAAAAAAGCTTAAAGGAAAAATAAAAGGAACAGAAGTTGGATTAAGTATTGCAAGCGGTAATGGTAAAGAGCATATGGCATTGATTTCAGCTATTCTTAATCTTCCTGCAGGAATAAGATTCACTGCCCTTACAAAAGACGGCGTTATTTTTATGTAAAACTGTGTTTTATTCTTATGCAATAAACATATTTAATAGTAAAACAAACAATACTCCTATTATCAAGGAAATTATTGTAGAATGATGACTAACTTTTTTTGAGGATGCAGGTATTAATTCATCTGTAGAAATATATATCATAAATCCTGCAGTTATTCCAATTATTAGCCCTATCACAGTTTGAGACAAGTTTTGGTATAAAAAATAAGCTATAAAAAATCCTATAAATAAGGGAATTAATGTTGAACAGGCGATAATAAAAGACTTGAACCTGTTTTTGTTGCAATAATAAGTTGGTGCAGCAACACATATGCCTTCAGGTATTTTTTGTATTGTTATTGCAATAGCTAGGATTATTCCAAGTGTATTATTAGTTATGGTTCCCAGAGCAATAACCATTCCTTCTGGTAGATTATGGATAAATAAAGCAGTGTTTATGTACATTGAACTTTTTTTGATATTGCAGAAATCTTTGTTTTTATCAATATTCATTTCAGGATGTATATGAGGTATAACTTTGTCTATGGTGTACATCAATATTGCTCCAATAGCTACGCCAATTACTGCAACTATTGTTGAAGAAAATAAAATACTTTGAGGTATAAGATTAATAAAAGAAATAGTAAGCATTACCCCTGCTGCAAATGCAAGCATATTAAACATAAACTTTTTGGATGGATAATTTATTATTCCAAGTAATGCTCCAATTAAAGGACCTATCGCAGAGATTATTAATAAAAATATCAGATTATTCATTATTATACGATTGCACTCTTTTTTATATCAATAATTTATATACTCGCCTATTTATAACTAATCCCTGCAAAATCATATTTGATTTTTTCGGATTTTCATTTTTGCTTTATCCTTTCCAATTAAAACAACCCTGGATAATTTATGTTCTGCAATAATTTTATATGAGTTTCCAAGTTCTTTTGCAAGTTTTTTAGAATATTCTTTTATTTGTTTGTGAGAGAGCATTAAATCATATCCAAGTCTTGCTCTTGAAAATCCTATTGCCATATAGCTTTTTACTTCGATAAAATCCGGCTTTGCCTTATTTATCATCTTACTATAATTTAAAATCTGTTCAGCTTTGTCATTTAAGTCTTTGACAAGTGTCATTCTTATTACTTTTCGAGTTTTAAGTTTTGGAAACAGACTAATAGTTTCATTAAATTTTTTCCAGGCATTTTTCTCTGAACTCCTGTGCCATTTGTCATACATTTCTTTATTCGGAGAATTAAGTGAGAGATAAAGTTGACTAGGTAAAGCTCGCTCTTTGTTTAGTTTGGCAAGTATTGTAGGTTGCAGACCATTTGTAACAACAAATGTTGTCTTTCCAAGTTTTCTAAGTTCTTTTATCATTTCTCCTAGTTTAGGATATAAAGTCGGTTCACCGGTTAACGAAATTGCAAACTGCATTGGTTCTTGTGCCTCGCGAAGTTTTTTTAGGTTTACCTTGCTGTTACCTTTAAATCCATTAAGAAGTTTTTTTTGCATTTCAATACATCCTTGAATTATTTCTTTTGGATTGTCAATTTTTTTAGAATCCATCTTGTTTCCATTGGTGAGTTCAATTGCTCTCCAGCAATGCAGGCATTTATTCTGGCAAAAAACAGTTGCAGGACTCATCTGACAGCATCGATGACTTTTTATCCCATAAAACTTTTCTTTAAAGCAAACTCCAGAGTCAGTAAGAGATTTTTTTGTCCATTCACAAATCTTAACCGAAGAGTGTTTTCCAACAATTCTATATTGTTGCTTAAGTAAACTTGCTTTTAATTGAGGTGAAATCATATATAACTTAGATTAAGGGTATTTATAAAACTAAAGATTAGAGCTAATTATAATGAGAGACCCAGTTGAAGCAGATGATAAACGATATTAGTATTTACAAAATAAATGATTTAATTCATTGATGAAGAGAACACATTTTGTGCAATTAAGCTTTGGTTCTAAGAGATCTTTTTTTAATAAACAGACTCAGGTTTATACATTGTAATTTTTATTTCTTTAGCATCAGGATCAATATCTCTTCTTGCATTATTTGGGCTTGAACATTTAGATACTCCATCTTCATTATTGTAAATCACACAATCGCTACCATGTAAAAATCCTTCTTTTGAAGATTTTACCCATTTGTAACATTCCAAAAGCTTTTCTGGAAAAGTTAAGATTAAAGGGCTATTATATTTTGGGATAAAAAAGTTTCCATCTTTATCTGTTTTTAATTGAATTTCTTTATTAATTATAAATTTTTTTCCAGTATTAAAACAGCCAAAACATACTTGTCCGCAGGAATAAATAACTTTCACATCTGCTCCTTCAATAAACTTACCTGTTTCATCAGAAATCTTCCCGTTTATTTCTGAAAAATGAACAATTTTTATAGGGGGAGAATAGATAAAATAAACTAGGATCATCAAACCAATAGCAAATAAAATTATTTTTAACCACTTTTTCATTTTACTGTTAAATACTAGCCTATTATTAAATATATCTAACTTTTTTTCTAAAGAATAAATTAAGCAAATATTGCAACTACCCATCCAAACATTATAAGCAGCAATGCTCCTATAAGGACGTAAGTCATTACTTTAAATGCAGTTTCTCCTGCTTTTTTGCTTCCGGTTATTGCCCAGATTGTTAGCATAAACATTCTTCCACCATCAAATATTCCCATTGGAAGCATATTCATAAGAGCAACGCTTAAGTTGATTAAAGCAAGCCACCAGATAAGGTCTTTTATAAATATGACAAGATCAGGATTGAATCTTGGCTGGTAGTCTGTTGCCTGTTTTTCAAAGAAATTAAAAAAGCTGTATAATGCACCAAGTATTCCTTTTCTTTGAACTCCTGAATATCCAACTCCAATCATTGCCTTGCTTTTATTTTCAGGATTTTGTGCAAGTTTGATATTGTATTCAGAAATTTTATTATCAAGTCTTGTTTTTACAACTATATTGTCTCCTGGAGAATAGCTTTGTAGAACTTTAGCCAAATCTTCTTGAGTATTTATCTTATGTTCGTCAACAGAGATAATAGCTCCTACAATTCCATTCCTGATTGCAGGAAGGTCGCTATATAGAATAACTACTTCAGTATTTTGACTTAGCTGATTCTTTAGAGTTTCACTACTCATAAAATAAGTTTTATTATTTGCATAAATCTTTGTTAGATTTAATTGACTGTCATTTTCTCCAATAACTAAATCATTTGGCATTTTGTTTTTGTCAATAAGTTCGATAATACCTGCATTTGTATGATTTAGAATAGAGAATCCTCCAATCGCACTAATTGAACTAACAGCTACTTGCTGACTTGCATATGTATTAAACAAAGCTCCTGAAGGAGCATATGCAAAAATAAAAAAGAATGAAAATAAGAGGAAGAATAAAAAAGCTAAAACTAAATTAGTAAATGTTCCTGCAGACAAAACTGCAATTTGCTGGAACTTTGTTTTTTTCTGCATTTGCTTTTCATCAGGTTCAACAAAAGCAGCAAGGAATGGTCCGAGAAACCCAAATCCTGTTGATTTTATTTTAATTCCATATCTTTTTGCAATTATACCATGAGCAAATTCATGAAAAATAGCAATAACTGCTATTGCAATAATCCAATAAGTAAAATAAAACGGAGGCAAAAAATCTATTTTAAACATCTGGTCTACATAAGGTATTAACGGCATTATCGGTGGAATTCTTATTGCCTGAACAACTTTTGGAATGAAAAGATAGACATAAACTATTTGTCCAAATAAATAAATCATGGTTATCATTAAAATATAACCAGAAATTACTGCCAAGTAACTTAAAAATCTCAGAGTTTTTTTGTATTTTTCTCCAACATAATCAATAAATTTGATTCCTATCTTAGTAGGATAAAGATACATTATACCATCTTTTTTTAGATTTTTTCTATTTTTATAAAGAAATATAACAACTCCGAGTGTAAACAGTACTAAAAAAGATATATCATATAAATAAATCAGTGATGTCATAATTAAAATATTCTTTTTACACTATATAAATCCTATGAATTTTAGTTTTATTTTATTATTTTTAGGTTCTATATTTCATCTAATAATTTTAAAGCTTCTTCATATTTTGGTCTAGCTATTTCTTTTGCTCTTGAAGAACTTATTCTTTCAAACATCCATTCAATCTTTCTTCTGATTTTATCCTTGCCAATAACTAGAGAGGTTTTGTGTATGTGTTTAGTTACATTAGTGTCAAAATAACTTAGACTATCTGAGTCTTTGATTAAATCAGACTCATCTTCTCCGCCTTCTTCATGATGTAAAACCATGTTATATACTCTCTGAACATTTATCCGGTTATATCCTTTATTTCTCAAGAAATCTGTTATAATCCGAGCTCCTTGTTCTTGATGCGCTCTTAAAAATTCAGGATCATTCATTTCTAGACCTTTAAAAGTATTTTCTGTATTTGTTGATCTAAATGCTCTTTGTATATCATGAGAATAAGCAGCTATTTGGATTGCTTCATCTACATCAGTCTTTAATTGAGTTGCCCAGTAAACTGTTCTTTGAAAATGAGCAGGGTCATATCCAGTTACACAATTCTTAAAAGAATTATCAACAAATTCTATGACTTCTTCTAACATTATTAAAATACAAATATTTACTTCTTTCTTATAGGTCTAAATGCTTTTTTGAGGCATTTTCTGCATCTTACTTTTCCTTCAAGTATTTTTCTAGAATCAGCTCTCATCTTTGTTTTGCAATTTTTGCAAACAAAAATGTTTTTGAAAAGTCTTGCCTGAGTTGGAGCTAGTTTTGTTGCCATTCTTTAAGCTTTCCTTTTTATTATTTTACTTCCTTCAACTATCCAATATTCAACCTGGTCCCCTTCTTTTAACTCTTCTTTAAGTTCTTCAGGAATTACAAGTTCAATTGTTTCAAAACTAGACATATCCATAACAGTTGCTTTATTTTCTGCAATTGATAATAATTGGCCTCTGCTTTTTTCGATTAATGGGCAATCAAGTCTATCGTGGCCACCAGCAACAAAGACTTTTTTCTTTCCATCAATAACACTTATTGCTTCAATTCTGCATTTTGCATGACCATGTTTACCTGTTTTAGAAATATCATTTGATTTTGTAAGACATGGAACTCCGTCAACCATTATAGCAACGCCAGGTCTTGCTTCTGCAGCATTAATTAATTTGTAAGCCATCTTTAAGTTTACCTTTATAATAATTCAAATCAAAAATGCATTTATAAAGGTTTCTGAAATTACTATTCCTCCTTGAAAATACCTTAAAATCCTGATTTCTTGTCCTAAACTTATCATTTTTATCAGCCTTAGTAATTCCTTAATAATGGTATTCATTTAATCCATCAAATTTAAAAAGTCAGTTTTCTAAAATCAAACATGACAACTGTTAAGAAAAATGATTTTGTTGAAATAGAATTTACTGGAAGAGCAAATAATGAACTATTTGACACAACAAATAAAGAAGAAGCAAAAACTCTTGGAATTGATGTTGAAATAAAACCTCTTATTGTTTCTGTTGGAAATCAAATGATACTTAAAGGGTTTGACGAGTATTTGGATGGAAAAGAATTAAACAAAAAATATACTCTTCATTTGACTTCTGAAAAAGCATTTGGAAAAAGAAACCCTCAACTATTAAGGACAATTCCAATAAGGGTCTTTCATGAAAAACAAACAAACCCTGTTCCTGGAATGAGTTTTCAGCTTGATGATCATGTTGCAAAAATACTTTCTGTTTCGGGTGGAAGAGTAATTGCTGATTTTAATAATCCTTTGGCAGGAAAAGATCTTGATTATGAATTTACAATAAAAAGGCTTGTTGAAGATAATTCTGAAAAAGTAAATGCACTTCAGGATTTTTTCTTTAAGACCCGACTTGAATTTGAAATAAAAGATAAAAAAGTTATTTTTAAAAAACCTGAAATAAAGCCATTCCTTGATATTTTCAAGCAAAAATTCAAAGATATGACTGGACTTGATTTTGAAACAGAAGAAGCAAAGCCTAAGGAAAATAAAGAGAAAAAAGAAGAAGTTTCTGAAGTCAAGATTGAAGCTCCAAAAAAACTAGAGGAAAAAAAGCAGGATGCTCCTAGAAAGCAGGAAAGGCAAAGAAAACTCTAAAACTCTTTTTTTATTCTAATCCTTTTATCTGCTTTTTAATCAGTAATTTGCGATTATATTTACCTATTTAATCGTCCTATTTTGGGTAATGCCAACTTAGTTGTTTAATTCTATTATTTCAAAAGGTATCTTGAAATTATAATAATGTTTAAATGTCAAGAATTGAAAATTCTTGATCACCCCGAAAAATGCCTCAAAATTTTTCATGACTTCAAATTGTAAAATTTGAATGGGTTAAAGATTATCGCAAATAGCTATGTTTAAAATGCAATAATCTTTAAATAGAGATTTTTTGTTTTCCTTCTTATGAAAGGTGAACTACAAAAAGGTGAAATTCAGAATTTTGCTCTTCAGGACTCTTCAGGCTTAATTGGCAAGGATCCTGAACTTGCAGAGATAGATAGAGAACTCGAAGAACTTCTAAAAAGACAACATTCTAAGGTAAAAGTATTTGGAGTTGGAGGAGCTGGTGGAAATACTATCTCAAGAATGAAAGAAATAGGAATTAAAGGTGGAGAATTTATTGCAGTTAATACTGATGCTCAGGACCTTCTTTATTCAGATTCAGATTATAAGATTTTAATTGGAAGAGAACTTACAATGGGGCTTGGTGCAGGAAGTAATCCTAAAGTAGGTGAAGAAGCTGCTCATGAGTCAGAACAGGAAATTAGAAAAAAACTTGCAAATTGCGATATGGTTTTTATTACATGCGGTCTAGGTGGAGGAACAGGTACAGGAGCAGCACCAGTAATAGCAAGTCTTGCTAAAAAGCAAGGAGCTTTAACAATCGGAGTTGTTACACTTCCATTTACAATTGAAGGTAAAAAAAGAATTGAAAATGCAGAATATGGCCTTGAAAGAATGGAATCTGTTGTTGATACATTAATTGTTATTCCTAATGATAAATTGCTTGAAATAGCTCCAGAACTGCCTCTTCAAACAGCATTTAAAGTTGCTGATGAAATCCTGACAAATGCAGTCAAAGGAACAACTGAGCTTGTAACAAAAGCTGGTCTTGTAAATCTTGACTTTGCAGATGTAAAAGCAGTAATGTCTAATGGAGGGGTTTCTCTAATGGGCATGGGAGAATCAGATTCTGCAAATAGGGCAAGAGATGCTGTAGAAAAAGCAATAACTAATCCTCTTCTTGATGTTGATATTTCAAATGCAACAGGAGCACTTGTTAATATTATTGGAGGAGATGATATGTCGCTTGATGAAGCAAGACTTATAATTTCAACAGTTGGAGAAAAACTTTCTCCTGATGCAAGAATGATTTGGGGAGCTCAACTTTCTCCTGAAATGGAAAAATCAATAAGAGTAATGCTTATTATAACAGGAGTTAAAAGCCCTCAAATTTCAGGAACAGAACGTCCAACAGAAGATCAGATGAGAGGCGATATGTCTGATGAGCTTGGAATTGATTTCTTGGAATAATTCTTTTTTTCATAAAAATTTATAAATAGTCTATTTATAAAATAAAAGCAATGAAATTTTTAAATGCTGCAGGCGGAGTCTTTGAAGGAGATTTGGAAAAAACATTAAAGGATTCAAATTCTGATTTTCTAAATATGCCTCCGATAGATTCTCGTTTTCTTGAATATGGCCTTGATAACCGTTCAAGTGAACCTTATCTTTTGATTGTTTACGGACTTTTAATAGAAAGGCCGTGTGCATATAGTATTCTTACTGCAGTTGTCTCAGAATCAGATGAAACAAACAAAAAAGTTCTTGAAGAACTTAAGCAAACATTAAATATTCCAATGAAAGAAGTAACTGACCCCTCATTGTCTTTATCAAATCAAGTAATGGCGTCAGAATATAGAAAAATCCTTTCTCCTGGAATGAGTTTAAAAAAATTCATAGAACTTCAAAAAACCAGACCTGATTATAGGAATAATTAAAAATATTCTTCAGAGCAATTAATTAATATTTAGAATCTATTTTTCTTTTCGTTCTTTTTATTATCGTTATCTTTTGATTCTTGATTATTTCTAAGTTCATTAAGTCCCATAGGAAGTGTCCATTTTCCATCGCCAGTTGCCATTGTAGAAGGTATTACCATCATAAGTGTATTGTGTTCAGTTCCAATTTCTTGGAAAGTCTGCAGTTCTCTAAGTCTAAGTGCACTTGGATTTTTTTCATAAACTTGAGATGCCTCTCCAAATTTTTTTGATGCTTCAAATTCTCCCTGAGCCTTTGTGATTCTTGCCTCTTTCTCTCTTTCAGCTTCAGCTTGTTTACTCATTGCTCTTATAAGTTCTCTTGGCAATTCAATATTGTTTATTTGAACTGCTTTTACTTCAATTCCCCAGTCTTTTTTATTCTTTGAACTTTTATCTTCAATAGCTTCATTGAGCATTGAAAGTAATGTATTTGCAATATCAGTCCGGTCACTTAGGCTTTCTCTCATGGTTTTGTTACCAATTATCTCTTTAAGTTCAGAAGATGCCTTTGCTTCAAGTTGCAGTTCAAGATCCTCAACATTTAAGATAACTTTTTCAGGTTCTCTGACAACATAAAAAACAACTCCATCAATTTTTAGGTTGACTTGATCTTTTGTCATAACTTCTTGTGGTGGAAGGTTTATTGTAGTCTGTCGAATATCTACTTTCCTATAGTTTTGTATTATAGGAAGAACAAACCTAAGCCCTGGTTCCATTATTCCAGTATATTTTCCAAGTGTGAACTTGACTCCTCTTTCATACTGGTTTATGACTTTTAAAGAAAATATTACTATAACTAGTATAATTATTCCAAGAATTAAGCTAATTACTGTAAAGTCCATAATTAAACCAAGATTAACTAGTATTTAATCTTTGTCGAATATTTTTATTATTAGCAGGTAGCTAAGAAAATTAGCTATAAATTAAACTCTTTAACATTTTAACCTGTTTATAACTCTTTTTTAAAAGTTAATGTTCCGGATAAGGTTTTTAAACCCCTTCTTATTCATTTTATCATGTTAGAAAATTTAAAATCATTTGTCTCTCAATGCGTAAGAGTCTGGCATCTTCTTAAAAGACCAACTAAATCAGAATTTAATTCAATTGCAAAAGTTTCTGCAATTGGTTTAACTTTAATCGGACTTATGGGTTTTATAATTGCTGCAATAATGCAGTTAATTAAAATAGCTTAATTTTTAGTATTCTGTTCTTAACAATTATTTTATGAACTTATTAAACCCCTCATAGAAATCTTTATAAACCTTAATTTTTAATTATTATTATCTAGTTCTTAGAATTTAAGGGCTAGTTGGGCGAAGGATTATATCCAAGTCCGAAAATAAAAAAACATTTAGGGTTTTAAAAAATCAAAACTTTGGATTCAGTAGATGATAATATCTGTAATCTGAGGAGATGACTTGTTAGGAACCTAGGTTCATACGAAATGATATTTATAATTAAGGTAACAACAAATAAAGAAGACAGAGCACTAGAACTTATCTCTGCAAAAGTCAACAAGCATAATCTTAATGTTTATGCTATGGCAAGACCTCATGGACTTAGAGGTTATATTTTTCTTGAAGCTCAAGATAGAGAATCTGCTGAAGAAGCAGCATATAACCTTCCTTATGTAAAAGGAATTATTGGAAAGACTGTTGAATATTCTGAAATTAAAAATATGATTGAACCAGTTCTTGAAGAAATTAACATAGAGAAAGGAGATATTGTTGAAATTATCGGAGAACCATTCAAAAAAGAAAAAGCAAAAGTTATCCGTATTGATAAAGCAAAAGGAGAAGCAGTTGTTACTCTTCTTGCTGCAGTAGTTCCAATTCCTGTAACTGTAAAACTTGATAATATTAAAGTAATAAGAAGAGAAAAAGAAGCAGGAGAAGCAGCTGAAGGTGAAAGCGAAACCATTAAAAAGGAAGAATCTGATGAAGAATTAAAAATAAACAAAAGTTATGAAGAATCAAGCGGAGGATTAATACCAGATGATTATTAAATTATTAATTGAAGGCGGAGATATGAAACCAGGACCAGCAATTGCTCAACAGTTAGGGCCTCTTGGGATTAATATGGGCAAGGTTATTTCTGACGTAAATGCTGAGACAAAAGAATTCAAGGGAATGAAAGTTCCAGTTGAACTTCATATTGACAAAAAGACAAAAGAATTTACAATAAAAACATCTTCACCGCCAGCAGCTGAATTAATAAAAAAAGAATTGAAGTTGGAAAAAGGATCAAATGATCATAAAAATATTATTGTTGGAAATGCTTCAATTGAAGATATTATAAAGGTTACAAAAATAAAATATTCAAATATGCTTGACAAGGATTTTAAATCTGCAGTTAAATCTATCCTTGGAACTGCTAAGACTGTTGGAATACTTGTTGAAAATGAAAATCCTAATGACTTGATTCATGAAGTTGCTAAGGGAAAATTTGACAAAGAGATTAATCAAAAATTATCAGAGACAAATACTGAAAAAAGACAAAAATTAGATGAATTTTATAATCAAGTAAAAGCTGCTCAAGATATGAAAGCAGAAAAGAATAAGAAAGCTGCTGAAGAAGCAGAAAAAGCAAAAGCAGAAAAAGCAGCAGCAGCTCCAGCAGCAGCTCCAGCAGCAACTGCAGTAAAAACAGAAGGAGCAAAACCTGGCGCAGGTTCAAAAGCAAGTGGGACTCCTGCAAAAGCAGCAGCAAAACCCGCAGCAAAGAAAAAATAGTTTTAATTAGGTTTATAAATACCTTGATTTTAATATGGTCAAGGGGATGTGGTGCAACCTGGTTAACATTCAAGGTTTGGGACTTTGCGATCTGGGTTCAAATCCCAGCATCCCCAGTTTATATTTATAAAAAATAAAAAATACAACAACGAAAATGGTAAAAACAAAAAAAGTAAAAGCAGCAGGAAGATATGGAGCAAGATACGGAAGAAGTGTCAGACTAAAGATAGCTGAGATTGAATCTGTTCAAAGAAAAAAACAAACATGTTTATTTTGTAATGGAGTTGCAAAAAGATTATCAAAGGGAATTTGGGAATGTAAAAAATGCAAAAAAAAGTTTGCTTCACATACTTATCATTTGACTAAATCAAAAGAATCAAATAAATAAATTTAAATAATCTTTAAACTAACTTAATATCATGGCAACATACAAATGTTTCAAATGCGGAAAAAAAATAACAAATAATCTTTTGGATAAAAGATTTCTTTGCCCAAACTGCGGCTCAAAAATATTCTATAAACCAAGGACAAACGTTGTTAAGATTAAAGCAATTTAATTTTCTATTTTAAAATGAATCTAGACAAAGAAACACAGGAAAAAATTCAGGAGCTGCAAATGCTCGAACAGAATTTTCAGGGACTTTTAATGCAAAAGCAGGCATTTCAAATGGAAATCAATGAAATTGAAAATGCACTTTTAGAAGTTTCAAAATCAGATTCAGATATTTTTAAGGTTGTAGGTCAGGTTATGATAAAGACTTCAAAAGAAAAAGTGGAAAAAGAAATGAATCAGAAAAAAGATCTTTTATCATTAAGACTTAAGTCTATAGACAAACAAGAATCTGGACTTTCTAAAAATCTTGAAGACTTAAAAGAAGAAGTAATGAAGAAATTAAGATAGTTCTTTTAATAATTTAATATAAAATATGCTGGATATTTGTTTTTAAATTAATCACAAAACAATTTTTAGATAAATTTACTTTGGATGAAAATTATAACCTTTCGAAAGAGTGACGAGTGCAGTCATGCATTATTTACCGAGGATAAATTGCTGATTATATTATAACATAGAAATATTTATAAACTCAACAAATTAATTCTTAATTATGGTATTCGATAAGATAAAAAGAGCGTTAGGCGGAACAGGTGGTGACCCTGAATATATTGAAATTGACCTAGGAAAAGAGATTAAAAAATCTAAAGTTCTTGTAAGGCCTTTTGTTCTAAAAAGTTTTGAAGACATCAATCCAATTTTAAACTCATTAAGAGATGGATACACTATAGCTGTAATTGATATAAAACCTTTAAGGTCAAAAGATGTTATTGAACTCAAAAGAGCAATTTCTAAGATAAAAAAGACAACTGATGCTTTAGAAGGAAATATAGCAGGTTTTGGAGAAAACATAATAATAGTTACTCCTTCATTTGCAGAAATCCATAAGTCTCCTGAAAGATCATCTGGGCAAGACAACAGAGACAGTAGAGACAGCCGGCATGATGTTCTATAATTCTTGTACTTACAAATATTTTGATTTTAAAAAAACAGTAAACTCTTTAAGGCATTATTCTTTATTGTTTAGATGAAAGTCCTGTTTATTGAATCAAAACTAAAAAACCTGGAAGATTTTGATTTGTCTGTTGAGCAAATAGCAAAGCTTCCAAAAAAGCTTTTCTTTGTTTATTCAATCCAATATAAGTCTCTTGCACAAAAAATTAAAAAACAGCTTGAAGAAAACAAAATAAAGATAACTGGATTTCAGCAAGTTCTTGGATGCTCTAAAATTAATACAAAAGACCCTGTTATTTTAATTGGCGCAGGAAGATTTCATGCAATCAATCTTTATTCACAGGCTCCTGAAGTTTATGTTCTGGATAATAACATTATTTCGAGGATATCTGGGAAAGAAATAGAATCTTTGAAAAACAAAAGAAAAGCAGCACTATTAAAATTCCTTAATGCAAAAAATATAGGCATTCTACTAACAACAAAGCCAGGCCAGGAAAATATGGTTCAAGCATTAGCATTAAGGGAGAAATTAATAAAAAAAGGCAAGAATGCATTTATTTTTATTTCAAATAATATAGACATCTCTCAGTTTGAAAATTTTGACATTGATTGCTGGGTAAATACTGCCTGTCCAGGACTTTCATATGATAACCCTGCTATTATTAATTATAGTGAACTTCAAAAAATTTAAATAGATTTGTTTGCGAGTATATAATAGCATGAAAAAAAAGATTATTTCACAGGTTCTTAAAGCACCATTAATACTTGTAATTATAGTATCATTCTTTCTAAGCATTTATGCAGCTTATACAAAAACTTATGATATTAGCTATGGAACTTCTATAATCCTAGGAGTCATATTAGCCCTATATTTTACAGGGGTATATTTAGAAAGAAAAAAAGAATTCTATTGATTCGTATCGTCTTCGTGCTTATTCTATTGATAAATTAATAAAAAAATAAAAAATAAAATGTTTCTTTAGTCTCTTGCTATTTCAAATACTGATTTTAGTGCAACAATTATTGTTGTTGGCACAAATAAAACCAATAGATATAACAATATGTTCTTTAGCATAGGCCCTATTATTTTAACAGTACCAAACGAGTCTATTACATTGCCTCCCATAAAAGAGACAATAACCAGTGCTAATGCTGCGAGTAAAAAACCTGATGTTTCTTTTGCATTAACATTTAAAATACCTACAAGTATTCCTGCGAGAACTAAAATTCCTAGTACCCAGATCTGTAGTCCTGAAGATAAACTGTCTCCAATTACTCCAACTACTACAGCAACAAGAACACCAACTAAAAATGCCCAAGCGCCTATTAACTTTTTTGAATTCTTAGCCATTTCTTCACCTCCTTTTAATAAATAATCTGATAACATATCTATATTTTCTCTTCTTATAAAGGTTTTTGTCTTTGCGAGTTTAGTTAAAAAAAGGCATTATTTTGTTCTATTTTTAAAAATCAACAGTTATTATCAATAATATAGGTTAGACTATTTTCTTTCAACTAAACGCCCTATATGTTAATTGACTTTAAATTTTCTTTAATAGTTCTCATTTTGCAAGTTTTATATACGATAAATTAATGATTTAAAGCTTTATATTTTATTCTTTTTCTTATTCTTTGAATTAAAAACCAGTGAAAATAATCTATATTCTTTAAAACCATAAAGCTTAAAAAGGTGTTATAACTCCAGAATTATAACAAAATGAAATCAAAAATATTCAGTTCAATCTTGTTAACGCTAATCTTGTCTTTAGCTTTAGTTAGCGCAGCAACTTATACAATTTCTACTTCAACTCCAACTACTTTGTCAAAAACAAATACTCAATCTACTTTTACTATAACTAATCCAAGTTCAACTCCACTTAACTTATCTGTTGTTCTTCCAACAACAATTTCTGATGGAAGTCGTTCAATAACAATAACTCCTGCTTCAGCTCTTGTTTTTAATAATATAGGAACAGGACAAAGTGTAACTGTTAGTTTAACTTATACTGGAGATACAACAAACTTCAAGATAGGCAATTTTGCATCAAACATTGTAGTAACTGCAGTTAGTTCAGCAGATTCAACAAATACTTTGACTCAAAACATACCATTAACATTTTCAAATACTTTCTGTAAATCAGGAGACAATTCAAGTTCTGATCTTTCTATATCAGAAGTAACAATAAACAACTATGATAATAGTGATGATGATAGTGAATGGAGACCTCTTGATGAAGTAACTGTTAAAGTTAAAGTAGAAAACGACGGCTCTGAAAAAGTATCAAGTGTTTATGCTGAAATAGGACTACTCGATTCTAATGGAAAAAATATTATTAATAACATGGATAATCTAGAGAATAAAAAGATAAGCTTAAGCACAATAAGTGATGGTAAATCAAAAACAGCAGAATTCAAATTTAATGTTCCTGTTGATTTTGATGAAGAAAGCTATCAATTAGTTGTTAAAGCATATAAAAGCGGAAGCGAATCATCTATTTGTACTTCAGAGTCATCTGATCTTGGAAGTACTTTCTATGAAACAATTACTGGAACAAGAGAAGAAGATGAAGACAAACAAGTTGTTTTGCATGATATTATACTTTCACCAGAAACAACTGCTCAATGCTCAGATAAAGTTCAAGTTTCAGCAGAAGTTGTAAACATCGGAGACACTGACTATTCAGAAAGAGTTAAAGTTACTATGTATAATAAAGAACTTGGAATAAACCAGGAAAGAATCATAAATGATGACCTTGACCAGGGAGATTCAGCAACAGTTGATTTTGACTTTGATATTCCTGCTAATGCTAAAGAAAAATTATATGTTCTAGAATTCAGAACTTATTATGACTACGACCAGGTTTATGGAATAGTTTCTGACCAGATATTTTCACAATCAATAACTGTTAAAGGAAATTGTAATGTTGTTTCAACAACACAAAAAGTTCAAATAACAGCTCAGCTTGACTCAGAAACACCAGAAGCAATAGCTGGAAAACAAGTCATTGTTAATGCTAAATTAAACAATCCCGGTGCTACAAATACATATGCTGTTTCAGTATATGGAAATAGTGCTTGGTCAAGTTTAGTATCAATAGACCCTCAGTCTATAACACTAGCTCAAGGACAATCTGGAGATGTAAATATTGTTCTTAATGTTGATAAAGAAGCAACTGGAGACAAACAATTCACAATAAGAGCAGTTTCTGGAAATCAAACAGTAGAGCAAAATGTTGTACTTTCAATCTCTCAACCAGAATCAGAAACAGGTTCAGCTTTTATCGAAAACATAAAAGCAAATTGGTTTATCTATGTAATAGTTTTAGTTAATGTAGTACTAATTATTGCAATAATCTTGGTTATAAGAAGAATGCTTTCTCCAAGAAAAAGAAGCTTTGATTAATCCATTAGTTATTCTTATTTTATTATTCAAGTATTAAGAAATTCTTTTATCTAACCTAATTTTTGAGCAAGTCTTTTTCCAAGGTTATACTTTTCTTCGAGTGCTACCATCAAATAACCTATTAAATAGCCAATTAAAGCCCCTATTAGCACGTCTGAGAGATAATGAGCCCCAAAGTAGACCCTTGAAAAGGCAACAAGTATTGCAAATGTAAGCCAGACATATTTAAATTTTTTAAACTCTTTAGCAAGGATTGGTATTGCAGAAAATACTAAGACTGCTTGAAATGATGGGAATGAAAAGTTCCATGTGCTAAGTCCAATTTTAAGTTCACTGAGTAAAATTGTGAGTACAGAAACAACTCCTGCTTCAAATGGCCTTGGCCTTTGAATAATGACTTTGAGTAAAAGACTGATTAGAACAGAAAAAATAGCAGCAAGCCAAAGCGGGATAATCCATCTTCGTTTGTTTTCATTCCATAAAAACAGTGTAGTCAAAAAGAAAAATATAATAAAGACATTGCTGGCAAAAGTTATACTTAAAAGAAAATAATCAAAGACGCTGTTTCTAAGATTTTGGACTGATTTTACTATTCCCTCATCAAAAATAATAGACAAGACTATTAAAATTAATAGAATTGTAAAAAAAACTATCTTGTTTATCTCTCTTTTTTTTAGTCTAGCCATTTATATCAGGAGAATTAAATATTTAAATAGGTTTTCTTTATAGTTTATTTATGAAAAAGAGAATAAAGAAGAATAAACAGGCAAATAATCGTATAAAAAAGTCTTTAAAAACAGATATTGCAACTTTTTTAATTCCTTTAAGATATTTGATTTTACTTGCACTTATGTTTTCACTGCCTTTAATCTATTCATTATTAACTCCAATGACTGTTAACTCTACAGCAGCCCTCTTAAAGCTGGTCTATTCAAATGTAGTTGTCTATGACAACACTATTTTAGTCAATTCAAATGTTCTTATTCAGATAATTCCTGCATGTGTTGCAGGTTCTGCTTATTTACTTCTTTTAATTCTAAATCTTTGTGTTTCAATGAATATAAAAAAGAGAACCTATTCAATCCTTGTTTCATTTTTAATATTATTTCTGTTGAATCTGTCCAGGATATTTATTCTTGCAATATTATTTGTAAACAAGTTTTACTTGTTTGATTTTACGCATAAGGTATTTTGGTATTCGCTAAGCACTATATTTGTTGTTTTAATCTGGTTTTTAACAGTTAAATTATTTAAGATAAAAGAAATTCCAGTTTATTCAGATATGAGGAATTTAATTCCAAAGAAGAAATAATCCTAGCTAGATTTAAAAAAATCAAGCCAAGAACTTTTTTTAAGTTCAAAATAATCCATATATCTGTCGAGGATAATTAAGGAGAATTTTTCAGTTACTTTATTTATCTCACATCCTTTATATGTAAGTTCATAACAGTTCTGACCTTTTTTATTAATGGTTGTTTCATTTCCGGTTTTTACCATTATAACTGTGTTATTTGGAGTATTTTCACAGTTTACATAGGCAACGTGGGTTTCATTTGCAGTTGTTTTATTGTCTATTGCTCCATTTACATCAAGCCCTCCAAAGCCTGTTAAAAAAGCAGCAAGGTCAACAACAGAAATAAGATTATCAGGGCACTGAGGCAAATTATCTTCAAGTGAAATATAAACTGGTTTTGTTTTTACAAAGTTTACAGTCTCTTCTTCACTAAGGTTAACTTGGATATAATCAAGTGTTCTTGGATCTTCTCTAAACTTTGCAAGATATTCTGAATATATTTTTCCTTCATTGTTGACCAGCGGAACTCCTGTTGAATAAAAAATAATATTCCCCATATTTGTTTTTTGAAATGTAATTGAATCATGGCTGAATTGCTTAAAAAAATTATTATAGCAAATAGGAATAGCGATTACTATAACAAGACCTAAAATCATTAGAACAATTGCCCATTTTAGTTGTTTATTTTGTTTTTCTCTTAATTGTTTAGAACTATTTTTGTCTGTAGTGTCTTTCTCTTTTTCATCAGTATTCTTGTCTTTTTTCATATTGTAAAAAATTATTTTAAATCTTTAAAACTTTGAATAGAAAAGCATCTTCATATCTTGTTAGATTAGAGTATTCTGCAGTTGTAAATATACATTTTTCATTTTGATATATGCTTTCAGTCTGATTAATTGCTTCTTTAATAATAATTACATTATCAACTGAACAATCTTTAATAGGAAGATTGTTTTCACAATTCTCATTTGAAATACATGCACTTTGTAGTCTTAAAACACTATTTTTTAAATTTGTAGCAAGTTCCATTTCAAGTTGCCCTGAATCTGTAGCAAAATAAAGAGGTTTGTTTGAATAATCACTAAGAGACAAATTTGTAAAAAAATTGATATCTTTGACTTCTTCAGGATTATACTGGGTCATGTAGCTTTGGCCATTTAAACTAAAATCCCAGTAATCGCCATTTCTGACAAAGGTTATCCCCTTATAATCCACTTTACTATTGCTAGTAGTGTCCCCTTCATTATTGGTAAAAGCATAACCTGCAGTGCTGAGTAGCATAAGTCCAACAAGTATAAGTCCAATTAGGAGCTGATTTCTTTTTGTTTTCTTAGCTTCTTGTTCTCGTGTTAATATTTTTTTCATTTGAGTCTCACTTTATATAAATTTAAGGAGAATTGACATTTAAATAGCTTTTGTTTTAGCTCCTTTTTTGTTTAAATTACTTTAATCTAGTTCTCACAAAGAGAATAAAAAAAAAGAAAAAGAATAAAAAAATAAAAATAACTTTATGCAGTTACTTGAGGATAAACTTCTTCAGAACCGATATCAGTCTTAACGTCTGATTGTACAGCTCTAGCAGCAGCATTTTGAGTGTCTGCAGCGTTATATCCAGCAACAAGCATAGCTACCTTTCCACTATTATATGGAGATGCAACAGTTTGGATAATATATCCTCCAGCACTAACCTTAGTTATTGCACTAAAGTCGTCTGTACACAATGGACTATCACTACCTAATATTTTAGCAGCAACTGTATTAATACAGCTTCCACCTACTACTATTAAGTTTTTGTCAGATACAGAAGCAATTTCTGAATCTTTAACAATTGTAACAGCACCAGTTGCAGTTCCTGTTGAACCAGGTGTTATTGATGAAGCAACTTCTCCAAGATAAACCTTTACAGCTGAAGCACTTTTTGAGTACATCATTGTGAAAGTTTTATCATTGTTTCCAGTATACTTGATATAGCTACCATAGTTTGTAAGGTAGTATGCATCATCACCATCTTCTCCACTTCCTCCATTTGGAACCTTTAAATTGTTAGGGCCTATATCATTTCCGTTTTGATCGGCTTTGTATAATAAGCTAACATTTATAGGGTTTATTCCAAGAGCAGTTGGACTGCCAGCAGGAGTAAATGAACCATCATTGTATTGTGTTTCTTCAGTTATTTGGATTAAACCGCCTGTAGGCGATGTAACCGGATCAACAAGAGAAGACATATCTATTTTTGCACCACCTTTTGTATATACAGTAGATGTAGCTTTACTTACAGTAACATTAAGAGCAGTTGCATCAGTTAACTTAACTTCTGCAGAACTTGAGTCTGCAAGAGAAAGTGTAGCGACGCTTCCAGCAACTGAATCATTCAAACTTATTGTTTGAGAGTCTCCAGCCATATCTCTTAATACAACTCTTTTGTTGTTGACATCTATTCTAGTAACTTGCCATATCTGAGAGTATTCATTACTTCCAGTTATAACATAGTCATTTTCATTAGCTTGTCCTGTTGTTGTAGTAATAACATCATAACTATCAAATCCAAAAGTAGTTACATTATATGCACCACTTTGATTACTTGATGGTTTGAACAGTTCTTGGTCATAAGTATTACCAACTTTGTTAGTAAACTTAAGCTTTGCTTTTCGTTCACTAGTAGCTTTTATTACGATTTCATCTCTAGCAGTATCTGTGATAGATGGTTCGATTCCAGCAAAAGATATTTTGAATGTGCCAAACACAGGGTCTGTCATACTCGCATTTTCTTTTATGTATCTTACTCTGCTATCTAGATCTGCAGGTTTAACTTGTATAGTAATCTTTGAGACTTTGTCTCCAGATGTACCAATAGTCGCAGTAGTACCGTAAAGAGTAGTAGACCCTTTAACAACTTCCCGATTATTTTCTAAAGTTACCTTAGATGAACCTAAGTAAAGTTCAACAGCTCTTGTTTCACCAGCAACATTTGGACCAATTACGTTTTTAACATAAAGGTCAAGTCCAGAAACTTTGTATGTGCTTCCTTCGTTTACTGCTTGTGAAACTCCATCAACAGTTATTGTCGCTTTTAAGTCACCTTCAACAGAAGTTACAGCAATAGTATGCTTTACTTCTGAGACAGTAACATCAGCACTTTCTCCTGATTTCACTATTTGTGATTGTGCGTTTTCAAATAATACAAGTTTAGTTGTACTAAGATCAGCTGCACTTCCTGAGAAAGTATATTTTTTACCAAATAAAGTTATATCTTTATTTGCTAATTTTGTTACATTAATTGTAGTGGGGAATGTTACTTCCATACTATAAGATGCTTTATTAGGTTGTTCAAGATCTAAATTAAGTATAGGTTTAGCTAAATTTTCTGTAGTTTCACCATACCCAACATAGGCATTAGGTGTATTTATTTTTTGGAGATATGTAAAATCAGTTCCGTCTTCATCTGAGATTTTTCCATCTGCTAAAACAGTTGGTAATTCAGTTTTATCGAAAGCTGATTTTGTTGTATTCAAATAATCTCCTAAATACAACTTTTGTCCTGCAGTTTCAATTGCTGCAGCTTCTCCAGAAACAGCAGTATTTGAACTTGTACTTGAACTAGTTGTTTTGCCTGATAAATCTTTGTAGATATCTATTGCAGCAGCCATATCAGTAGTTGCAGCGTTTTCACCGTAAACTACAGCAGCTCCACCTGTAAAAGGTGAAGGATAAGTTGCAGCAGCAGCAAAACCAATTGTGCTTGAAAGCATAATTGCACTAGCGAATATTGAAGCTACTTTCTTATAATTAAATTTCATTATTTATTAACCTCCTTTCAACAATAATAATCATTAGTGTTAAATACACTAGGATAGACTTTTACACTGTTGTCTCTTTTTGAAAAACTGTTTAAACTGTCAGTCATTGGTTGTTTTTAATCACAACAAATACTCTTATGAAATTTGCTTTAAAAAGCTTTCCAATTCAAGTCCCTAAAACTACTCAAAAAATAGGCTTTTTTAGGCTTTTATTTATAAACCTTTCGTTGTCATTTAATTATCTAAACAAGCCAGGATAGTGTTTTAGACTTCTTTTTAGGCCAATAAAAATCTTTGTTTTGATATAGGGTATATTATTAAACATACATCTAATACTATATACCCTAAATATAAAGTATATATCTTAGATATATGGAAAAATTTATATACTATGGGGTTTTTATCAATAATAACCTGTTTAATCCCATAAAATGGCTCAACAATCTAAATCTTTGACTATAACACTGGCAGAAAAAGAAGGTACTTTTTCATCTATTTTCCATAAGATTAAAGGAGACAAAAAGAATTCAGAGGTCTCAAACCTCAGAATGCTTCTAAGTGATGAAAAAGCAAGGCTTTTGCATGTCTGTAAAACAAAGCAGCCAGAATCAATCTATAAACTAGCAAAGCTTTTAGGTAGGGATTTTAAGGCAGTTAGGCATGATATAAGGCTTTTAGAAGAGTTTGGTTTCATAGAGCTGGTAAGTTCCCATAAACAAGGGAGAGAAAGGTTAAGGCCTTTAGTAGATGCAGATCAGGTAATTATAACTATTAATCTTTAAGTCTATATAATAAGAAGTTTTTTATATGATGTTGTAATAAACTTAATATGAAAAAGAGGAGATTTAAAAAAAGAAAGCTAGTTCTCGCTTTCTTAATATTTAGTGTATTCTTAGCCCTAATTATATTTGGGGCAAAAATCTATCTTTTTATAAATCTGTTTATTGGAAATGATGTTTTGATTACTATTACTACAGATAATGAAAACTTCTTTCTATCTCATGGAGAATCTCAGGATATTAAAATAAAAACAGATATTTTGACAAATCCATTCTGTTCTATTTACTGTGATTATAGCTTTATTGACATTAGTTCAGGACATATAATAGATAGTGCTAATTTTTCCCTTAAGATAATTACTCCTGTAACAAAAAATTATACCTTGGTACCTCCTTCAAAAGGAATAGGTCAAAAATTATACAGGTTTGATATTGAGTGTAAAAGTGAAAAAACATTTCTTTGCCATACAACAGAAGAATTAAAAAAAAGAAATCTTCTAATGACTTTGAATTATGACTTTAACCCTGAAGAAAAAGAGGCAGATCAGGAGTATAAGAAACAGATTTTGGAATTAATAGAAAAAGAAGCACTAATTAGTTCATTTTTATCGAATTATCAGGGGCCCTTAGATAATTTAAACCAGTCTGTAAGTATGGACAATCTTTTTCTTGAGTATTCTTCTCTAAAAGATTCAATTTTTTCATTAAATCAGTCTGTCCAGGAATTAACTCCTCTTTTAAATGATCAGGAATATACTCAATTGGACTCTAGGCTTAAAAAATTAAATAATGCCTTTTTTGAACTTGAAACCAACTTAAGTTATTTTAATAAAACTGTTTTCGGTCTTATTTCAGAATATAATTCAGTTTATTCAAAATTGATAAATCTTCAAAAAGATCTCAGGAGCTTTCAATCAATTAATGTTTCAAATGAGAATTTAATCATACTCGACAATGCAATTTTAGATTTTAATAATCTAACAACTAAAAAAACCAGTCTTGTTGATAAAGAAATAGCAATAGTTTCTATTTCGATTAGATTAAATGCTTTAAATCTAACAACTAACTTTACTAACTTAACTGAAATATTTATTTCAAATAAGTCAATAACTCCATTGAACTTAACTAAGATTAATTTTCCAAATCTTTCTTATTCAGAAGAATCCTCTCCTGTTTTGATTGGAAGGGTTCAGAGTTGCTGCCTGTATAATCAATGTCATGAATGTTGCAATGACTCTTGCTATTCTGACAAAACCAAATTTCCAGTAATATTTATTCATGGTCATGATTTTAGTAAAATTGTATCTGCAGAATATAATCTTAATATTTTTGATGAAATGCAAAGGACTCTTGAAAATGAAGGATATCTTGATGCAGGTTCTATTCTTATAAGTCCTCAGGAAGAAAATTTAAGTGGAATTTTAGGCAAGATAACCTATCCAGTAACTGTCAAGGCAAGTTATTATTTTGATAGTTATCAAGATAGAGATAAAAACATTATTCTTCAGACAAAGCAAGACAATTTGGATACTTATGCAATAAGACTTAATGATATAGTTAAAAGTGTTAAATTTAAAACAAACAGGGAAAAAGTAATAATTATTTCTCATAGTATGGGTGGACTAGTCCTTAGAAGATATATTCAGATTTTTGGAGAAGATGATGTTTACAAGGCAATACTAATTGCTAGCCCAAATCATGGAATTAATGGAACTGTTCTAAAATATTGTGCACTTTTTGGAGCACAATTAGAGTGTGATGACATGGCTCCAGATAGTCTGTTTTTAAATAAGTTAAATAACGCAAAAAAACCAACAATTCCTGTTTATAATATAATCGGAATTGGCTGTGATACTGATGGAGTAACAGGAGATACCATAATTGCAAATAACAGTGCTTATTTGGATTATGCAAAGAACTATTTTGTCAATGGAACCTGTTCAGAAGCTAATTTTAACTCTCTTCATACAAAAATAGTAAATCCAACTAAAAATCCAGAGACTTACAATATAATAAAAGAAATACTTAAAGAAAATTAAGCAGTTTTAGATTTTTTTGATTCATATTTTATTTTAATAAATCGAGCGAGTGTGATTAATGCCCCGATTATTATAATTCCTATTATTATCTGTATCTCCAGATGTTTTACTCTTCCAAGAAGAACAGTCAAAGTTGCTCCAAATAAATAGCCTAAGCAACCGATAAGTATTGCCCAAAATATGGCTCCGATAGCATTAAAGATTAAAAATCTTGAAACCGGAATATTGCTGGTCCCCATTATTAAAGGAGTGATAGTTCTAATTCCATATACAAACCTAAAACCTATCATAAATGAGATATCATATTTTTCAACGAGTCTATTGATTTTGGTAACCTGATTTCCAATCATCTTATATTTTTGAATAAGTTTTTTGCCTTTTATTTCTCCAAGCATAAAAAAGAACTCATCTCCGATAAATGCCCCTATTGCTGCGACAATTATTACCCACGGAAGAAACAATACTTTTTCATGAGCTAAAAATCCTGCGATTACAAGTACTGTTTCACCTTCGAGAAAGGTTCCAATAAATAAAATTATGTATCCATAAGTTAAAAGAAAGCTTTCAAACATACTATATTTCTCCCCTACATACCTCCAGTTCTGTATCAATTGTTCCAGAACTAAGAGTTACTGCAATTGAATGGCTTCCTCCAGGTTTTGAACTGCAGTTTTTAAATATCCCTTCTTCAAAAAAAAGTACTTCTGTGGTTTCATTTAAGCTGTCAAGTGAATTATATTGTATTTTCAAGGTATATGCTTTGTTTGGAGAAACATCGCTTACAGTTAAACTTTGATCAATTAATTCTTTTAATTGGGACTTTAGAACATCACAAACCCCTTGTCCATTTAAACACATTTGTTCAGGATGGTTATAACATTCTTTTATTAAATCCTGGACTTCCCTATACTGGGGAACATAATTAACAGCACATTTTGTTGTGTGATACATGCTTGCTTCTAAAAGATTGGATATTTCTGCACTTGTTTGTTTAGTTGGCCTTGATTTTCCAATTGAAAAAGATAAAAAAACAACCCCCATTATTGTTACAAGTAAAACTATCAAGACAAATCCAAGTATTTCCTGCTGTCCTCGTTTATTCTGCTTTATCATATTTAGGTTTTTAATTCAGTTCCTGCAACTAGTCTTGCAAGTTCACATTTATCATAAGTATATCCATTTTCATATTCTTTTCTGCATAAAGCTACATAGCTTGAAATTGCCCTTTCATTAGAAACATTCTTATCATAGACCAGGAATAATTCACATTCAGGATAATTTGCTCTTGTGCATTTTATCATTTCATTCTCATTTTTATTAAATGCACTAAATGTAACTACTTTAAGGCTGCTAAATGTCCAGAAATTAATATAACTGGTTTTATTTATCAGTGAAATAAGTTTGTCTTCATCAACACAATTTGACTTTGAGAGGACACAACTAAATTCAGGAGAATCTGCCAGGTTTGTGACAGAAGTAAGAGTTCTTGTTTCTGCAATCTGGGTTGCATCTTCATGCAGGTTAGAATACATTATAGAAGCAACAAATAAACCAACTAATACAAAAAAGAATAATACTGCAACCAGCATAAATGCCATTTCCTGTATCTGTAATTGTCCTTTTTTATTTTTCATCTTAGTATAGTTTGCAACCAGGTTTTGCTTCTTCATTTATTTGATCAATTTCCTGTGCTTGTTCATAAAGTCTTATTAATTCTTTAGAGGTCTTAAGGCTTTTAGCACCTGCCATTAATATGTTTAATTTTGCCTGTATTTTGGGTTCACACTGCTTTCTTTCAATTATACTTATTTTGTCAAGGTAAATATTCCCCAGTTCATTAAACTTATTCATAAGTCTCTTAACATTGCATTCATAGATTTCCGGAGAAGCGAAAATAGCACCATATACTAAGTTATCTACATAGTAAAGTTTTTTCCCATCTTTTTGAACAAGATTGTCTTTAATAGAGACTTTTACATCGCAACTAACTGTTTTGCCAAAACAAACTTTTTTCCCCTCGCATTTTTCAGTGGAATTTGGAAAATGAATGCTTTTTAGATTAAGTCCTTCTATTTCATCACGAATTTCTAGTGGAGTGTCATAAAAGCAATAATCATCAATTCCCATAATTATAACATCTGCTACTTTAAGAGACATAAAAAATGGTTTTGTAAATAAGTATATTTTTTTGCCTTCAAGAATACTTTCAACAAAAACATATTTATCTTCTATTGGAACTCCTCTGTTCTTTTGGCTGTATTTGGTTCCAAATGTTTGTTCTGAAAATGCAATTATTTGCTGTCCAAAAGGAGGGTTTGCAAGAGAGTCACATTCAAAATATACTTTAGATTTTTTTACCAGGTTAATTTCAGAAGACTTTCCAGATGCAAGCCCTGTTTCAAGTGGGTCAAACACTGCAACTATTTTTGCAGCAGTTTCTGTATTAATTGTATTTTGTCCCATTCCAATGAAATTAGTTGCACCATAAATTGCAAGAAATAATATAAATCCTCCAGCTAAGATTGCAAAAATCCAGTTAAAACCCATCTCTATTGCTTTTTTGTTTCTTATCATATTCACAACTTTTGTTAATTCTTGCTAAAATCAATTTTATCAAATCTGCTTTAAGCTACTTTTGAAACTTTGACAAGTCTTTTATCAAATGCCTTTTCTATCTTGATTTTTATTATTCCTTTTTCTACAGGAATGCAAAGCGGATTTTCAGTCTTGGTTGTTCCTTCAACATCCAGGTGTTTTATTTTATGGTGAGGCATTTCACAAGAACTTCCTATTGGATAAATAAACAGGTTAGCCCCATAGACTTCATAGATTTCAATATCATGTCCAATAACTTCTGAAGCTCCATATATTGACCTTGATAGATTACCAAAACAAATATAATCCACATTTGAAGGAAGTATTCCAGTTATAATTGAATCATCCTGTTGAGAATTCCAGGTTTTGTCAATTTCTGTTTGAACTTTATCAACAAATATTTTTACTTTTGCACAATTAGATGTTTCAAGAAATGATTTTATTGCAATAAATGCAACTACAATAAAAAATATCATAAGAATTATTGCAAATATCATTCCAAATGACATTCCCATTGTTTCCTGTGCCTTTTTATTAAATATCTCTTTTTTCATTTTGCCTCTTTATTCATATATTAGTAGAAAAATATCATTAATAAATTTATTGTAATCTAAAATCCAAATAATGTTCTTGTCCTTTCGCTTCCTATTAACGCTCTTGCAGTCTGACGCATATTATCTACTTTAGGATCATTTGAAGTTGCAAGAGTATGCCAATAACTTTGAGCAGAATTAGAAAAATATCCTCCATATGCAGGACTATTGGCACTATCGTATAACTGTTTTGCCTGAATTAATCTGGCTGCAACAAATTGTCTGTATTTTGCATCATCATTAAAGAATGTTGGTTTTTGACTTCTTACTGCAGTAGCAGTTGAAAGAGCATTCATTGTAAATGAAGTTATTTCCCCTAAATCTGGAGCAGGCCCATTCCCAGGTGTTGCGGTTGTCCATATAGTTCCTTTACTACCAGCAGCTTTGTCCATGTCTATTAGCTGTAAGGCTCCAGTCCATGAATTTATTGTAGCTGTCCATTCATCATACATGTAGTTTGAATATTTGGGTTTATCTGGAAACTGTCTATCTAAGAAATATTCTTCAGTATAAATATTTCCAGTAAATTCATTTGGAAGATAGTTAGAATATATTGCAGTTTTGGTTACTCCAGGTTCCTTTAGGTAAGTTCCTTTATCTCCTTGACCCAATTCATAAAAAGTATAAGATTCATCTGCATGATTTTGGTTAGCTCCGTGGTCTCCTTCATGCATTGTTGTGAGCTGTCCTCCTTCACTACGACTATAAATTTTTCTGCCAGGTCTATCGTGTCCAAGTATTTCTTCGTAAATGGTTTTAGGATTCGAATATTGAGGATTTTTAACAGGTACATTTGTATTAGCTAAATTTTTTAAAAAAGGATTTGTATCTTCTTTAGTCTGAGGTTTTTCTGCCTGCCCACCAAGATTAACTCTTGGCAAGAGTGGGCTTAGTTGTTCCCAACTCATAAAAACTTCTCTTCCAGGGGTTTTAAGATCAGTATCAAACTTAATAGGTTCACGTTCAAGAGGAACAACTTCTAATTTATTATTTGAATCTATAACATATTTGTATTTTTTTCCAGCAAAGTTAAATTCTTTTTCATTGGTAATTTCAATAGCATAGGACTTTCCGAGTCTTTCATCAACTTTGATAAGAAAACCTTCTTTGCCCTTTTCAGTTTTACCAGTATTCATTTCAAACTGCCCGTTTTTAATAGTAAAACTTTTATCAACTGCAACTTCAGGTGCACTGTCTCCTCTATTTGTTATTTTAATTGTTCCTGCTGCTGCATTGTTTTTATCGTCTGCATCTCTTCCAGCACTCATAACAACATTTTGGTCCGATGTAATCTTGTCTAAGAATCTGTTCCCAGGCTCAAACTTTACTTCTGGACCTTTTCCTTCACTGTTTTTTCCAATAGCAACTGATTTGTCTCCAACAGACAAATATGCTCCTTTTGCATCTGGATGTAATTCTCCATCAGAAAATATCTCTGTTTTTTCTCCTTTTTTCTGAGTTATCGCAAGTCCGCCTAAACTGCATTTTTCATCTGTTAGATACTCATGTAGATTCCCGTCTTTATCTACTTCAAAACTAACTGTTCCATCAAAATTATCTTTTCCAATTTTAAGTTTTCCACTTTCAGCTTTTATTTCAAAAACAGCATCTTTTGCCATTTCTTTGTCAACAACTTTAGGGTCAGTTACAGAAGTTCCATCAGGAAGAGTAATTATTGTCTTTTCAACATTATTCTCTTTTACAAATTTAATTTTTGCTTTTGAAGGAAGATTATATTCAATTCCTTTAATTGTTACTTTTTGTTCTTTGTTTATTTCTATTTCTCTTGTTTCTTTTTCAATTAAAGCTCCGTCTCCTTTTTCAAGAGTTACATAATCTGCTTTTTGAAAACCCATAACCTTTCCAGCATTAGTAGGCTTATTTGCATCATAGTTAGGGTTTGGCTTGCAGGATGTTCCATCACAGGTTGAAGGAAGATTTTCTCCAGCTAAATCTGCTGCAAAAATAAAACCAATAGATACAATCATAACTAAGAACAATAAAATTAATACTCTCTTTTTCATAAACTATTCCAGTCTTTTTCTTCTTTTAAATTTTACTGTTAGGATATTAATCAGTTAAATTGTAACTACTATGCAATAACAGCAAAAAGAAAGATTTATAAACTTCAGAATCTACTTATATTTGTCTAAAAATAGGATAAAATAAAATGTCAATAAATCTATTTTCAAAAAAAAGCATAACTAAAGGACTTGCAGCTTTAGTAGTTGGAGCTTCTTTAGCAACTAATGGACTTTTGGCACTTGCACAAGATGTTCCTCTAAAACCAGGAGTATATAGTGAACAGTCAAATCAAGCTAATGGACCAATAAATAATTCTCCAAATTATAATGATTTAGAGGGATTTAAATCAGTTTATGGAAACAGAAACTGGGATACACTTCCTCAAAAAAACAAGGAAAAGTTTGAACAAAAATGGTCAACAATGAATCTTGCTCAAAGAAAATCTACTGTTGAACTTTACAAAAGTCCTGCTGATTTTGAAAACTCAAATTTTACAAAGTCACAAAGAAAAGCAATTCAAAAAGCTGATCGTGCTGCTTATTTAATCCAAAGTGCAGAAATAAAGCAAAGGATAAGTGGAAAATCTGACTCAGAAGGAGAAGTAATAGTCCCTATTTTTCGTAAAGGAGTTGATATGAATAAAATAAAGGCAGAATATTTAGAAAATCATCCAGAGATAAATCCAGAATGTTTAAATGATTTTTATAAGGATCAGTTAACTTCAACAAGATTAATACTCTTGCATGAAATAAAAAACTATGGCGGCAAAAGGATTAACCCTGAATTTTTAAAAGACTATACAAGAACAAGTCGTAATTAATTATTTTTTCTTCTTTTTTGTAACTCTCAAAAATATAATTATTGCAACTATGGCTATTAAAGCAATCAGTCCGGCAATTAAATAACTCTTTTGAGTCTTAGGAATTATCTCTTTTGTAGGTTCACTTGCAACAGTTTCAAATTCTTTTGTAACCTGGTTATTAATAACTTGTTTTGAAAGATAGCTAATGTCTTTTTTTGCAATGTCCAGTTTGTTTGAGTCAGTTAGGACTATTTCATTTGCATTCTTTTCATAAGGAACAAACACTTCGAAGTCAGTTTCATTTACATTAATGACTCCTCCCTGATTAACTTTCCAACTATCCTCTTCACTGTCATATGTAACTGTGTTTGGAATACTAAACAAATACAAATTTAGTTTGTCCTTGCTGTTTCTAAGTTCTAAATAATAATCTCCAGAAAAAGAACTAATATTCTGATTTGAAAATATAACTTCAACAGAATTAATACTTAAATTTCCATAACTATATTTAACTGAAACATTATAATAAAAACTTGCACTTACTAGGTTAATACTAAGCAAAATTATCAAACTGCTTATTATTAGGGTTTTATTTCTCATCTATCTTACTCCCTGTATATATTTTTGAATTGATGCATCATCATAGGCAAGTCCTGCGCTTGCAAAAGCAAGATTGTATTCTACCCTGGACATAACTTTGTATTTGGTTAAAACAGCTAGTTTTGCTCTATAATATTTTGCCTGGCTTCCTGTTGTTAAAAGTCTTGCAGTTTTAGTTGGATTATAAACTAAGAAATGACCATATTCAGAAGCATCTTCCTTAGGGTCTGTTGGCTCATATCCTACATTTGCAACCGACCCTCCTCCAACTGACTGCCACTCACTCCAAAATCCTCTTCCAAGTCTGTCAGTAATTGAATGTATTATTTCATGTCTTATATAGCCAGGATCAACTGCACTAAAACTAACTTCGATTCCTTTAGGAGTATGCCAGCCAAGTATGCCTCCTCCACTTTCTCCGCCCATATAAGCATTCTGATGAATATATAATGCCTTAATTGTGCTTTTGCTTTCAGGAGTAAGACTATTCATAAGATCTACAAGCATCCTATATTTATCAGGAGTCATTCTGCTTTCAGAATAACTATCCATGCTAAGAGGAATTCCTGTATATTTTTGAAAACCTTCTTTTGTATATTGAACATAATTATAACTAAGCCTATCTGAAACTCCTCTTGCAACTAATGGGTATTGAGAAGAGTAAGGAGCTCCAGGAATCCATGTAGACTCAGGTCCAATTCCAACTTCAAGATTTGCACTCACTACCATTTTATTTGGAGTGATTACCTCTTTTCCATTTTCAATTATTTTATTTATGCTTACTGGAACATCCTTAGTCCCATCAGAAACAAGCATTTGGGAAAATTCTATTGGGACAGAAGTGGTTCCTTTATCATCTTCAAAACCTGTTGAAAACTTTCCATCAGTCCTAAAATAAATTTGTCCATCTTTTTTGTATGTTCCCACTGCTTTATTATCTTCATTTAATGCAAAATATCCACGGCTCTGTTTTACTTCTGCTGTCAAATCTTTATTATTTCTGTCTTTTCCATTTAAAATAAAATAAGAACCATCCTTATGTCCTGCAAGTACCTGAACTGAAACATGGTCTGTTGGTCTTATATTAAGTCCATAAACATTATCTTTATCAAATCTTACAGTTGGACTGTCATCATTGCTGTTTGTTCCAACAACAATTTTTTGTTCCTTGCTGTTAACTGATAAATAAGGTCCATTAACCTTTGAAATTTCACCTTTAAAATCAAGATAAGTCTTGACACTTTTAGAATTTCGAATAGTCATTTTTCCAAAAATAACTTCTTTGTCATCAAAATAAAAACTATCATCTTTGAATTTTAATTCTCCTTTTGTCCATTTGTCTCCATTTTCAATTTCAAAACCGAGACCTTTTGGTTGATAAATAGTTTCAATATTATCTTTTTCTTTTCCTACTGCCTTAGGAGTTATTACTTTTCCATTTTCAGGAAGAGAAAGATATAATTTTCCATTTTCAAGATAAACTTTTGTTTCTTTGGGAAGTTCATATTCTCTGTTTCCAAAAACATATTTGCCGTCTTTTCCAACTGTAAACTTTGCCTCTACAATATTTCCATCTTTATCAATAACTATTGTGGGCTTGGACTCTTTTTCATTTATTTTTATTTTCTCAAGATTTGCATATTCACGGGTTCCATCTTTTGTTTTTATTTTAATTGAGCCTGTTGTTTCCTTAAGATTAATTGTTGTCTTTGCTTCTCCTTTTTTTCTTTCAACTTCTGCATTTTTAATCTGAACTTCCACACTAAGTTTAAATTCATTCATTATGTTTTCTTCTTTGTCACCTATTGTCTTTTTAACATCTGCAGGAAATGCTCCTGCCTTGTCAGTTGGGACCTCTGCTGCAAAAACCAGACTCATAAGTAAAGTTAATGCAATTAATGTTATAATTAGTTTTTTTATCATAGTTTATTGGCAAAGTAAAATATAAATCTCTCCTGATTTATTTTAAATTTGGGATCACTAATTGCAAAGACTAATGATTCTTTATAATCATACATGTCTATGTAAAGATTTTTTTCATCAGCCCATTTATTTAAGCAACTAGCACAGACATCCTTCTTATTTTTAATCAAATCTTTTACAATAAGCTCATTGACAGAATAAATAACTCCTAGTCTTGCAGGTATTTCTATGTCTTTAAAATCATTAAATAAATAAGTCTTATTTTCTTTTTCAATGCTTAGTGGATAGTTTACATTGAAGATAACACTGTTGTTTTCAATTTTTGTCTTTGTCTTTATTTCTCCCTGTTTTATGTTATAATCAGGAAAATCAATAAAGTTTTTGGTGCAAAAAAAGACTCTATCATTCATGTAAAGAGAAAGCTCGTCCTGTATTTTTTCGAATGAAGGCATTAAATTCTTCTCTTCATAAACATAATAGGCAATATTGTTGTCAGTTGAAAGATTCGGAGCATCAATATACCCGCCTGTTTGCCCAATATTATAAATCGCTTCTTCACCTGACTGCTTTAGGCAGTTTAAAACAAACAAGTAAACAGGAGATATTTCACTATTGATTTCTCCAGTCTTTGAAAGACTCATTCTGTAAAAAAATAACACTCCAATTAAAGCAACAATAAGAATTGCCAGAATAATAAAAACTGTTATTTGAGCTTTTTTCCCTCTTTTCATAGGCTTTTTTAACAACTTACTTATTTTTAAATATTGTCTAAAAATGTACTATCGAGATTAGTCTAACCATAGTTATTGGCAAAATTAAACTTAAATTCTCCATCTTTTATATGAGAATCTACGTCAGTTATTGTAAATATAATTATATTTTCCCCTTTTGAATTATTAACATTGTTCATATCTATACGTACTTTGTTTTCAAGTGATAAATCTAAAATGCAGTTTAAGCAAATCTCCTCTGGATTAAACATCTGTTCATCCATAAGATCTCTTGAGGTGCTATAAATAACTCCCAGTCTTGCAGGTATTTTTGTTTCTTCAAACTCCTCTAACTTATAATTATTGTCTCCTTTGTTCACAGTTATTGGATAGTTTACTTTGAAAATAACACTGTTATTTGTAATTGTTGTTTTGGTTTTTACTTCTCCTTGAGTTATGTTATAATCAGGAAAATCAATAAAGTTTTTGGTGCAAAAAGAAAGCATATCATTCATGTAAAGAGAAAGCTCGTCCTGTATTTTTTCGACTGAAGGCATTAAATCATTTCCTTCATAAAAATAATATGCAATGTTTTCATCAGTTGATAGGTTAGGTAAATTATAATATCCTCCAGTATACCCTATATAAGAAACAGCATCTTCTCCTGTCTGTTTTAAGCAGTCACTAACAAATGAATTAATTGGATCAATTTTATTTACATCAGGTTTTTTAATGTCTTCATCAGGTCTATAGACGATTGCTGCTAAAATTAAACCCGCAATTATAACTGCAAGTATAATAAAAACTGCTACCTGGGATTTTTTAGATTTCATTTTTATTCAAGTAAAATAGTCTCACTTTTATCATCGAGTTTCGAAGGCCTTACAATTATTGAGCAGGTATTTGGATTTGGCTGGTTTTCATAACTATCCTTGCATCTTATGTAATAGTTTTGATTTATATTCCACTCTGAATTATGGCTCTTTGAATCTGCAGAGAGCATTTCCACTCCACTATCTATCTCAAAATTACAGTCTTTTGTAGAATAACTGCAAGTAGCTTCTTCATTTGTGATTATTTTTAATTCCCCATTTTCATTATAAACTCTAATCACCATTGGACCTGCTTTATCAGATTCAACTTTAAAGTTAGTTGTATTATACGCAGTATTTCCTCCAAGATCTATGCACTTGAAATAATATTTATAATTTCCAGCTGGAAGGTCTTGCCTTTGTTTATGGCTACTAGTTCCTGTTTCAAGGAATAATATGTAACTTTCATCATTCTTAGGTTTAGTAATAGAGTAATAGCAAAGTGCTTCTCCATTTTGATATCCATTATCAGTTGTAATCTCAAGAGAAACTGGTATTGTATCTGTTGCACCAGAAACAGTGGTGTTTACTCCAGGACTTATACTCATTATATTAAGTGGCTGACTTCCCATTATAGAATATTCATAGCTCTGTTTATTCTCATTTCTGTCGCCCTCAGAAGACCATGGTTTATCCTTGCATCTGAAATAATATTTATTTTCTTTTCTATTTTCTATTCCAGTTAAATTAGTTCTGCATGTATAAACCTGATTATTATTCATTTCCCAGACATTTGTATCGCAATCCATTTGATTTTCCATATTTTTATATGACCTGTCTTCATTGCTCCATTTACATTCAGCAGGTTCATTGACATAAACTTCCAAATACAATTTAGTTTTATTAAACTGGACAGGTTTTCCACTAGGAATGCTTGAGTCTACAATAACCGGAGGAGTTGTATCAGGTCCTTTTTCAACACAGAAACTTACTGAATAAGCATCCTGGTTAAAGTTACCATTTGCATCTTTGCATCTTACAAACAAAGTATAAGCCCCATCATTTTTGAGTTCTGGAGCACTTACATTCTTAAGAGCATCAGGTCCTGGTAATGATAATTTTTCAGTATGATTAATCAAAAATAAACTTTCTCCTCCAACATAGTAAGTCATGTCATCAAACTTAGTTGTTAAATTATAATCTACTCTGCACTGTGCAGCTTCATTTGTTTCAAATCTGAATTCAAGAGGAGTAAATGCTTTTATGCATCCTTCTTTTCCAGTAGTTGATGTAATTTTTACTCCTGTTGCAGGAGGCCTGACTGCACCATCTGGAGCAAATTTATTTCCTTTAGTTACCTCTTTCATTTCAATTGTTGGAGAGTTGACATCATTTGGATTTATCCAGACACATTTTTGTTCTTTTGTTCCAGCATTTACTATATCGCAAGCTTGTCCAAGGCTTTTGCATGAATATTGAGAACACTCTTTGTAATTATTGCATAAGCTGCAATCATCCCCTCCAATTGGAGCCTGCCATGGTAAACAATGGAATTCAACTATTTCTTTTGAAGCTTTTTTATAAGTGAGAAGGAATATTACTGTTGCAACTGCAACTCCAAGCAATAATGATTTTGCAGGTCCAAGTGATTTTTCAGTTAATGCAGAAACAACTCCTCCGACACTTCCTGCAAGAGCCCCCCATAATGCTCCATTATCTCCTCCAGCAAGAGAACCCACTGTACCAAAAATCATTGAGCCAAGTCCTGCTTTTGTTGCAATCGATTGTATATTTACACTAAAAAGACTTCCTGTGTTTATTGCTCCTCCTTCATCATCTTCAGAGGGAACCACTACTCCTCCAGGAATTGTTCCGGGAGTACTGCCTGGCAAAGATCCTGGAATTCCAGTTGGAGATGTTCCTGGACTTGTTGTAAGTGCAGGAGGCGTAGTTGAAAGTTTTCCAGTATTAAGATTTGTAACTGAAGTTCCAGAAGGTGCTGCAACATCTGCAGAATTAACCATTCCTCCAAATGCAATTATTGATAAAACCAGGTTTATCATAAGAAAATAAACTTTTATTTTTTGGGTTTTACTTTTCATTTATTTGTTCCATCCCAGTTTAGTAGTTTACCATTTGATTTCCATAATACTCCATCATCAGTATATCTTCCTACAAAATTATTTTTGGCTCCACAATCTCCAAGACTTGAACAAACTCCATTCATTTTTTCGAGCCACTTGGTTTCAAGAACCTCGCAATTTGTTTTACATTTTTTTGTTCCAAATATATTTGTTTCATATCCAACTGTTTGCTTGGAATTACCTAAACTGCAAATCTTGGTTGCATCTCCTTCATCCCAGAATTTAAGTCCTGGAGGAACATCTGGAAGACAGATTCCTGTTCCATTTATTATTCCGGTATTGCCTGTAGTGTCAGTTTCTCCAATACTTGTTGCTGATGCATTGTTTGCAGTTGTTCCAGCACCATCATAAGCAAGTCCAGCAGTCCAGTAACAATCTCTTTTATCTGAGTTTAAGCATTTTTCTTCAGTAACTTGATCAATACAATCTTGCCATCTGTTTACTCTGCATGCAGCCTCTCTAAATTCTCCAGAGCTTGTTGATATTTTGTCTGCAATACAAACTTCATTTCTAAAATCAGCACAAGGCTCTATTGTTTCTTCTCCATGAACACAAACATGTCTGAATTGTCTGCTACCTACTTCATCAAGTCCATTGCCAGTTTCTCCTGTATATTCACACCAGGATTCTCCATTTTTGTAATTATTTCCATTTTTAGTGTTATAGCAGTTTAAATCTCTGCAGATGTTTTCACCATAAGTTGCAGTTCCTTTGCCACAAATACTTCCCTCAAGATATGCACAATTTCCACAAGTCTTTGAATTTATATTTCCACCTTTTGGATTTGTTCCACCACAAGTATTTGATTTTGCAACAACTTTCTGCCAATAAGAACTTGATTTAGAATAAACTTTATTTGCATCATAAATATTAGCTGGGTTTCCACAACTGTCTTTAAAATAAACTTCATCTTTTCCACTTACGCACATTGTGTCAGTAGTAGGTCCACAGTTAGTTGCAAGTTCATCAGCAGAGCAAAGATAATCTTTGTAGAAATCTACGCTTGTTGAATTTTCTCCTGTCTGACTGCCCTGAATACTTTCACAATCTGCTCTTGTTGTAAATTTGCAGGTTCTTTGATTTTCTATTTCATAAACACAAGCCCCTTTATCCTGGGAATAAGCCATCATTACACATTTTACTTCATCAGTAACTGCATTATTGAAGTTAGTTGTAAGTCCATAAAGTGCAGATAATTTTTTACATCTGGTTTGTGTTACAAAACTAGCCTGATCTCCTAAAATACAACAGCCAAGTTTACACTGGGCAACATTACACTGAGCATCATCAAGCCATGTCCCTGTTGAAATCTGACACACTTTCTGAGGAGTATTTTCCATGCATAATCCTTCATCAGAATCAACACAGCATCCAAGCTTACAATAACTTGTTGCATCGCAGCTTGTAGGCGTTTTCCTATATGCTGATTTTGTTGTAGGGTCAACTGAAGTATCACATGATTTTTCATCAGTATTCTGGCACCATGCATCATTAATTGTTTTTTCACAGCATGAATTAAATGCAGGCCATGTTGAATCTGCAGCTTTAACAAGATATAATCCGCTTATTACAGATAAGATTAGAATTCCAGTCAAAATTAATAAAAATTTATTTTTCATTTTAGTTTCCAGTTACTCCTGAAGGAAATGCCATACTTCTTATAGCAAATTTAAATTGTTCAAGGCTATTTCTATCAGTTAAAATATAAATTCTTGAACCATCGCTTCTTATCTTTTTTTCAACTTTAAGCGATGGATAATACAACATGTAAGCCAAGGTTTCGCTATCTCCATATCTTGCTTCCCAGTTGGATATTGAACTTGAAGTCATTATAAATCCATACATACTTGAACTAACTGAGGTTTTAATATTTTGATAAGATTCTGTTTTTTCTTTTGAAACAGTTAATTGAACATTGCTGCTAACAACAATATTTTCAGGAATTATTTGAACAGTAATTTCTGGTTTTTTATATGTAAAGCTGTATCCTTTTCTTTCAAAAGAACTTTTAACTGATTCTAAGCAACGATTCATAGTTGGCTCAAGATAAGTTTTAAGTTCATCTTCAATACTTTGCTTGAGTAATGGTTTTTGCATTACACAGGGTCTATAGTATTCTTCAGTATAACATAGATAAGCTATTTTATCATTCTGATATAAATAATAATTCTTAGGTTCAAGAGTTCCTCCTTGGGCACTTAATATTCCAAGCCCCTCTTTTACATTATCTTGCATGCACTTTTCAATCTGGCTTATTGGAGATTCTCCGCTAATAATACTTGTAAGACCCCCTCTATTTACAAATAATGCTATTAAAACAATTAAAATTAATATTGCAAGTATAATAAAGACTGAAATCTGTGCCTTTCTATACAAAAAACTCTCTTTTTTATTTATCATTTGTTTGTTTTTTTAATGAAATTATTGTTTATAAATTTATTTGGAAAATAACTCATAAGGTCTTATTACAATTTTAGTTCCCTTATTTTTGAATTTATCCTGGCATTGTATATAGTATGTTTTAGGTGACCATTCTCCAGAATGACTCATTCCAAGTCCGTCTTCATTTGCATCTCCAATACTCATAGGTTCAGCAGTTTCAAAATCAAATACAACTGAAGAATTATATCTGCACTCAGCAGGCTTATCAGTGGTTATTTTAAGTCCCTCATCATAATAGATTCTGGTTATTTGAGGTCCGTATTTATCCAGGGTAACTCTAAATGAAGTTGAGTTTTGGGCAATATTTCCTCCAATATCTTCACATTTAAAATTAATATTATATCTTCCCCCTTTTGCTCTTGTAAGTTCATATGAATGTTCTACATTCATTGTTTCAAGAGACTCAAATCTGTCTCCAATTCCATTATTTCCCATCCATTCACAAGTAGCCTTTCCATCATCTGACCCTCCCGAAGTTTCAAGTCTTAACTTAAAAGACACTGGTTCAACTCCTGCAACAACATCTTCATCAACTGCAGGTTTAAATGCAGTTATTATTAAAGGACTGCCTGAACTATAAACTTCATGAACATAACTATCCACCATTGCATTTTTATTTTCAGAAGTGTCTCTGCATTTTATATAATATTTACTATTATTTATTAATCCAGTGAGTGAAGCAGTACAATTAAGCCCAAGCATAGTATAATAGTGAATATCCTGATTACAGTTTATTTTATTTTCCATTGACTCATAATCTTTTTCATTACTTAAAGACCACTTGCATTCAGAAGGTTCATTTACGTAAAACACAAAATCCTGCGTGTCTGTATTATATTTCACAAAACTCTTATTCTGAGGAGGATAAGTAATTACAGGAGGAGTTCTGTCTGGTCCTGGATTCACACAAGTCTTAATTGTATATGTATCAGGGTTTATCTTTCCATCAGCAGTTCTGCATTTGACATAAAATGTCATGTCCCCTATTTCTTTTATTTGTTTGTCAGTAAGATTATATCTGTTCTTGAATGCTTCTGGGCTTGGGAAAAATAAATCTGCTCTATGAATTGGCAGGATATGATTTCCATTTATTCCAATATATTCAGGCATTTCTCCATAAGTCTGTTTAGGATCAATTCCCCATTTACATTTTGCAAAAGGATCAACCTTAATTCCAAATCTTACAGTTGTATATGCATCTATGCAATTACCATCAACAGTTTTAAGTTCAAATCCATTAGTGTTTATATTATCATATTTATATCCAGTAGTAATTACACTTAAGAGCGGACTTATTACAGGAACTGCTGCATTAGCAGGCTTACTTAAACATAATTCATTAGGAGTTCCTTTGTTAATAAATTCGCATAACTGTCCAAGACTATTACATCTGTATTCTGTACAAGGAATATCTTCTCTATTGCATTTATTGCAGTCTGCTCCTCCTGTTGGAGGTTCCCACATGCTGCATGTGAAATCAATATGAACATACATAATCCATGCCATTGCAAATAAGAATGCAAGCATTGCAGCAAGTAATGTTATAAGTATACTTGCAGTTATAACAAATGCAATAAGTGCAGCAATCATCGCAGCAATCATTTCAAATCCTCCAACTTTTCTTTCTTTATAGACAATTTGTGAGCTTATACTTGACTGAACAGATGCAAACCCATTGAAAAAACCAGCCATGCTAACAGGTCTCGGATTAATATTTCCAACAAGTGCACTTTCATTTTCAGCATTATTCGCAAGTATTTTTATTAAATAGTCAGAACCCATTGAACCTGATACTGCAAGTAATTCTTGTTCAAATGCACTAGTAGTTAGATTTTCAGACTCCTTTGTATCAATTTCCCTTAATTGTTCAGGATTAAGTGTTTCAAAAAATTCTTTGGTTCCAGGATCAGCTGGTTTTTGGTTTGCCTGAGGCCCTGCATTTTTTGAAAATTTATTTGATACATCTGTTGGAGGAGCATCTCCTGTTGACCTTGTACCTATGCCTCCACTAGTATATGCTCCAACATAATTAATATAAGACCCGCAGTCTCCAAGACTAACACAGAATTCATTCATTTTTTCTGTAAAGTAAGAAGTATGGCACAGACAACTATCAACACATATGCATCCGAATATTCCACATATCCATGTTTCAGTACATCTTTGAGTTGCAATACTGCATATTGCATCTCCTGCATTTGCAACTTCTGTTCCACTTTCTGTAAGATTAGTATTTTCAGCTAAAATAAATCCTGGAGGATATTTAGGAAGACAAACCTTGAAATTAAATCCTCCATTCATATCTACATGCTTGACAAAACAATCCACATTTTTATTGCATTTTTCCATCATTGTATCAGTTCCCTTTTTAGAATTATAGGATAAACAGCTTCTCCAGTTATTTACTCTGCAACTTGCAGTTGAATATGTTCCAGAAGCAGTACTGCTGTCTGACTGAACACAAAGTTCATTTCTAAAATCAGAACAAGGTTCTATTCTTTCAGTCCCCATATAGCAAATATGTTTTATATGCCTGCTTCCTGCAGGATCTCTTCCATACTTATCTTTCATGCCTGCACTTTCATCAACCCCTATTGCACCATCGTATTCACACCAGGATTCTCCATTTCTTCTAGATACTCCGTCTACAACACAGTTTATGTCTTTACAAATAGTTTCTGTTCCTGATTTTCCACAATAACTTCCTAAAGCAAGATTACAATCTGTTGCAACATCTTCTGAGTTACCGCATGAATCAAACCAATATACATCTTCTTTTCCTTCAAGACATCCCTGATGATCTTTTGCCTTGCAGGTAGTATTAAGTATAGGATTAGAACAAAAAGTTCCATTTCTATCAAAATTTATATCGCTTCCAGTTCTGTCAACACAATCTCCTAGTGTAGTGTAGATACACTTTTTTTCAGTAAGTAAAGTGTCTTCACTTTCAGAAGTATAAACACACGCACCAAGTTTATTTTTCTCTACTGCAAACAAGCATTTAAGTTCTGTATCTGAACTTTCGTCAAATGTCCATTCAGTTTTAATATCTTTATTGTTTGTATTTCCTTCAAATTTACAGTTTTTTTCAGTTGTCCAAATTGCCTGATTTCCAATAGAGCAGCACCCTTTTTTACAATCTTGTATATTGCAGAGTGGACTTTCCTTAAATGTTCCATTCATAAGAGTACAATCTCTTTTAGAGGTCCTTATATTGCAGAGTCCTGTTGTAGCACTAATGCAGCAGCCAATCATGCAAAAGTCTTGATTATCTTCACAATCATTTGGAGATATTTTAAGACTTGAATTACACATACTTACTCCAACATTTTGACAAGTATGACCGTCCAGAGTTTGTTCACAGCAGACCAGGTCTTCATCAGCATCAGCAGCTTCAACTGGCTTTGTTTCAGAATAAATAATATAAGACACTGCAAATAAACTTAAAATTAAGATGACTATTTCTAAATAACTCACACCTGCTTTTTTATTTAAGTATCTTTCCCTCATTTTTTCTTTATATAATAATATTTTCTCCTTTTAAAATCCTGCCGGTAGTAGGCAACTTTTTGTCGCAAATCTAAATTGTTGGTTTGTTGACCTTTCTTTTACAACATAGATCATATCAGAGTCTCCAGTTATAATGCTTGTAATATCATATTGAGGATAAAGTATCATATAACCCAAATCATCAAAGTTGCAATATTTTGCTTCTTGATTTGCTATTTCCATAGAAAGTTTTGTGAGATCATAAATTGGACTAACCATATTCATTCTAAATTTTTCAAAGGTCAGGGTTTTATCTCCTCTGGTTGCACTCATTTTTTTGTTTATTTCAACAACAACCTGCTTTGGATAAAGTCTTGTTGTAAGGACCATTTCTTGAGCCTCAACTTCATCGTATCTTGATCTAAGGTTATCTTCAATTTTATTAAAACAGGAATTAACTCTTGGAGTGATATAGTCAGTTATTTCTTTTTCAACATGTTCGACAAGTAATGGTCTTTGATTGATGCATCTTTTGTAAACTTCAGGATTATAACAAATATAAGTTATATCTTCTCCTTCATATTTTATGCTTCCTTTAGGGATTATATCCCCTCCTTGCGGAGACAAAATATTAATTGCTTCTTCTACTGATTCTCTAACACATGTTTCAATACTTGCCTGAGGATTGTTTTCATCATAAACATCTATTTTAATAGGATTCATTAAAAGAAAAATTATAGCAAGTGCAACTAAAATCATAAGAGCTAGAATAATAAAGATTGTAATTTGCCCTTTTTTAGACTTAATTATTTTAAAATCCATAAATTAACTCCCTCCTTTTTTATTCTTATTATATCTTCTTCAAGAGCAAGTTCCATTAAATAGCTCTGAGCTGTATTCCAGGAAATTCCAAGAAATTTTGCAAGCTCAGAGCTAGTTATCACCTTCTTTTCCCTCAGAAGCTTTAGTATCTTCTCTTTTTGCTGAACATTCATTAGTATATTCCTTTTATTTTACCTTATAATAACCAGTATATTATACCTTGTATTATACTCTATAATATTAATATCATTATTATAGTGTAAGATAATATGAACATTCATAATATATAAAGGTTTTGGAAAAAGGTCCGATTAATCAGTATCTAAGAATTTTTTTTTATTCACTCTCAACTCTTGGAGCAAGTATAAATGAAAGTTCAATAAAAGGAGTTATAAAATCCAGTTTTAACGGGTAATCATTTGAGAAATTAATTTTAACTTTATCTGTTAATTTTGTAGCTTTTATCATTTTTTGAAGATATTCTATAGAATATTTTGAACTTGCATTTTCTGCTTCAATATTGAGTTCATCAGATGAAAATTCAGATTTAAACGAATTTAAACTTCCTTTTGCCTGTATTACAAATTTGTCTGATTCTGAGACAAAAGAACAGGAATCAGCAACAATCGAACAATCTTCAATAACTTCTGAAAAATCAATTGAAGACATTTCGATTTTACTTGTAAATTCCAGATTTGGAACTTCTTTGTCTTCACCCTCTACATCAATTAATGCAAGATTAAACTCTCTTGTTACCTTATCTTTTATTTGTAATTTTAATTCATTTTCTTCTTTTGTAATAATTAATACACTTCCAGAATGAATTCTTCTAAGAACTGCCTTTAAGCTGTCAAGACTTACTCCCAATACTTCTTTTCCTTCAACTTCAATCTCTGAAAAAGCAGTATTTGGAAGTTTGAATGAAACCATTGCAACATTTGCAGGATCTATTGCAAGAATACTTAGCCCATCTTTGGTTACCTTTAATTTTACTTCAAGAACCAATTCAGAGATTATACCTACTATTTCTGAAAATAATTTTGGATGGTCGAGTTTAAGTAACATATTATATAACTTCTTTTTTACCTCTTTGTTTAAAACTTCTAATCATTTTTAAATATTGTTATAGTCAATTAGCTGTAAAGTCAATAATTGGCTCAACAGGAAATTATTTCTGGCATAATTCATGAATAATAAACGATACTTGTTCATGCTTTATTTGCTTTTCATTATTGAGTAACAAGACAAGGATTATAAAACAGAGGTTCGTTTTTATCTTACCTTTGAAATAAGGATTAAAAATTGAAGATGGAAACTGATTCTAAACCTGAAGAAAGAAGTTTTAAAGAAAAAAGAATAAGAGAAATTACTTTTATTTATTATTCAAGGTCTGATGTTAAAAAAGCAATGTTTGAATTTTCAAAAAACAGAGAATGCGTTCCAAGATATTTTGAAGGTTTTGGAAAACGTCCAGATGCTTTTCAGTATGAATCTGATATTAGTGAGCAGGTAAAAAGAGGAGCAACTTCTTTTCATTGTTCAGAAGAGATTTGGTCTGATCCTCTTGAAATTTCAACAGAACTTTCAAAAAAAGAATTTGATGACTTAAGGATTGGCTGGGATTTGCTCCTGGATGTTGATTCTCCTTATTTGGAATATAGTAAGATTTATACAAGGCTTTTAATCAATGCTTTAAGGCTTCATGGACTTGAAAACTTTAATGTTAAATTTTCAGGCTCTAAAGGATTTCATTTAATTATTCCCTGGAAAGCTTTTCCAAAGGAAATCTATACAGAGAAAACAAAAGATATGTTCCCAGAATGGCCTAGAATTATTTGCCAGTATTTGTCTGAATTAATCCAGCCCAAACTTACTGAAGAGATTTTAAAAGATGACAGCTTAAAACAACTTGCAAAAAAAACAGGAAGGCAGGAAGAAGATTTGATAATAAAAGAATGCATTTCTTGCAGCAGGCCTGTAACTAAAAAGTATTTGATAACCTGGACTTGTCCTAGTTGTAAAAATGAGATTGTGACAACAGAGGGTTTATACAATAATAGAAGAAAATCAAAATGTCCTGAGTGTAGAAAAGAATTAATTGAGAATTCAAGAAAAGAAATTTATTCCTGTGAGTTTTGCAATATTAATTCCAGAAAAAATCCAGAG